>ERZ808278.1119-NODE-1119-length-12540-cov-32.103244_pt1 | contig 12540 bp, 9 predicted proteins | sample MGYA00521239_ERZ808278 | MGnify/ENA primary metagenome ERZ808278 (study PRJEB31516, sample SAMN03275600) | gut metagenome | biome: mammalia-associated habitat; material: feces | host: Papio cynocephalus | place: Kenya | collected 2012-07-17 ... | reverse complement strand
ACAGCAGTATCACCACACAGGCTGGTGATGTTATCCTCTACCAAGGCAACCAAATTTGTATCTTTTATGGCTCCAACAGTTGGTCTTACACCCGATTGGGACGAATATCCAATGCCTCTGAGGTAGGGCTTCGCAGTTTGCTGAGTTCTGGAACTGTGAATATCACGCTATCATTGGCAGACAATGATGCCACTGGCGTTTCTACGGTAAAATCAGAAAGCGGAGCAAAGAACAGCAAAGTCCGCAAGGGCATCTATACCCTTACGGGAGAGAAACTGGCAAAAGCTCCACAAAAGGGTTTGTATATTGAAGACGGTGTAAAGAAAGCAAAATAGAACTTGAATAAAATAGGAGATAAAGGTATGGGCGAAATCATTCAACTCGATAGCATCAAGACTTATAATGAACTGTATGGTCTCTCTACAGTTCATCCCTTGATCACGGTCGTTGACCTGCGCAAGGCTCGCCACATGGTGAACCATGCCAAGATGCACTATGGCGTGTATGCGCTTTTCATCAAGCATGGCATCGGTTGTACACTCAGATACGGACGTCAGAACTACGATTACCAAGAGGGTACAGTAGTGAGCTTTGCCCCTGGTCAACTGGTACAGGTGGACTATGAGACAGAGGAACTGAGCAAGGATGTGAGTGGGCTGATTTTTCACCCCGACCTTATCTTTGGCACTTCCCTTGCCGAGAAAATGAGCAAATACACATTCTTCTCGTATGCCCAAAACGAAGCTCTCCACATGTCGGACAAGGATCAGAACATTCTCGTGGACTTGCTCCACCGCATTCTGGAAGAAATGGAAAACCCGATAGACAAGCACAGCCGTGATTTGCTTTGTGCCTACATCGAGTTGTTTTTAGATTACTGTCTTCGTTTCTATGACCGTCAGTTTTTGACACGCAGCAAAGTAAACAGTGATATTCTGCAACGTTTCGAGTATCTTTTGCACGATTATTTTGAGAGTGGAAAGGCGGTACTGTTAGGTCTCCCATCCGTGGCTTACTTTGCTGACAAAATTTGTCTCTCCGCCAATTACTTCGGCGACTTAATCAAGAAGGAGACAGGAAAGACCGCACAGGAGTACATTCAGTTGACGCTTGTGGATGAAGCTAAGAAACAACTGCTAAGCTCCACCCTTGGCATCAATCAGATAGCGGAGCGGTTGGGCTATCAAGACACGCAGCATTTCATCAGAATGTTCAAGAAACGTGTGGGACGGACACCCCTTAAATTCAGAGTGGAAAATGAAGGATAAGTCACCTATCGATCCATTCTTTGAGCTGCCCTGACTTTTTCTTGCTTACGATGATCTCTACGTCAGGGTAATCCTTCAAGCAAACGGAGAGCTTTGAAGAGAAGAGGAAATTGATGCGCTGGATGCTGTCTATGCCGATGATGTACTGGCGATTGGCACGGAAGAACTTCGATGGGTTGAGCTGAGCCTCTATGTCGTTGAGCGAGTAGTTGAGAACCATTGACCTTCCATTGTATAGGTAGGCACGAGTGATGCCATTCTCGGTCGAAATGTGATTGATGTCCTGCACATTGAGCACGGTGTAGCCATCGTTGTTTTGCACCAGGAAATGCTCACGGTGGCTTTGCTGCTGAGGCTGCAAACCGAGCGACTTCAACAAGAAAACGTAGTCTGTTGACATTTCAGCTTGTTGCCCCTTTATGAGATGCTTGGCTTTCTCCACGGCTTCTTCCAACTCTTGCGTCACAATCGGCTTTAAGATATAAGCGATGCCGTTGCTTCGGAAGGCTTCGAGGGCATATTCGTTGTAGGCTGTGGTGAAAATGACAGGCACGGTGGGCATGGTTTGCACGAAGCCATCGAACACATCGCCATCATCCAGACGGATGTCGGCAAAGATCAGGTCGAACTTATTGTGTTTGTCGTTTGGGGCATCTGATAGCTCATTTGCCTTACGCAAGATTTCTGTGGTCTCGCCCACGCTCGTTACGGGACCTTCAATCTCAAAGGTTTCGTCTATTTGTAGGAGGAGCCGTCTCAGTCGCTTGAAACTGCGTTCCTCGTCTTCTATTATCAGTATTTTCATCTTGACTCTTATTTTATTGTTTATCGAATTTTGACTCTTATTTTTTGATGATTGGAATCTTTACTTCAAACTCTTCTTCCGTCTCGCTCACCACAGGATGCAAACCGAGCAAACAGTATCGCTCGTCTAGGTTCTTCAGTCCGAGTTTCGTGGTGGAAGGCAATGTGCCTTTCAGCGGAATACGATGGTTTCTCACCACGATGTACTCGCCGTCACGATAGATGCTTACATGGAGAGGCTTCCGAGTGGAGTGGGAGTTGTGCTTCACCGCATTCTCCACGAGTATCTGTATCGCCATCGGGAGAATCAGATGACCATCGTGCTGCAATTCTTCCTCTATCTGAAACACGAAATGCTGGGGATGTCGGATGTTGAGCAGATCGCAGTATTCTCGGATGAAGTGGATTTCCTCGGCGATGGCAACGGTCTCCTTGTTCAGTTGGTTCACGATGTAGCGATAGATGGTGGAGAACTTCAAGGTGAAAGTCTCGGCAAGCTCTGGGTCTTCGCTGATGAGTTCGGCGATGGCTAGCTCTGCCACGGCGAAGCTCACCTACGAGAGCAAGAAGCGACTCTTCGACCAGAAAGTCATCTCCAAGCACGAACTCCAATTGGCTTACAACTCTTGGCTCGATGCACAGACGCAAATTTCTTTGGCTCGTGCAGCGGAGGCAAGTGCCCGAAATAATCTCTCTTATACTGTGGTGAAAAGTCCAAGCAACGGCGTGGTGGGAGTATTGCCGTTCCGTTAAGGTGCCTTGGTAGGACCGGAAATTACCCAACCGCTCACCACCATCTCCGACAATTCCACGATGTACGTGTATTTCTCAATGGACGAGAACCAACTCTTGGGCTTGCTTCGCAAATATGGATCGGTCGAACAGGCTATCCATCAGATGGATGCCGTGGGCTTGCTGCTCAGCGATGGGGGCATGTACGACAAGCAAGGCAAGGTGGCAAGCATCAGCGGTGTCATCAACAAGAGTACCGGCTCCGTCTCCATCCGTGCAGACTTCCCGAACCCAAATCGCTTGCTTCATAGCGGTGCCACGGGCAATGTCGTGATGAAGAATCAGTACAAGAACGTGATTATCATCCCGCAGTCGAGCACCGTCACCTTGCAGGACAAGATGATGGTGTATCGTGTGGTGAACGGCATGGCTGTATCCACCACCATCACCGTTGCCCCTTACAACGATGGCAGAACTTACATTGTACAGAGTGGCTTGAAACCAGGTGATGAGATTGTGGCAGATGGAGCAGGAATGGTACAAGAAGGAATGGAGATTAAGTAAGTGAAGAGTGAAGAACGAAGAGTGAAGAATTCAAATGTTTTGAGATTAATAAGATGAAAGGAAATATATTTATCAAGCGACCTGCTATGGCGATTTCAGTCAGCATCATCATGTTGGTGGCAGGTACCATATCGCTTTTCAACCTCCCTGTGGAGCAATATCCCGACATTGCGCCGCCTACGGTCTATGTGAGCACCAGTTATACGGGTGCCGATGCCGTGATGCAGAGTGTGGTGATGCTGCTGGAGGAGGCTATCAACGGTGTCGATAATATGATTTATATGACCTCCAATGCTGGCAACGATGGTTCGGCTTGGATTTCCGTGTTCTTCAAGCAAGGCACGGAGCCCGACATAGCCGCCGTCAATGTGCAGAATCGTGTGGCGAAGGCACAAGGTTTGTTACCTGCCGAGGTGACCCGTGTGGGTGTGAGTACCGAGAAGCGACAGAACTCTTATCTGAAAATCGCGGGTCTCGTTTGCACCAATGGCAAGTATGATGAGAACTTTATCGCCAATTATCTGGAGATTAACGTGTTCCCACAGCTCAAGCGTGTCGAGGGTGTTGGCGATGTGCAAGCCTATAGCTCCACCTATGCCCTGCGTGTGCGGCTCAAACCCGATGTGATGGTGCTATACAACTTGGAGCCAGACGACATCAACTCTGCTATCAACCGACAGAGCTTCGTTGCCGCCGTCGGCTCACTGGGTGAGAGCAGTGGCAACGCTTTCCAATACACCATCAAGTACAAAGGTACTTATGCCGACGTGAAACAATTCGAGAACATCGTGCTGAAGACCGACCAGCAGGGTAATATCCTCCGACTGAAAGATGTGGCGAAGGTGGAACTGGGGGCCACCGCCTACAACTTCAAGGGTATCATCGACGGCAAGCCTGGAGTGAACTTTATGATTTACCCTGTGGCAGGAGTCAACATGACCCGAGTGAACCAGAACATCGACCACTTGATGGACGGCATCCAGAAGGACCTGCCCGATGGCTTGAAGATGGTCACCTTCATGGACACCAACGACTTCCTCTTCGAGTCTATCCACGAGGTGGTGGAGACCTTGATTATCGCCATCCTTCTCGTCATCCTCGTGGTGTATTTCTTCTTGCAGGATTTCAAGAGTACCTTGATACCTTCGATTTCGATTATCGTGTCGTTGGTGGGTACGTTCGCTTGCTTGCTCTTGGCTGGGTTTAGCATCAACATTCTTACGCTCTTTGCCCTCGTGCTTGCCATCGGAACGGTGGTGGACGATGCCATCGTGGTGGTGGAGGCTGTGCAGTCGAAATTCGATGCTGGCTATCGTTCGCCTTATCTTGCCACGAGAGAAGCGATGAGCGATGTGACGATGGCGGTCATCTCTTGTACATTAGTATTTATGGCGGTGTTCATCCCTGTTACTTTCATGGGCGGAACGGCAGGTGTGTTCTACACCCAGTTTGGTGTAACGATGGCTACGGCTGTGGGCTTGTCGATGGTGTCGGCGCTTACACTCTGTCCAGCCCTCTGCGCCTTGCTCATGCGCCCAGCTTCGGGTACAAAGAGTGCTAAGAGCTTCAATGGTAGGGTGAAGGCGGCTTACAATGTTACCTATCACGCCTTGCTTGGCAAGTACAAACGTGGTGTGATGTGGATATTCCGCCGCCACTGGATAGCTTGGAGTGTGATGGCTATCGTGATGGGTCTCTTCGCTTGGCTTGTCTCCACCGCTCGCACAGGTCTTGTGCCACAGGAGGACAAGGGATTCATCCAACTTATGGTGAGTGCTTCGCCTGGTACTTCGATGGCTGATATGGACAAAATGTCTCGTGCTGAGAAAATCATCGAGAGTCAAGAGGAGATAGCCGACTATTGCCGCATCGACGGATTCGGTGGAGGAACTGGTTCGTCGTATGGCTCTTTCTTCATCAATCTGAAGACGTGGGGCGATCGCAAGGGCGATGAGCATAGCATCGGTGCCGTCATCGAGCGGCTTAACGCCCAACTTTCTACCATCCACGAGGCTACTTTCTTCGCCATGGAGGATGCGATGATTCCTGGTTATGGTCAGGGCAATGCCATCGACCTCAATCTGCAAGACCGTACGGGTGGCGATGTAAAGCTGTTCTTCGAGCGTTCGCAGAAGTTCTTGATGGCTCTGCAAGAACGCCCTGAGATTGTGATGGCGTTCTCTTCGTATGATGTCAACTTCCCACAGTACCAAGTGGATGTGGATGCGGCGAAGTGTGAGCGAGTGGGCTTGTCGTCGCAACACGTACTCGATGTGTTGGGAGCCTATACGGGAGGCACATACGTGGCCAACTTCAATAAGTTTGGCAAGGTGTATCGAGTGATGTCGCAGGCATCCCCTGAGTATCGCAAGGACGAGTTCGACCTCAATCGCATCTTCGTGCGAACCAGCGAGGGCATGGCTCCTGTGAGCCTGTTTGCTACCCTCCACAAAGTGACAGGTGCAGAGGGTGCCAACCGCTTCAACCTCTATAGCTCCATCGGTGTGAACATTGATGTGGCTGAGGGTTATTCCACTGGCGAGGCAATGCGTGCCATCGAGGAGGTGGCAAAGCAGACTTTGCCTCGTGGCTACTCGTATGAGTATGGCGGCATCGCCCGTGAGGAGGCGGAGCAGAGTGGGGCATCCACGGTGATGATTTATGGTCTCTGCATCATGCTCATCGGCTTGCTCTCTAAGACGGCGATTCTTATCACCGAGTATGCGAGTGAGCGTAGAAGAAAAGGCATGGGCATCGTGGAGGCGGCGTATAGTGCGGCGATAGCGCGATTCCGTCCTATCTTGATGACGGTGATGACGATGGTGATAGGCATGTTGCCACTGATGTTCGCCTCGGGCGCAGGAGCCAATGGCAACCGTGCGCTGGGTACTGGCGTGGTGGGGGGACTGCTCGTCGGAACGATAGCCCTCGTCTTCGTGGTGCCTGTCTTCTTCATCGTGTTCCAATGGCTTCAGGAGAAATATGTCCGTGGACCCAAGCACGTGGAAGTGGATGCACAGACCGTGGCGGAACATAGCAGATTTTTAATGGATAAAGAGAATAAGAACAATGAAAATTAAGAAAAGTAGTTGTAAGATTCAGTATATATTGCTGAGCGTGGCTTTGTGCTGGGGCGGTTCGAGTGTATCGAAAGCCTCGGATGCCGATTCTTGGCGCAATATTTTCGTAGATGCCCAGTTGGGGCGATTGATAGAGCAAGGCTTGGAGCGCAATACCGACTTGAATGTGGCTCGCTTGCGCATCGAACAAGCTGAGGCAAGTCTCAAGGCTTCTCGCTTGGCGAATCTTCCATCTGTGGCATTCTCACCAACGGCAGGCATCAGTAGTTTAGGGGGAGAGAAAGCTGTCAAGACTTACTCCTTGCCTTTGCAAGCCAATTGGCAGGTGGATGTCTTTGGACGACTGAAGAATGCCAAGTTGCAACAGAAGATGCTCGTAGAGAGCAGCAAGTCTTATCAGCAAGCCGTGCAAGTGAACCTCGTGGCAAACATCGCACGTTCTTATTATCAATGCGCCTTGCTAGATGCCTAGCTATCTTTGGCTCGGCAGTCGGTAGATGTCTGGGATGAGACGGTTCGTGCCATGAAAGCTTTCATGGAAGAAGGGCAGTACACCGATGCCGCCGTGTCGCAGGCAGAGGCAAGTAGAGAACAAGTGAAGACCACTGTGCTCGACCTGCAACAACAGATGAGGGAAGCCGTGAATGCCATCCGGGTATTGGTAGGCGATAGTACAAATTCTGTTACGATTACGTTTGCCGCGAATGCAATAGGCTTCGATGGCAATCTCGTCCCAACTCAAGCTATCCCTCTGAGCAAACTCTCTAATCGTCCCGACGTACGCCAAGCCGAAATGAATTTGGCGGCAGCCATTTATGCCACGAAGGAGGCAAGGGCTGCTTTCTATCCCTCTCTTACTTTGTCGGGCTCGGCAGGATGGACGAACTCATCGGGCATGATAGTGAATCCAGGCAAGATACTTTTGGAGACCATCGCCTCGCTTTCGCAACCCATCTTCCAAAACGGCAGGTTGAAGGCAGACCTTGCCATCAAGAAATCGCAACAGGAAGAGGCGCGCCTCCAATTCCAACAAGCATTGCTAAACGCAGGTATTGAGGTAAACAATGCCTTGACGGAGGTGCAGACCTACAGCGACAAGTCTGCCTTGCTCGACAGCCAAGTGAAGTCGTTGGAGCGCACGGTGAAATCCACTCGCTTGCTCCAACAGAACGGTAGCAGCAATTATCTCGAAGTGTTGACTGCGCAAGAAAAACTCCTCTTGGCTCAAATGTCAAGACTGGCGAATGAATATAATAAGGTGGCGGCACAGATAGCACTATATCAGGCGATGCCATAGATTTTACTCCTAATTTGTTTGGTAGTTTCGGAAATTCTTTGTAATTTAGCGGCGCAAAACATAAAGAGTGTGAGATTATGGCAAAACAAGTGAATTGCTATCCTGTGGGAGTGCAAACTTTCCAAACTATTCGTGAGGAAAATTATCTCTATGTGGATAAGACTAAATATATTGTTGATTTCAGACAGAAGAAAATGAGATATGTCTTTCTGAGTCGTCCGAGACGATTCGGAAAGTCGCTCTTTGCCTCTACGCTTCAGGCATATTTCGAGGGCAGGAAGGAACTCTTCGAGGGACTTGCTATCGCCGACTATGAGAAGGAGTGGGTGAAGCACCCAGTGCTGCATTTCGACATGAGCGGTGCCAAGCATTTTGAGGTGGAGCAGTTGAAGCGTTATCTCAACCTGCAATTGAAGCCCTATGAAGAACTTTATGGCAGGGATGAAGACGAGGTTGATGCCAACGAAAGACTGGACGGTCTAGTGAAACGTGCCTACAAGCTGACTGGTCAGAAAGTAGTGGTCATCATCGACGAATATGATGCTCCACTGCTTGATGTTGTGCATGAGAAGGAAAACCTGGCGCCACTCCGTCTCATCATGCAGAATTTCTATAGTCCTCTGAAGAAACTCGACCCATATTTGGAGTTCACCTTCATCACTGGTATCACGAAGTTCTCCCAGTTGAGCATCTTCAGTGAGCTGAACAACCTCGACAACATCAGTATGTTCGACCAGTACTCTGCCATCTGTGGCATCAGCAAGACCGAGCTTACCACGGTGATGAAGCCTGATGTGGAGGCTCTTGGCGAGGCTCTTGGTATGACGTATGAGGAATGTTTGGAAGAGTTGAGAAAGTTCTATGATGGCTATCATTTCAGTGAGAAGTCGGAGGATGTCTTCAATCCGTTCAGTTTGGTGAAGGCCTTGAATGCTCAGAAAATAGCACCCTATTGGTTTGGTTCGGGTACGCCAAGTTACCTCATCAAAACTTTGAAACACTATCATGTCAATGTGATGGACATCGAGAAGAAGAGCTGTGATGTGGATGACTTCGATGTATCGCCTGAGCAGATGACCACTGCCCTGCCTATACTCTATCAGAGCGGTTATCTCACCATCAAGAAATACAACCCGATGTTGCATCGCTATACCTTGGAGTATCCTAACAAGGAGGTGAAGATAGGTATGTTGAAGAGTCTTGCGCCCAACTATCTATCGCCAATACAGTTGGACAACAGTAGTTTGGTGGGTGATTTCCTCGAAAAGCTCTATGACGATGACTTGGAGGGAGCGATGGTTCGCTTGAAGGCTTATCTTGCCAGCATCTCCAATCGCTTGTCCAACAAGAACGAGCGTGACTTCCAGACGGTGTTCTATCTCATCTTTAATCTGATGGGAGCCTATATGAAGGTGGAGGAAGACAGTGCGATAGGCAGGGCTGATGCCGTGGTTCACATGCCCGATGCAGTATATGTCTTCGAGTTGAAGTTCGATGGCTCTGCCGAGGATGCCATCAAGCAGATAGACGAGAAGGGCTATCTGATACCTTATTCCGCCGATGGCAAACGCCTCTTCAAGATTGGTGTCAACTATGATAGTAGTCAGCGCACGATAAGCGATTGGATTATCAAGGAAGGATAGAGGAGGTTGTTCTCTTTTTCTTGCTCGTCAAGGCTCTCGTGTAGAAAAGTTTTTTGAAAAAAATATCAAAGTCTCAGTGTAGTATCTGAATTCTAATGTAACGCTTTGATATATAATTGTATAACTTCGCTGATACTTCTCGGAATTTCGACCGAAAAGTATCAGCGAAGTGTCAGTGAAGTGTCATAGCTTTATCATTCTATCACCCAGTCCGTGATGTTCCCCGTCGTACTATCGAAGTTGATGCCCACCTTGGTGATAGGCTTGCCTGAGAGTGCGAAGCGCTGGGCATAGTTCTTGAGATTGATTTGTTGCATCGCAGTCTGGGCGTTCTTGTTTAATTTCAGCTCAATGAGGTAGAGCTGGGTGGTGGTGAGCAACACGATATCAACCCTGCCGTTGGGAGTGTGAACCTCCACATCCACCACGTAGGCGGTGAGGAGCGTAAAGATGATGAAAAGCATCTGCTGGTAGTGACCCTCGTAATTAGTGACGTTGCAGTATGGCACCGTGCCGAGGAAGGTCTGTAGCAGTTGCAAGGCTCCATCCATGTCACCTTGGCGAATGTGTACGGACATCTGGGCGATGGCTACATCGCCATTTTGCGCATACATGCCTTCGAGATAGTTGGGCAGGAGACTCTCAAACAAACCCACCTTGATTTCCTTGTTCGGGAGGTCGAGGGTGTAAAGGTCTGTTAGTTCGTCATATCCCTTGATGGTGAGATAACCGCTTTGGTAGAGCAAAGGCGTTATGACCTTCATGTCTTCGGTAGGAGCGTCAAAGGCAGAGGACTTGGCGCATATCTTGCCGATGTCTGTAGGGCGCACCTTGAACTTTCGCATCATGTTGATGAGGAAAGTCGGTGTACCCGAGGAGAACCAATAGGCCTCGAACTTGCCCTTGGAAAGACAATTGAGCACACTGAATGGGTTGAAGACATCTGGCGAGAAAGCCGAGAAATGATAACCATCGTAGTTCTCTTTCAATTTTTCGATGGCTTCCTCTGCTGTTATTCTTCTTTTTTGGCTCAATTCCTTGATGTCCTCAGACATTTGAGAAATGAGTTCTTCTTTAGTTATTCCGCATATTCCAGCATAGTCATCATCCATGGAGATGTTGGTGATGTTGTTCAGTTCGCTGAAGATGCTGACTTGTGAGAACTTGGTGATGCCAGTGAGAAAAACAAAACGCAGTTTGGCCTCACTGTATTTCAATGGACTGTAGAAATTGCGCATGATGTTGCGCAAAACGTCGAGTTGCTCCTTCTCATGTGCCACATCGAGCATCGGTGCGTCATATTCGTCGATGAGGACGACTACTTGCTTGCCGCTTTTCTCATAAGCAGTGTTGATGAGGTCTATCAAGCGATTGTTTGTACCTTTTGCAGGATTGTTTATTCCCCATTTCTGCTCCTCTTCTTTTAGTCGATAGCTGAGATATTCTTCCAACTGCTCTTTCTCCATGTGCTTTCCTCCGCTCATGTCGAAGTGGAGCACAGGATATTCCGTCCAATCTTTTTCCAGTTTCTCGATGGCAAGCCCCTTGAATAAGTCTTTCTTACCCTCGAAATAACTTTGGAGGGTGGTCACGAGCAAGGACTTTCCGAAGCGACGTGGTCGCCCCAGAAAGATATAGGTGCTGTCTGTGTGTGTCATGCGATACACATATTCAGTCTTGTCGATGTAAAGTCGGTCTTCCTTCCGTATTCGTTCGAAAGTCTGTATTCCTATAGGATATAATTTTCTTGCCATAATCCACTGTATTGATGATCTGCGCACAAAGTTAGCATAATTATTTGAAATATGCAAAAAGTATGGCGTTTTTTCTCATATTATTGTAAAGATTTCGAATATGGGTGCTGAGTATCGGCATATTGCCCAAATCGGCGAACATTTTTGGGCACTCGTTGCCCGATATTCGGGCAATGGATGCCCGAGGCTTGTTCAGTCGATGCCCGAGGCTTGTTCAGTCGATGCCCGAGGCTTGTTCATTGATAGCCCATCGCATGTTCACTGGATGCTCGTCGTTTGTTCAAAGAATGAACAACTACTGGACTGACTTTTCCTGATTTAGTTGTCATTTTCTATTTTTTGCTCCTATTTTTATAGACACAATTGAATTCTTTATAGACACAATTGAATAAATGCCCTGTTTTTGTAGAAAATGATACTTTGCTGATACTTCTCTGATACATTCTTGGCGATTTTTAAAAGAAGTGACAATGTTTGCAATATCTTGTAAACTAAAAAGATAGGAGCGATTTTAGCCTTGCGAATGATACATTGATACTTTTTCTTGAAAAATAATCTTACGTGTGCGCTCGTAAAGACCATTAGAATGGAAGAAGATGGAGGGTAAAGATGAGTTTCTGGGAGATTGTAAAAGAATGATGCTGCTATTATATATGGCGAATATTTTATATCAAAGGTAAAATATTCGCCATTTTCTTTTGGTGTTTTCAATTCTTTTCATAACCTTTGCAGATGTCATACAGATATGATTGCCGGCAAATCGTTGCTGGCGCTAATCAGCTGTTTGGCCTATCATAATAAGAAAGACGTTTGCACGACGTTTTCTTCTGACTCTTCGAAACGTAGGGATTTTCATAAGTGTTCAGATGAAGACAGCGGTGGGCGTCTCCCATCGTAAATATATCTATATAAAACAAAGTAAAGAAAAACACTAATAAATAAAGGCATTTCAAGAAGTTTTAATCTTTGTTCTTTTGTTTATTTAAGTTGTTTTTGGTACATTTTTGTTGCTCGTTTGTTGCTCGTTAAAAAATAGTTGTATCTTTGCAGCAGAGCAACAAAATAAGACAATGGCAAGAGCAAAGAAAGTTTATAGAGAAATAATTCAACAAATGCCCAAGATAGTACATGAAGGTTTTCGCAATACTGGTAAAGACTAAACTGAGAATATGAATATACATAAGCTAATTGGCGAAGCAACCGCCTACGACAAGAAGCAGCAACTCGAAGTCAAGTGACCTAAGAGTTGGCTAAAAAGTGTATCCGCCTTTGCCAATGGCGAAGGCGGGACATTGGTGTTTGGCATCAGTGACGATGACCAAGTGATTGGACTTGCTGATGCGGTGTAGATTCTAACTTAAAAGTGTACCACCCCTAATAATTAAAAAGTATACCACC
>ERZ808278.1117-NODE-1117-length-12552-cov-3.945347_pt1 | contig 12552 bp, 7 predicted proteins | sample MGYA00521239_ERZ808278 | MGnify/ENA primary metagenome ERZ808278 (study PRJEB31516, sample SAMN03275600) | gut metagenome | biome: mammalia-associated habitat; material: feces | host: Papio cynocephalus | place: Kenya | collected 2012-07-17 ... | reverse complement strand
TCGTCGGCTACGCCGACACTTCGCCTACGCGGCGGACGCGCCCTCTCTGTCAGCCGACGGCTGACATCTCTCCCGTTTCGGCGGGAGAGCTTACCCCGAAGGGGAAAGCAAGAAAAATAGCGATATTTTCAGACTTTTTGAGATGAAAGCTATTTGCTACTAAAGCTAAAAATAGATTTCACTTTTTACAACTCCTTTTTTGATGTATCAAACTTCCGTCGGTATAGTAAAAATTGTAAAAAGCCGCAAAAAATTTGCCGTTCGGTATTGACATAGGGCGAGTCGTAATATATAATGAATATAAATGAAACGGGCGTTAGCTTAATGATGAAACGTCGGCAACGAAACCGAAAAAACGCGGTGCGGCTAAAAGGAGAAAAGAATGAAAAAGTATGTTCTGTGCCTGATTTTTCTGCTTGTAACGATATCTTTGATCGGGTTTACGGGTTGTGAGGAAAAGGGAGATACGAGCGGAAACAAATCCGAATCTGAGACCCGACAGTCCGAAAAAACGGACGACTACGTTTACTCGCCGACCGGCGAGACGACGGCGGAGTTTCTCGGATTTAAAAAAGTTGTTGAGGGAAACGCGGTGATTCCGTCCGAGATAGACGGCTACGTTATAACGAAAATAGGTCGCGGAGAAGATTTTAACATATTTGCGGGCGGCGGGGGTAACGTTACTTCCGTTTATATACCCTCCAAGGCGGAAGAAATCGGCGATTACGCTTTTGCGGGACTTAAAAATCTCGTTTCCGTAACCTTCGGAACGGGAAGTCTGCTCGAAACCATAGGCTTTCGCGCGTTTTACGACTGTCAGAAATTAAGCGGGTTTAATTCCGACGAAGAGGGAACGCTGCATTTGCCGACCCGCGTGAAAAAGGTGGACGATTACGCTTTTTACGGTACGAATTTTATAAATATAAAAATCGGCTCGGCGACAGAGAATATCGGCGTTGCCGCTTTTGCCCGCATTCCCGCGTTAAGGGATATAACCGTCGAACAAAACGAACACTATAAAAGTTGCAACGGAGTGCTGTACGAAACAGGCTCCTTCGGGCGGATAATGCAATATCCGATAGCTTCGCCGTATATGATTTATGTGCTGCCTCAGGAATATGAAGATACGATAAAATACGTAAACGAATACGCTTTTGCGGGCGCGAAAAGGCTTGGCAAGGCAGATTTGAAGAACGTGCAGTCGATAGCCGATCACGCCTTTGCCGATACCACGCGCCTTACTTACGTTAATGGCGACAAAATCACGGACGTATCGGAAACGGCTTTTGTGGGTTCGCAGCTTCTTGAAAACGTTACTTTTGCCTGCGTCGGAGAAGTAATGTTGAAATATAACGGTACGGCAAAATGGCTTTCCGCAAGCGATTTCCCGTCCTCGGCGAGTTCGATAGCTCCGTACGCTTTTGCGGGAAACGAAACGTTGGAACAAATAGATTTACCCGATAATATTTCCGCGATCAAGCATAGCGCGTTTGATGGCTGCGTAAACCTCGGGGAAGTCAGAATCCTGAACACGCGATTGCCCGATATAGACGAAACGTCATTTTCGGGGTGCTCGGACGACCTGAAATTTATCGTAAGAAAATCCGCCGCGGAAGAGGCGGGCGACAAATGGCAGAAATACGCCGATAAATTTTCTTTGATACACACAGACGTTTATTTTGAAGATCTCGATTTGACCGTGCCGTTTTATTACGGCGAAAAGAATGTTCCGCCCGAATGTAAGAAAGCGGGGTATTATTTCCTCAATTGGGTAAGAACCGATGATGGGCAAAACAATTATATCTACGAACAAGGTTTGAAATGGGATTCTTTAGAGAGTAATGCCGCATATAAAGCCGAATTTGCCAAAATAACGGTGTACAATCTGATTTTTTGGAACGGTGAACAGGTGTTGGGTACGGCAAGAATTTCCCCGGGCGACGTTTTTTCGCTTTCCCGCGACGGTATAACGATAAACGGAAACAAAGAGGAGCTTTCCGCCGAGTATAAAATGAATAATTGTGCTTACGGTTCGTATTACGGAAGCTCCGTTATCGACGGCATCGAAATCGCGACTTTCAACGGCTGGAAAATTGACGGTAAACTTGTGGAAAACGAAGGAGCTTGGGTTAACGAATACTACTATCCTATACTCGACGTGTATGCGGACTGGATTCCCATGGAATTTGAAGCGACTTTAACCGATCCGAACAATACTACCGAAAAGGTAAAATTTACTTATTTCGACGAAGTAATTCTTCCCGCGCCGAGCCGCGAAGGTTATGAATTTGTAGGCTGGAAGGACGAAAAAGGTAAATATTATAAAACTTTGAAAGGGTTAGCGGACAATATTACTCTGCGCGCTGTATATGAGCTTAAACAGGAAGCAAGCGCCTGAAACGGGGTAGACTAACGAATAAAAAGACAATAAATAAGCCGTCGTGCGTCGGGAAATCCGACGTACGGCGGCGTTTTAATTTGATTTGAAATTATTAAATGAGGGAGGTCGTTTTGTAAACGCTCCATAACGACTTCAGATAATCACCGAATTTGACGGCTACGGGAGAAACTATTTTGTCTGTAAGACATCCCGGTTTTATGGTGTTTGAAAGGAAGTTGTCGATTTCGTGCACGCTGTCTCTTAAAAGATACAAAACGGCAAGGATGAAAACGCAGATCGCAAAGCCGATCGCTATTCCGAAGAACAAACCGATGATTCTGTCAACCTCAAAAAGCGGGTCTTTGTTCGCAAGGGGTTTTAAGGCGAGCTTTAAAAGCTTGAAGATTATCGTTATGACGATCCACAAAAGAAGGAATATGCCGAACATAACGACCCATCTTGCCATAATCGCTCCGCCGTTCGCTATTCCGTTAGCCGCGGCGATTTCGTCGAGCTTGGTAACCGAAAAGAGCTTGAACGCGCCTTCGAGCGATACTCTTAGTGACGCCAACGCTCCGCCGTCCGCACATAAAAGCTTGTAGAAAACAGGTACGAGCAGTATTGCCGCGATAAGCGAAAAAAACCAGCAAAACAGCGTCATAAGCTGTCTTGCGATTCCTCGCCAGAGTCCTATCAAGCCGAAAAGGACCGCTATTCCAATACATATGAAATCTATCGGAGCCATCAGGTAAATCCTCCCGTAATAAGACAAGCCCGAAAACGGGAACACCCCTTTTTATCTTATCACTTTATTTGATTTTACCACACTAACGGGTTTTTTGCAAGCGTTTAAGAAATAATTTTGTGTAAATAATACTATTTATGAGAACTTACGCAATATGCGCGGGTAATCCCCGCGCCGAAGAAAATATCGCGCTCGCCTTAAAATCAGTGGCGGGCGACAGTCTCCCCGTGTTCGTTTGTATCGGCACGGACGCCGTTTCGGGCGACAGTTTAGGTCCGCTTGTCGGAACGCTGTTAGAGCGGAAATTGCGCGGAAAAACCTACGTTTTCGGCACGCTCGAGCACCCTCTGACCGCCCGCGACGTGAACGCCGCGGCGGAATTCATCAAGAAAGTCTGCCCCTCGGGGAAAATAATCGCGATAGACGCCGCCGTCGGCAGAAAAGAGGAGATAGGCGGCGTGAGAATTTCCGATTCCCCCGTAAAACCCGGGCTCGGCGTGAACAAAAACCTGAGCGCGACGGGCGACGCTTCGATTATCGGTATCGTTGACGAGCGAAGTGAATCGGGCAACGGTCTCGGGCTTGTCCGTTTTTCGCTCGTTTACAAAATCGCCGAAACCGTTGCGGGCGGAATAGAAAGATTTTTCGCTTGAGGGGCGGAATAGAAAAGTTTTTTGCATAAATTTGCCTGAAAATCGTTTTCACAATACGATTCGGCGGTTTTTCGGTTGAAGGTAGCCGAAAAACCGCCGTAAAATCCACGTCGCGCCGTTATAAATCTAACCGAGCGACGATATCCTGTCAGCCGCTTTTAAAACGTCCTTGCGGAAGAGGAACGCCGAAGCTCTGAAATATTCGCCGTTTTCTTCGTAAAACCCCTTCCCGGGGGTGGTTATAACGCCCGCTTTGTCCGATAAAATCGAACAGAACGCTTCGTCTGTGAAGCCGTCGGGGCATTTTGCGTAAACGTAAGGCGAATCGTCGGTAGAAACGCATTTCAAACCGATTTTTTTAAACGCCTGCCTTATTATTTCGGCGTTGGTTTTGTAATAGCTCACCCGCTTTGTCATTTCCGCTTGCCCTTCCTCGGAAAAACACGCCGCGCCGCCGCGCTGGATAACGTAAGAAACGCCGTTGTCGAGACAGCCCGAAAGCCTTGCGCGGAGCTTGTTTAGCTCGGCTTGCTCCTTGGGTATCACGGTGTAGCCGAGCCTTAAGCCCGTGAAGCCGTAGCCTTTGGAAAACGACCTAAGCTCCACGGCGCAACGCTTGGCGCCCTCGATTTCAAAAATTGATTTCACGCCGCCTTTCGAGACGTAATCGGAGTACGCGCCGTCGAAAAATATCGTGGCGTTTGAGGAAATCGCGTAATTTACCCATTCTTCGAGCTCTTTTTTACCGAGAGCTTTTCCGCTCGGGTTGGACGGCGAGCAGAGGTAGATCGCGTCGCAGCGGACGTTATATGGCGGATAAAAGGTCTGATTTTCGTCCGCTCTGCAAAAAATCGGCTCGTTCCCGAAAAGAATCGCCGATTCTATCCCCGCGGGATAACATGGCACGGGGAACAGAATTTTGCTTTTTCCGCGCATCAGTGCGTTTACGGCAAAAAGCTCGCCCTTTGCTCCGTCGTTTATGAAGATCTCGTCGGAAGATACTAAAATTTCCGATTTTTTATAGTCCTCGGCGATGAGGTTTTTTAGAAAATCATAGCCAGTCGAGGGCGGATAACCCTTGAATTTATCGGCGTTTGTAAGCTCTTCGGCGGCTTTTTGCATTTCGTTTTTAACGCAGTCGAAAAGTGGCAGACGAACGTCTCCGATGCCCAGATCGACAAGCTCGTCACCCCATTTTTTTTTCGCGAAAGCCTTTTTCGCGGCGAGAGAAGCGAAAACGTAAGAGGCGGGAAGGTGCGAAAAATTATCGTTGAATTTCATTGCTTAATCCCTCCGTTTCAAATGTTTCGCCGTAGAAAACGGGCGTGACGACTCCTCCGAGATAGGATTTTTTATCGTCGAATTGCACGAAAAGCGTGCCGCCGCGCATTAAAATCGGATATTTTTCAGGTCGGAAATTAAGCTTTTCACGGGCGGCGAATGCCGTCGCGACGGCTCCGCTACCGCACGAAAAAGTCGTTCCCGAGCCCCTTTCGAACACGTCGCAGATTATGCTTCCCTCGTCGATTTTCGCGCTCTCCACGTTCACGCCGTCGGGGAAAATTTCGGACGGCGAAATCGCTTCCGAAAGCTCCTTCGCGCTTGCTTTCGCGTCGAAAAACACGGCGTGTAAATTGCCGTTGTCAACCAAGGCGAAATTTTTCGCAGCATTTTCAAAATTTGAGATTTTATCGTTGATTTTCGGGCTTTTGAGAAGCTTCGGCAGAGGAAAATCGGTAGAGGAAAAAAACTCGTTTCCGCGCTTTTCAAACGCTACGGCGTGAACGGCGGAAAGCGTTCTTACGGTCATCTTATTTTTTGTCGTTTTGCCCGCGAGACAGGCGAAAACTGCCGAGCATCTTATGCCGTTTCCGCAGGTCGCACCTTCCGACCCGTCGGCGTTGAAAATGCGCATAGAAAAGTCGGCTTCGCCCGTTTTGTCGGCGGAAACTATGATAAGTCCGTCCGAACCGACGCCGAATCTGCGCTCGGAAAGCTTTTTTGCGGCGGCGGAAACGTCCGCAAAACAATATTTATCGCCGTCAACGTAAACGTAATCGTTACCCGCGGCATGCATTTTAATGAATTTCATACAAAATATTTATGCGCCGAGCCCTTTTCGTATTCGCGATAAAAATTACGTCGCAAAAAAAGTACCAAAAAGGGGCAAAATTTATAGCCGCAGCAGAATAAAATCGATAAAAGTTAATAAAAACATTGACAATGGAACATAATTATGTTACAATAATGCCACAAAAGAATTAAATATACGGGAGGGTTGAAATGCCGCAGATTATTCCTATAAGAGATTTGAGAGATACGACGAAGTTATCGGAAATGTGCAACGCGACCAACGAACCGATTTTCGTAACCAAAAACGGCTACGGCGATATGGTTATTATGAGTATGCAGACATACGAAGAACAGCTTGCTCGCCTGAATATGTACACAAAAATAACGGAAGGAAAAACGCAAGCCGATAACGGTCAGTTGCTTGACGGTCCGTCTACGATCGGGAAGTTGAGAAAACGTAATGAAAAAAATATAAAGACTGAATAAAGAAGGGCTGCAAGTTTATCCGAAAAAGATAGACTTGCAGCCTTTTTATTGCTTTTGGTTTTTGGTTGGTGACTTTTTCAGTCTCTGTTAAATGTCCTCTTCCGTCTTTTGCCCGCTTACGCGAGCAAAATCCACCTTCCGCGCTCGGGGAAGGCAAGAAATTAATAAATCTGTTTTTGGTTTGTTTTTTTGTTTAAATGATTGATTAAACGACTTATAGAGGGGTTTTTGATTGTCGATAGGGTGGAAAAATTGTTTTACGGGCGGAAAATTTTCGCGCCGCTTTTTACTATCGAAAGGTCGAAATCCAGATCGTCGTAAAGCTCGCCGTCCACCTGAACGGTAACGGGCTTGTCAAATTCCAGACGGATATGTTCAACCCTTTCGAAAGAAGTGAAATCCTGTTCGAGAATTTTTCCTTTCATAAGCTTTATGAACGCGCGGGGAATTTTGCCTTTTTTGAGCTTACCCGCGATGACGAAATCTAAAAGCCCGTCGTCGATGACGGCTTCGGGGCACATTCTTATTCCGCCGCCGAATTGTTTGCCGTTGCCTACGCACGCGATCAATGCTTCCTTTTCCTCGCGTTCCGCCGAACCGTCCCTTACTATGTAAAATTTATAGAACACGAATTTGATGAGCGATATGATAAGCGACACCACGTATTGCAGTTTTCCTTTCAGAAGTTTGCTTGCGCGGCATCTTTTGAGAATGTCCACGTCTATACCCGTGCCGATTATGTTAAGTCCTCTCACCCCGCCGCAGACCATATAGTCGGTGGGTTTCGCTTCGCCGTCCAGAATGAGATCGACCGCGGCGGACGGCTCCTCGGGAATGCTTGCCGAGGCTATGAAATCGTTGCCGCTTCCGCAGGGGATAATGCCGAATTTGACCTTTTCGGGATCGATCCCGTTAAAGACCTCGTTTATCGTTCCGTCTCCGCCGAGCGCGATTATCGTGTCCGGATTTTCCGAGAGTTTTTCGGCGATTTTCGTTGCGTGCTTGGGTGCCTCGGTGAAGTGAATTTTATATTCCGCGCCCCTTTCTTTAAGCCGCTTTTCGGCAATTTTCAAAAACTTCAGCGCTTTTTTCCCGTTTGCCACGGGGTTGACTATTATATCTATCATTTTTCGGTCCGTAGTAAAATTTCAGAGAAGAAAAATCATCCCTAATCTTTCACATTATAATCAAAATTCACAAAAAAAGCAAACGATTCGTAAGCCGTGTAAAACTTTTTGTAAGAGAGCGGAAAATTTTTTTACGGAGAAGAAATTTTCGCCGCGAAAAGCCTCCTGCTTGAAGCGGCTTTTCGCGGCGGAAAAACCCGAAAGTAAAACGAAAGTAAATTTTTCTTCGTTTTTTTTGTCCGTCGGAATGATTTTCGCAAAAATTTTTTCAGTCCGATTGACAAATCTCTTGTAAAAATATATAATAAAAAAGCAAATCTATTATATTCGTGCGTGCGTGAACGCCTGCGGGCGGAGCGAAACGCGGGGATATAACGGAAAACTCACATGCAACGTAGGAGATGCTGTTATGAGTAAACTTTTTAAAAGGCTGTTGTGTCTTTTACTCGGTATCATCATAGGTATTTCCGCAACCGTCGGCTCTATAGCCACTTCCGTATATTACCTGTACGGAAATCTCACGGTTTCGGACGTGCTTCCCGATGATAAAGACCGTTTGAAAGACGCACTGGGCGACCTCGGCAAGTATTCTACCGAGGACCTTGTCGCGCTTATCACAAAAGCGCTGAAGGCACCCCAGAATTACACGATTGAGGATCTCGAAAGAGATTACGGATTCAATCTTGTAGACCTTATCAACCAGGCTGCGGGCACGGATATTATCGATACGACCGACCCGAACAATAAGCCTTACATAGACGATCTTAAGTCTATCTCGCTGTTCGCGCTGTTATCAGGGCAGGTAAACGTTAAGGAATTCCTTTCCGAAATACCGCTCGGCGCGTTTATGAGCTTTATCCCGGCGGATACGATTTTGGATCACGATCAGCGCGAAAAGCTCAGAAAATACAGTCTGGGTTCCCTTCTTGCTAAAGACGAGAACACCGAGCTTCCCGTTATCATAAGCGCGATCTCCGATCTTACCGTGGGCGGAATCCTCCCGGGTATGTTTGAAAAGGTAGGGGATAAATACGAGGTAAGAGCGGGCAAACCCCTTGCTCTCAATCTCATCGCGAACCTTAAGCTCGGCGGAATCATCAACCCGCTTGTCGGCTCTTCTTCCTTCGGCGACGAGCTCGTTGCGGGCGGTCTTTCCTCTATAGGCGAGCTTTCCCTCGGCGAAATTTACCGCAGCATCGGTATCGAAGAGGATGAAAAAATCTCCGAGATTTTAGACGGCGTGTTCACGGGTGACGACGGCGCGCCGATTAGGCTCAGGGATCTTTTCGTCAAAGACGTAACGAGCGGCGACGACCACTACGTTTTCGTTATCGATAAGCTTCTGGACAGTATCAGATTCGGTACTCTTTTCGGCTTGACCAAAAAGGGCGGACTCTGGTATGTCACGAGAGACGACGGTACGGACGTGAGAATAACCGGTCTTTTGGAGTTCCTTGCGGACCTCAACCTGACCAACGTTTATCATGCGCTTACCGACTCGGCGTCCACTTCGGACAGAATACATAAAATAATTCTTATCTTCGGCGATCTTACGGTCGGCGACGTTTTCGAGTCTCTCGGTTACGGCAAGGACGCGGAAGGCAACTGGATCAAACCCGACGGAACGAGATTTAAGAGTAAACTTTTAGGAAATCTTCTCGATTTCTCGGTTAAGGATCTCGTCGGTTCGGAAAGCCAGGAGCTCACGCTCACGCAGATAAGAAAGAATATCGTAAGCGCGATTACCGACCTTAGCGGAGATTTGTCCTTCGGCGAGGGCTTGGGCGAGCTTTTCGGTATCGAATACAGAGACGGAGCTTACTATAAGGGCGACGAACGCATAAACGACGCTCTTGCCCGTATTCTCGACATCAAGGTCAAAGATTTCGTTTCCTGCTTCGGCAAAGACGAAATTAACTTGGACGACATTATCGGACTTATCGAAAACACCGCGGGCGGTTTGTACATAGGTTCGATTTTAGGCGCGGAAAGAATCGACGGTTATTGGTATAAGGGCGGCGAAAGGGTAAGCGACGTCCTCGCCGTTTTGTACGATCTCCGCGTGGAAGGCTTGTTCAGCTTATTAAAAGAACTCGGTAACCCCGACACACTCTCCTACTCCGAAATAATCAAAGGCTTCATGCCCGAAACGTGCATCGGCGATTTCGTCGGTCCGCTTCTGGGTCTCACTAAAATAGGCGCCGGCGACAGCGCGTTCTTCCTTGACGCGGAAGGTACTCCCGTCGGAGGACTTAGCAAACTCTTAAGAATAAGACTCTGGCAGATTGCCGCCGCATTCGATAAAAACGGCAGCTACGATTTAGGAGCGGAACTTAAGGGTGTTAAACTCGGCGACCTTATCGGCGCGACGTATAACGAGGAATACAACGTATGGATTCTCGGCGACAGAGTTGCGCGCGACGGTCTTGCCGACCTTCTCAACGTATCGATCGATCTGTTCTTCTCGGGAGACAGAGACCTGATCGAAGAGACTATGACGGAGAAAGCCTTGAACGTCAGCCTCGGAAGCTTGCTTACGTTCGCTCTCGGCTACGACTCCGTGAACAAAACCATCCTCGGCGACGTCGAGGTGAACGACTTTATCTGCAGGGTTCTCGAATGGGATAAGCTCACGACGAAATACGTTATGGACCTTATCGACAGCGGGGATACCGAAACGTTAAGACAGGATCTTATCGACGCGATAGGCGATCTCGATTTCGGCGAAACGTTCAGACCGTACCTCACCGATATCGTTGACGGCAAGTACACGTTCTTCATCTTAAAAGAGCTTTCGGGCTTGCTTGATCCTATTTTCAACACCAAAAACGAGGTTTACATCAATTTCATTTTCGACCTTATCAACGGTAAAGTGAACATCGAGGACCTCATAAAAGCTATTTACGGCGATTTGACCATCGGCGAACTTCTTGCCCCCGTATTCAATATGAAGCTCGTGACCACGACGGAAGCGGGTTACGATTACGGCAAAGAGGTTTACGCGTTGGACGACGGTAACGGTCTTTCGTTCGGTATAGGTATAACCGACCTTCTGAAAACGAGCGTTTACGGCATTATCCAGAGCGTTCTCGATTTCCTTCTCGACGAAGAGGATCACGGCTTTGCTTATTACTTCTTCATGCCGAGAGACGACGCGACGATAAACATCGACCATATGATCGGCGATTACGTTTACACCTTCCCGGGCTTCGATTATAACGTTTCTTTGAAGGTATGGACGGACGCAGACGGCAACAATCTTTACCTGCCGCTCAGCAAGCTCCTTTCCATAAACGTTTACGACCTTCTCGATCATATCTTCGATCTGACGAAAAAGTACACCGATCAGGAGAAAGAGGACTATTTCTACTCGATTATAGACGATATAACCGTTAAGGACGCCCTCTCGTTCTCGGACGACCTCATTTCCGACGATAAATACTTCATTCAGAAGGTCGGCGACGTGGGCATCGCTCCGTTTATCCGCGATCTTATCAATTCTGAAGATATTCTGCAGACTATTAAGGACGGCAAGTTCGGCGTAGTCGAAGTCGGCGATATCGTTCAGTATTTTGCCGACCTTACAAAGGACGGAAACGGCTGGATAAGCGGCGGCGAGTACATTCTCACGATCTTGTCCGACCTGTTCGACGTAAGCGTTATCAACGGAATAGATATCGCGACCGAGTTTATGTCCGACGTCAAGGGCGGAATAATCAAGGCTTCGGAAATAATTTTCAAACATAAATTCTACGAATACGTAATCGATTTCGGTTACGATATGAGAGAAAAGCATTTCTTCGACGGAATAAGCGACGTTATAGTCAGCGATTTCATCAAGGATATGCTCGGCGAAAACGCGCTCGATAAACTTAAAGATCCTTATTTCAAAGACGTAAGAATAATCGATGTTGTAGAATTGTTCACGACGATCGAATCGAAAAACGTTTTCTATACAGGATCCGATAACAGTATAAGAACGGTAAGAGAATACTTTATCGGCGAAAATTCGCTCGGTCTCGGCGTTTCCGCTCTTTTGGAAGCGAAAATCGCCGGAATAATCAACATATTCACCTCCACCGAGGGAACGATTGCGGACAGAATCGAAAAAGCGGTAAGTCTCGACTTTATGGTCGGCGATTACCTTACCGTAATGGAACTTCTCGGAATAACTTACGAAAACGGCAAGTGGCTTAAAGACGGAGAGGATATTTACGCACCGCTCGGCAACCTTTGCTCGGTTTACGTAAGCGAACTTCTCGATTATCTCCTCGGCGATTATACAAACGACGAGAAAATCGAGTACATAATCAGTATTTTCGACGACCTTACCGTAAGAGATTTCATCGCGATAAGCGAGGATCTTGCGAATATCGACAAGATACTCCTTCAGGACTATATTTATGATATTGTAATAGCGGACGTCCTTAAAGACATCTTCGTTTACAAAATCGATATAACGGAAATACTCAGAAAATACCTCGGCGATATTCCGCTCGGCGCGTTTGCAAACCTCGCGCTCGACACCAAGCCCGATTTCGATAAGTGGACCAACGGTACGGAATATATGCCGTATATCGTCGGCGATTTGTTCTTCGTCACGATCAACGATATTCTCGATATCGCAGACGAATTCGGCAACGGTGTCAAGGACGGAATAAGCAGGATCGCAGATATCTTCGATCATACTTTCCGCGAATACGTTCTTGATTTCGGATACGACTTGAACGACAGAAACGTCTTTGCGGGAATAAAAGACGTTAAGGTAAGCAAATTTATCAAAGATATGCTCGGCGACGACGCTCTCGATAAGCTCGAAGAGTATTTCGCGGGCGCGAGAATCGGCGATCTTGTCGAACTTTTCGTCCCGATCGAAAGAGACGATAATGGCTGGAAGAAGTCCGACGGAACGTATCTTGCCGCAATGCTCGGCGATATTCTCGATATAGACGTTTCGGATATCAGATTTATCGTCGAAAAGATAAAAGACGGCAGCTCGAACGCAATCGTTGATATCGTAAACAGAATCTTCCCCGAAAGAAGAGTAGGCGACCTTATCAACATAGTTATCCCCGATCTTTCCGACGC
>ERZ808278.1115-NODE-1115-length-12568-cov-3.128586_pt1 | contig 12568 bp, 5 predicted proteins | sample MGYA00521239_ERZ808278 | MGnify/ENA primary metagenome ERZ808278 (study PRJEB31516, sample SAMN03275600) | gut metagenome | biome: mammalia-associated habitat; material: feces | host: Papio cynocephalus | place: Kenya | collected 2012-07-17 ... | reverse complement strand
ACTTATAGCCCTACTTTTGCTTTCTTAACATAAAAAACGAGCCGCTTTTATACGGCTCGCTTTGGTTTAAGATTTTAATATTTCGAGACAATTTTATGCATTTCGTCAAGCCTTTTCTCCATATCGGAGACAAGCTTGAACTGGCTTCTCGTTCTGTCGATGTTCTGTTTTTCTCTCGTGTGGCGGAAATAAACGTCGCCGTCGAGATAGTCGGTCAGAAACCTTATTCCGCACTCATAGGTCATCAGAATCGCGCCTATCGGGAGATTTTCGCGCTCTACGTCCGTTATCGTTTTGCCGAAAACGCTCAAATAGCCCTGCGTATAGGTTTCAAAAAGCGGCATATTGAAAATGACTTTTTCGGTTTCGGGAGTATCCTCGAGACAGGGGTTGCAACCGAATCTTATCGAATCGCCGAAATCGTAACAGATACTGCCGGGCATCATCGTGTCGAGGTCGATAACGCAAACGGCTTTATCCGTTCTCGTATCGATAAGAACGTTATTGAGCTTGGTGTCGTTATGAGTAACTCTGAGCGGCATTTCTCCGCTGTTTAAAAGATTGACGATTTTATTCGTTATGCCCTCGTGTTTAAGAGCGAACTCGATTTCGGGCTGAACGTCTTTAGCTCGACCGAAAGCGTCCTTTTCGAGCGATTTTTTGAAATTCGCGAAACGCTTTACGGTGTTATGGAAATCGGGAAGGACCTCGAAAAGCTTCGTACTGTCGAACCTGTCGAGAAGCATAGCGAACTTGCCGAATGCCACCGCGCTCTCGTAAAAATGCTGAGGCTTTTCGACTACGTCGTAGCCTTTGGCGTCCTCAATGAACACGTATACTCTGTAATACTCGTCCTCTGCGGCTTTAAAATAAGCTTTTTTATCGTGAGTATAAACAAGCGTAAGGCTTTCTCTGTTCGGATCGCCGCCGCGCTTTATTATCTCCGCCCTGTTAAATTCCGTAACGAGTTTGATGTTGTTCATAAGCCCTTCGACGTTGGTGAAAAGCTTGGAGTTTATTCTCTGAACTATATATCTTACTCTTTTACCGTTCTCGCTGAAAACGGCAACGTAAGTTCTGTTGATAAGTCCGCTGCCGTAAGGCTCGCATGAAATAAACTCGCCGTCTATTTCAAAATTCTTGAGTATCTCCGAAAATTCCATATTCAACCTCTTTAAAAAAGAAATTTTATCGTCTTTATTTATACCACTATCCGAAAATAATGTCAATAGTAAAAACGTTCGCAAAAAATAAAGCGTTCTATTTTATAAATTTTACATAATTAACGCCGTAAGAAAGATACTCGGTATATGAATATTCAAACCTCGCTCGATTACAATAAACGAGCTATGAAAGCACTGCTCGGAAGCGACGACATAATTTTCTTCGATTTTGAAATCGGCGAAGCCTCGGCTTTCTGCGTGTATGTCGATTCCATTACCGACAAGGAGCTTTTAGGGCTCGAAGTTATCGCTCCGCTCATTAAAAACGACCCGAATAAGAGCGTTAATTATCTCGCGAAAAAAATTACGCTCGCAAACGTTAAGACGGAAAGCAAAATTCAATCCGCCGCCGAAGACGCGCTTGCCGGAAACGCCGTTATCTTTATCGACGGAAAGAACAAAGCCATAAGCGTGGACCTGAAAAAGTTCGAGGTAAGAGCCATTTCCGAGCCGCCCACAGGGCTTGCGGTAAGGGGACCCCGAAACGGCTTTACCGAAAGCATAAAATCAAATCTAAGCCTTGTGAGAAGGTACCTTAAATCGACGGATCTGAAAATCGAAACGACGGAAAAGGGCAAATACACCAAAACGAGCATTGCGATAATGTATATCGACGGCATCGCAAAACCCGAAATCGCCAAAAAGGTAAAGAAAAAAATCGAAAAGATAAACATCGACGGAATCCCGGACAGCTCGTACGTTGCCAAGCTTTTAAGCGAACGGAAAACTTCGCTTTTCAAGCAAGTCGGCTCGACCGAACGCCCCGACGTTTTAATCGAAAGAATGCTCGAGGGGCGCATAGGAATCATCGTGGACGGTTCGCCGTTTGCCTTAACGCTACCCTATCTTTTAATCGAAGATTTCCAGGCCGCCGAGGACTATTACATTTCGCAGTATCGGGCAAATCTCGTGAGAGCACTACGAGTCGTGGCGATGATTTTTTCCATTCTTCTGCCCGCGGTGTTCGTTGCCGCACAGCTTTTTCATCTGCAAATTATTCCGCTTAACTTTCTTTTGACGATAGTCAACGGAATTAAGGAAATACCTTTTTCGCCGAGCCTCGAAATGTTCTTCGTTCTCCTGATTTTCGAGCTACTCAACGAAACGAGCGTGAGGATGCCGAAATACGTCGGTATGGCTCTAGCCGTCGTGGGCGCGCTCGTACTCGGCGAAACGGCGGTAAACGCAGGGATAGTTTCCACGCCCGCGATCCTCATTATGGCTCTTTCGGGAATAAGCATTTACGCGATACCCGAAATCGTCGAAACGACCTCGGTTTTAAGGTTCATTTACCTTCTTGTCGCGGGGTCGCTCGGCGGCTACGGACTTATCGCTCTGACTGCTTTTCTCGTCTTATATCTCGCGGCGGCGGATAATTACGGCGCGCCCTATCTCGCGCCCTACTCGCCCGTGCTTTTAAACGATTTTCAGGACGGACTTTATATGAATAACGTTATCGGAATGACTAAGCGCCCCCTTTCTCTCGGCGCGAAAAATAGAACGAGACAAAAGCTCGATTAAGTTTTTTCTCGGAAGTTGAGGTGTTTTTATGAACAACGACAAGCTTTACGTCAGACAAATATGTTTTTTATTCGGCGCGTTTTTATTGCCGATAAAACTCGTCACTATGCCCGCTTTGGCGGCAAAGGTCGCCGCAGAAGCTCTTTGGGTTCCTGCGGCGGCAAATTTCGTTTTCGACGGGGCGATGATATTCTTCATACTTTATATGGCAAAAAAATTCGAGGGTATGACGATTTTTGAAATAGTAGAATCAAAATTCGGAAAAGTCGGAAAATTTATCTTTTCGTTCGCATTTTTGCTGTTTTTTATAGCAAAATCGTATATTCCGCTCGTGGAGCACAGAAATTTTATCGAAATCGCCCTTTACGAAACGACGCCGGCGTTATGGATCTTCCTGCCCGTTTTCCTCTTTTCGGCGTTCTTTTCATATAAAGGACTGCGCGGCGCGGCGAGAACGGCGGACGTTGCGATATGGTTTACGGCTATAGGAATAATTATTCTTACGGCTCTTTCCGTCGCTTCGTCCGACTTTACCAATCTGTTTCCGCTTATAGACGTACCGTTTAAAAGTCTCGCAAAAGGCAGCCGAGACGTTTCTCTCTGGTTTTTCGACAGCCCGTATCTCCTCTTTTGCCTCGGGCATTTCAAGCCCGAAAAGAAGCAGACGGCGAAAATCGCGGGGGCTTACTTTGCTTTTGCGCTCGTTGCGATTGTTTATATGCTCATTCTTCAATGTGAGTTCGGGCACCTCACGGAAAGACAGTTTTTTTCGCCGATAAAAATGGGAAAATACAGCGTTTCTTCGGCAAATATCGGAAGGGTCGATTACATTGCCGTGAGCGCAATTATTTTCTCCTGCGTGTTCGGGTGCACTCTCCCGCTCGTGTTCGCAACGATATGCCTTGAAAAATGTTTCCCGTTCAGACACAAGATTTTGCCGTGCGTCGTCGTGAACGGTATTTTAGCGACAGCGGTTACTTTTACCGACGATTACTACTTTATCGTGCGGCAATTCTTCCAGAGTTATATCACGCCGATTTTTGCCTTTTTCACGCTTCTGCCGCTTATCTCGGTGTTTTTCAGGGGTAACGCGAAGGACAAGGAGGGTTTATGCGCTTTATAAGAACTTACTTCCTGCCGATACTGATCGCCTTTGCGATGCTTCTGTTTTTTACACACGACTTCGGGCTTATCGATATCGAACATACCGCGATAATAGTTGCGTTCGGCGTGGATAAAGACGAAAACGGACAATATGAGATATCCACGCAGATTGCAATTCCGCAGGCTTCGGCTTCCGAAAACTCGAACAGCGAATCGATCATTTCCGCTAAAGGGAAAACAATCGGCGAAGCAATCGATAAAATCGCCGTAAGCACGGGCTGGTACCCCCTGTTTTCCTTTTGCAACCTCATCGTTTTAGGACAGAACGCCATAGGCGGAAACGTTATGGATATACTAAATTACTTCATACGGACGGACAGAATACCCGATTCCGCCACCCTTTGCGTTAGCGAAGTACCCGCAAAGGAACTTCTTTTATCCAACACTCCGCTCGATTCGGTCACGTCTTTCGCGATTCAGAAAATACTCGAGCAAGATTACGCCAAACTCGACCGTATCGCCAACGTGAACGTCAAAAATTTCGTTGACGGGTACTACTCCGAATCGTCGAAAGGATATCTGCCGCTTATCAAAAAAATTCCGTCGGGCGACGGAGACGAGGAGCAAAGCAAAGGCGGCTCGAATGAAAAATCGGGCGGCGGTTCGGGAGGGTCGGGAGGCTCGGGCGGTTCGAGCGGTTCGGGCGGCGGCTCGGACTTATCCGAAAGCGAGATTTACGACGCTTCAAATACCGTGTTTTTCTCAAAGGGAATGTTTGCGGGAACGCTTTCCGCAGAAGAAACGCTTCTGTTCAATCTTAAAAACAAAAATTCGATAGACACGTTCGTAAGGCTTGAAAACATCGAAATCGACGGGCAAACGACCGATTTACTTGTCGAGATTGACGAAACCTATAAAAAATACGGCTTTAAATTCGAAAACGAGACGCCCGTTTACGAGGTAAAGTTGGTGGTTCAATGCAGAATCGTCAGTGCGAACGCCGATTTCCCCGTTTCGGAGCTTTTTCCGTCCGCAAAAGCTCCCGATAACGTTTTGAGAGCAACCGAAAAGAAGCTTACCGAAACGATTGAAAAACTCTACCGTAAATTACAAATCGCAGACTGCGATTTGTTTGAAATAAAAAACACGCTGTATAAGTTTCATTACCCCAAATACAAGCTTTTAAAAGACGATATTTTAAAATCGACAACCTTGAAAACGAGCATAGTCTGCAAACCGAAAACAACGACCAGAGTTTAAAAAAAAACCATAGCCGCATTTAACGACTATGGTTTTTACATATAGGTTTATTGTTTTTTCTTTTTGAGAACGAAGAACGCGACAACCGCCGCCGCAATCACTACCGCGCCGATTCCGCCGCCTATAAGCGCGCCCGCAAGACAGCCGCTCTTTCCGTTGCCGTTACCCGATTCCGACGAGCCGTCGTCCGCCTTTTCAACGGTCACGGGAAGTTCCGCCGAATATTCCTTACCCTCATACGTGCAGGTTATAACGATTTTCTCGTCGCCGTAATTCAAAGTCGTTTTGTCGGCTTTGAAATCGGTTACGGTAAGCTCCGAACCGTCTGCAAAAACGAGCTTCAAAATCATTCCCGCAGAAACAAATTCTTCGCCCGAAATATACGTCGTTTTGTCGGGTTTCACGGCAATGACAAGTTCCTTTACCTCGACGTGCTCGCCGAGTTCTCTTCTCTTGGCTCTTATCGCTTCCTCGTATTTAACGAGTACGTCCGTCTCGTCGGTTAAAAACGCATACTGGTCGGAAGAGGATATCGCGTTATACGATTTTCTCGCTTCCGCCGCGATCGCCGAAACCTTTTCTATCTCGCTAAGCGAAGAAGCATTTCCTATCTCGTCAAGAGACATTTCGGCTTTAAGATTTTTAATCTGCTCTATAAATGCCTTCGTAGCCTTTTCGGGAAGTATCTCATCCGTTCTTTCGACGGTGAAGAACGCGCTCCATATCGCCGTGTCGTAACCGACGCCGTTCTTCGGGATAATAGCTTTAAGTCCGAAATCGGTGTAGCCGCTAACTTCAATATATTCGAGCTCCTCATGATAAATGATCTGCGCGACGTAGCTTAGGAAGTTCGCGTAATAAATAGTGAATCCGTAGCAGTAGTTGTCGTTTCTTCCGAACATTCTCTTGCTTATCGAATGATAGCTCAAATGCTCTACGTCCTTAAACTCCGAAAGAAGAACGGGGGCTTCGACGGTGGTGAACTCGTACTCCTTGACCGAGCTCTGGAAGAACGCGTAATCGCCGATCACGGCTACGGTGTCGGCAAATTTAACCGATTTAAGGATATTCGCTTCCATAAACGAGCTGTTGGCGATAATCACCGTGCCAGAAAGCACCTCGTAGGATTCTCCGTCCTTATCCGCAGGATACTGCAAAAGTATATTGCCCGCGGCGGTTTTTGCATAAAGCACGCCGTCCACGGAATAAATGTTTTCGCCGCTCGCGGTTATCGATTTAAGAGTTTCTATCGCGGAGAACGCGCCCGAGCCGTAAGCGTAAATTTTACGACTGCGGTTTTCGTCCACTCTGCCCTTATCGTCGAGCTCCGCCCATTCGTAATCGACGTAAACGCTGTCAAACGACGAAGGAAGAACTACTTCGGTAAGGTTGGTATAAGAGAAAGCGTATTCGCCGATACGTTTAAGCGCGCCGAACGTTACTCTTTCAAGCTTGGAGCTGTTAAACGCATACGCGCCGATATCTTCCGCGCTGTCAAGCTCGATATCCGTTATCGCCGCGTCCGAAAATGCCGCTTCGCCTACGGTTACGACTGTTTTCAGATTGACGTCCGCAAGCGATTCGCAGCCGTAAAAGGCGTATTCGCCGATGGTTTTCGTGCCGACGAGATTTATTTCCGTAATATTCGGGCAGTTTGCGAACGCTCTGTCGCCTATCACCTCTACCCCGTCGGGCAGAATGACCTGCGTAAGACTGTTTCTGTCGTCGCTCTTCTCCGGCATAAACGCTTCGGTCGAGATGACCTTCGTACCGCTGCCGAACTCGACAATCGTGAGAAGTCTCGTGTTGTTAAAGGTCTTTTCGCCCATTTCGGTTACGCCGCCTAAGGTGACCTTCATAAGCATTGCCGCGTCCTTGAAAGCTTCCTTTCCGACGGAATACGCCGACGGGAAATAAGCTTCCGTAAACAAGCAGGATTCAAAAGCGTTGTCGCCGATAACTTCGAGCTTGTTCGCGGTTATTTTATTAAGTTTCGACCCGGCAAAGGCGTAATCCCCGATCTCGGTAACCGACGGAAGCTCAAGATTAGTCGTTTTCGCTCTATAGAAGCCGTAAGCCCCGATTTTCTTTATATTCTGCAAGCCCGTAACCTCGGTGAGGTTTTCCGTTTCGGCAAACAAGCCCTCGGGAATAACGGTTAAAGCAGGATTTAAAACGACGCTCGTGAAACTGCTTCCCGAAAGGGCGTATGCGCCGATTTCGGTTATTTTGGAAAGGTCGAGAGCGCGACTTATCGAAAGACCCGCAAGCGCACCGTCCGAAAGTGCGGTTACAGACGAGGGAAGCTCGCAGGTTTGCGTTGCCGAAGGCACGGCGATAAGTTTCGTCATATCCTTGGAATACAACACGCCGTCAACCGTTTTATAAAGCTCGTTTTCGCCGTTCGCGCTTCCGTTTATCGTGAAGCCAGAAGATGCGGACGATTTAAAAGTCGAACAGCTCTTGAACGCGGCGAGTTCAAAGCTTACCGCCGCTTTTCCGACCTCTACCGTTTTAAGCGAAGTATTGTAAAACGCCTTGTTGCCGACGGAATATTCTCCTTCGGGAAGGGTTATGCTTGTAAGCCCCTTTGCGTTTGTGAATGCGTTTTCGCCTATTCCTTTAAAGCCGCCTTTAATCGTGAATGTGAAGCTTGAAAGAGCCGAACAATCCATAAACGCGCCGTACGGAACGTAATCGCCGCCGAAGGTAAATTCCTTTAACGACGTGCACATTGCGAACATTTCTCTGCCGAGAACCGTATAAGCCGAAGATTTCGCCTTTTCGAGCTTCGTGCAACCGAGGAACACCGAACTGCCCGCTACCTTAAGTCCGCTTATGTCGATCTTCTTAAGAGACGAGCAATTTGCAAACGCGCGGTCGTAAGCCGTGGTAAGCCTTTCGGAGTTCACTATCGCCTCGAGTGCGGAACAACCTTCGAACGCGCTCTTTCCAACCGTCAACGTGCCGAAAAAGCCGTCGAGCCGATTGTTTTTGCCGTCCTCGAAAGCCTCCAAGGTGATTATTTTAAGCTTTTTGCAGTCCTTGAACGCGCCTTCCATTATCGTGGTGCACTGGCTCGGAATCGTAACTTCTTCGAGGTTCGTGCAGCCCTCGAACGCCCTTTCCGGAATTTCGGATATCGTGCCCGGAAGAACTATCTTTTTTAAAGTCGTATTGTCGCGGAAGCACTCCTCGTCGATATACAAAATATTTTTATTGTCGGGAATCACGCAGGTTTCGCCGCCGTAATAATCGTAAAGAGTGTTGTTTCTTATATTATACAGGTCTCCGACGTCTATATTAACGGTCGTCGTGAGCGTCGCCCCGTTTTGCCCGACGCGCATGTCGGTTGCGGTTATCGTTACGCTTGCGGAACCCGTTTTGTATGCCCGAACGTTTCCGAGATAATCGACGGTTAAAACGCCTTCGTCGGACGACTTGAAGGAATACTCCACGTTCGTTATGTACCAGGGCGAAACGGACGCGTTAAGTTTAACGGTCTGATTAGGATTCATCGTGAAGGTCGGCGGATCGGACTCGTCTCCGCCGTCGATTCCGATAACGTAATCTTTAGCGTTCTGAACAGGTCCTAAAACGATTCTTTCTATCGGGTTTATGGCAAGAACTTCGTTTGTTACCGTAAGGTTAATGCTTGCGTAAATTCCCGCGTTCTCGTCGTCGCCGTCTCTTAAAAGAAGTGTCGTTTTACCCGCTCTTTTTGCGAATATCTCTCCGCCCTTTGTCGAGACGACATCGTTTGCGTCGGCGGGGCGCCAGGTGAAAATCTGCGACATACCCGCGTCGGGCGAGGTTGTGATAACGGGCGCGTAAAGCTCGTTGATCTTCATCTCGAGATTATAAACGGGATAAGAATTTGCCGAAGCGGACGTATCTTTTGAAAGTCTGCCGTCGTCCGTGGAAACGATCACCTGATCGGGACGTTGCGTTGCTTCGTCGAGATAAACGTGAAATATCGTCTGATTCAAGGCGTAGTCCTCTACGGCGATATAAAACTTGTTCGTTTTTACAAGCTCGTCGTAATAATCGGTTATCTCGAAAGAAACCGTAGTTTTTTCACCCTTGCCGCCGTAAACGGGAACGGGGTGTTCGGTTGCGAGCGCAAGAGGTGAATCGTCCTCCTTATTGTAACACGGAAGAACGTCCATAACGTACTGATTGTCCTGTACGTCAACGTCCATATATATTTTATATTTCGTTTTGCCGCTTGCCGTGTCCGGCTCGAAGCGGATGCGGTAATCGAGAGCGAGCGGCTCCTCGTAGTCTATCGTAAACATAAAGTCGAAGGTGTTATTGTCGGGCTCCTCTCCGCCTTCGTAGCCGAGCGTTCCTTTAAGAGAAACGTTGTAAGACGAGTTTGCGGAAAGCCCCCACTCCTTCGCGTTTATGTCGAGCGCGATTCTCGCGCCGCGGTTCGAGCCGCCCGCCGCGTAAGACTTGCCGACGTTATACTGAGTTTTTTTGTAAACGAGATCTCCCGTTACCGAATCGGTAACTACTATATCCATAGTCTCCGCGTTTCTTAAAAGACCCGCGTATACCATATAAAGCTCGTAAATGGTTCTGCTGCCCCGTTCGTCGAACATAGAAACAGCCGCTTTTTCTTTTTCGGGATAAATTTTCTCGTAGCCTTCGGGCAGCTCGTAAAGATATGCGCCGAGAGCAACCATATATTTATCGTCGTAATATTTTCCGTATACCTTCGTTTCCGCGGCGGAAGCTTTAAGCTTGTCCTCCTCCGCAACCGACGAATCCTTTTCGCTTTCGGCTATATCGTACACGCTGTAATCGAAAAGCGGCGCGTCGTTCCAGTCGCCGTAAAACGCGAGATACGGAAGCCCTAACGTAACTTTCGTTCCGTTTACGCCCGCAAGCGAAACGAAGCCCTCGATATAAATACCGTTTTTAAAGCTTTTATCGAGAGCCGCCTTTACCTCGGCGGAAAGAGCTATCTTAACGCCGACTTTAACGCTTCCGTTTGCGGGTACTGTAATATTGCCTTCTTTTTTAACCCCGTCAACCGTAAGCTCGATAATGCTGTCAGTGAGGATGTTTGCTTTTTCGGCAACGGTTTTTCCGTCGGACGAAAGAGTTTCGGTCATAACGTAAACGGTCGGCGAATACGTTTCGGTTTTGCCCGACAGGTTATTTATCGTAAATTCAAACTCATATACGCCCGTTTTCTTCTTGTCATCGTAAAGCTCGATTTTGGTTTTATCGCTTACGTTACCGTCTTTATCCGTCACCGTAAGATAACCTTCGGCAGAGAGTGCGTTTTCGATAACCGCCAAGCCCGCGCCCTGCTTACGGGGCGAATAAGGATTGCCATCCTCGTTTCTGACGATAGTCGCAGTGCTCATAAGGAGTTGATTTACCCTTGCCGAAAGAGCCTTGCCCGTAAGCCCCTGCTTTTTAAGGCTCTGACGAAGAAGAGCGAGTTCGCCCGCCATATTCGGCGCAGCCATACTGGTACCGCTGAATATATCATAACCGCCGGGAACGGCGCTCGTGATTTCCCCGCCGTACGAGGTGATTTCGGGTTTTAAGCGAAGGTCGGGGGTCGGTCCCCAGCTCGAGAAGTCGGACATAAAAGGTCCCGCTTTAAACTCCGAGCTTATCTGCATAGTTCCGACGATTCCGTCGGCTCCGCTCACGAATTTATCGCCCGCGTCCATGGTTATCGCGCAGGTCGGTATCGGATCTTTGAGCTCGCCGAGAGACATTTTTATCGTGCCCGACACGTTATTGTAGATAACGCATGCGTCGGCACCGTTCGCCATAGCGTTTTTGACCTTTTCCTCAAAGGTATTGTCTCCTCTCTTTACGAGCGCGACAACGCCGTCATAACCGCTTTTATCTTCAAGTTCTCTTTTGACCTCGTCGGTATAGCTGTCCTCTTTGCCAACGCCGCCGATAACGACGTATTTCATATTAAGGGTCTGCCCCTTGGCTTTACCTGTTTTTTTGTAAAGACTGTCGATAAAATTAAACTGATTTCCGTCGCCGTCCGAAGCTTCGGCTATAAACGCAAGCTGATTTACGTTATCGTTTGCCTGAATATACGTCGTTTTCTTCCAGTTCATCGAAGCGACCGAAAGAGCCGAATCGTAAGTTGAAGGCGAACCGACCGTTCCCGAATCGGGGTTGGAAGCAAGGTTGGTTCCGTTCGCGCCGCCGTAGCCCGAACTGTAATCGTTGCTTGCGGCAACGACAAGGCTTATGCCCGCGTCCTTCACGCTTGCGTAAATTTTATTTATAAGACTGCCGTTTTCGTCCAGGTCGTTCTCACGGGAAAAGCCCGCGGTCGAGCCGAGACTCATATTTATCACGTCTACGCCGAGGGCAACGCAGTCGCTTATCGCAGAAATGATATCGACGGTATTCGCCCCGCCGAGACCGTCGCTGTCGAGATTATCGGTGAAAACCTTGCAGATAACGAGCTGAGCTTCGGGCGCAACGCCTACGAATTTCTCGCCGTTATCGCCCACAACGTAATCGCTCGAACCCGCGACGATACCCGCAACGTGCGTTCCGTGCGTGGAATAAGAAGGATAAATATCCGAGTCGTCGTCCGCATAATCGTAAGCGAACGGAATTTTCGCGTTATAATAAAGGTCGTCCGCGTCGCCTTTTGCGTAAAATGCCTTGCCCGAAGCTTTTACGTCGGCTATTTTCTTTGCGACGGTACTCTTCGTCCAGGCGGGGTTTTCGGGCATTGTCTGAAACGCCTCGTGAGAATAATCGAGACCCGTATCGACAATAGCTACAACCATCCCCTCGCCCTGCTCGGAAACGCTCGAGGAATCGTAAATACCCGAAGAATAGACGTTCGATTCGTTCAAAGCCGCAACCTGAGGCTCGGCATAGGTTTCGGAAAACTCTATGCTCTTCACCTCTTTCATTTCCTTTATCGCGGCGTATGCGACGGAATCGACCTTTAAAGCGATACCGTTATTGAGCACAGAATAGGAATATTTGTAGGTATACTTTATCCCCTTCGCGTCAAGTTGACTTAAAAAGTTCGTATGAGAGGCTTCGATAGATTTTTTAAGAGATTTCGACTCCGCGCTTGAAACGAAAGAAGAAAATTCCCCCTCAAAGCTCGTATCCTTTTCGTAAGCCGAATAAAGATCCTCGCCGTCGAAGCCGACTATCACCCAACGCTCGCCGTCAAATTTCGTCTCGACGGATTTAACGACGTTTTTATCGAAATAGCTTGCGCGAAGCTCGCTTAAATCGATATTGGTTTCCTTAACGAGACTTCCCGTTATCGTTTTCGGCGCAAGCTCGTTTGTCTTACTGCCCGACGGGTATGCGGAAGCAAATACCGTTGAAACGCATAACGTAAACGCCATTACTATCTGCAATATTCCGACGATTTTCTTTTTCCTTTTGTTCATTGGCTCTCCCTGTCCTTTGTTTTTATGCCTCTTTTATTC
>ERZ808278.1114-NODE-1114-length-12572-cov-4.004953_pt1 | contig 12572 bp, 15 predicted proteins | sample MGYA00521239_ERZ808278 | MGnify/ENA primary metagenome ERZ808278 (study PRJEB31516, sample SAMN03275600) | gut metagenome | biome: mammalia-associated habitat; material: feces | host: Papio cynocephalus | place: Kenya | collected 2012-07-17 ... | reverse complement strand
AAAGTATATCCTTTTAATACTTGAGCAGCTGTAGCAGTGCCAGGACTAAAAAACATCCATGATTCCCATTTGTTATTTCTGCATATTCTTTTATACATAGTTACATCTTCACGTGTAAATGCTATTGCAATTTGCACAAAATAATAATTGTGATGATTCAGATGGATAACATGCCACCATTCACCCGCATTTGGAGAATTTGCCATATTATATCCCATATAAATTCCAGCATTAACTAGATTATTTAAGTCTTGATTGCTTATTTCATTACTTTCGGTAAAAAAAGACCCAACTTTTAATAATCTAGAATTTAGATTACTCCAATTGTCTGACACCTTGCTACATTGCTAAGTGATAAAATCCTAGAACCATAAGATTTATATGGTTCTAGGAAATCTTTACTTAACAATATCGCGCGGGTGGTAAATTTAAGATGTATTTATTTTTATTAATGTACTATATTTATATAAAAAATATTGGAGGTTTGTTATGGAAACTCAAATTATTATGTTACAATAAAAGTTTCATGGTACGATAATGAAATAAAATATGAGTATGACTTAATTAACCATGTATTGTTTGTGCATGGTACTATCAAATGTACATATTCTGTTATTAAATTGATTGCCGAAATCATTGATAACACGAGTCATCCAGAAAGTATAGATCATGAAGTTATTGATGATCTCATCAAATATTATGGATTGAAACATGAAAACCAAATAAATGAAAATACAGAAATTTCATTTTCTCTTTTTGATAAAAATCATAATAAAATAAAATATATTAAATGCACAGATAAAAAAGAGAAAATGATAATTAATCTAAAAGAGCAATTCTATACTAAATATAAATGTTATAAATCCTTAAAAGGATTTCCTGATGTTTATATAGAAATACAGCATGTAGATTTTATTCGTGCAATTAACGAATTAGCAAAGCAAGAACACCAAAAACTTTTAGATTAAAGGCATTAAAAAATAGATTATTGGATTAATCCAATAATCTATTTTTTTTTTTGTTTAAATATATGTCGATTTTTGAGAATTAAATGGAACAAATTCCAGTTCATCGTCAAAATCATCTTCTCCAGAATTACTAGAAGAATCGATATCGTACGATTTGTCTTTTTGTTTTCTATCAACAACATTTTTTTGACCACGTTTATCCTGTTCTCGAACACTTAAGTCTGATCCGAGTAATGCTACAGATAATGGCTTATCCAAATTTACATCATCCATAAGTCTCACATCATTTCCTGGTTCGTATGGATGATTAAAATACTCAAGTCTTCTTAAATTTTCATCTTCTTCGGCAGATCGATACCTACGTTTAATCAATTTAAATGTCATGAATAATTGATTTGTATCAATCTTTACCTCTTGATGTAATATGCATACCCAGTCAGAATTCTCTATACAATGTTTACTACAATTTTCATTATATGTTTAGACTATGTCTTATTCTATTATATTCTGTTACCAAATATAATAGATCTTCCTATTTCGAAGTCTGTTGACTCCTACGATACTTGCTTCGTGTATTATATAATACCTTATTTTCAAACTTCCTAGCGTTGGTTTACTATTTAGATATTTCTATCAATGAAGTTATCTAGCTTTCTCTAGTCGTTGAACTTAATAATTAAGAGTTTTTAAGTAATCCTTATATATGGTTTTATTAATAATATTATTTATAAATATCATTTTAGCATCTCGTTTCCTTTCATCTGGAAAAATGATATCACATATTTGACTATTTGAAAATCCGTCTTTTATTAATTTTACTATGTCTGGTATTTTGTCATAATTATATTTCTGTGATTCTGACATAACACGTAATGGTATATTGAATGTTTTAGAAATATCAGTCCATGCATTTTTGTTTTTAATTCTAATAAGCAATGTTCTATATTGTTTAGTATTAGGAAGTTTCATTTGATCTAATATTTCAGAATATGATAGACCTTTTTCAAGTAATTTACAAATTTCGATTACTCGACTATTACTTACAATCGCATTCATATTAGAATCACATGAATTATTTATAAATCCTTGCTCATGCGCAGATTTTACATTTTCACCACGTGTTTTGTATTCTAAATTTTCAAAGTAATTATTCAATCCATTATTATCTAAATGATCCGGAACTATTTCGGTATATATTGAATATTTATTTTTGATTTTAAGAAAACAAAACGCAACTAATTGATGAACCAAAACCCATTCAGATTTTCCAGTCTTATGCTTTAAATATACTGCAAAATATGGATGATGTTTTTTGTTAGCAATCTTCTTATGTAATTCTTCTTTTGTATTGCAATTTCTAACATTTCCATAGTTACTAACTTCATACATGTTATTTACCACGTTTTTAAAATTTTTTAATTTTTTCCATTTTTCTTTAACCATATAGAATTACCTCCTTAATGCTTAAGCTGCCGGTTGATCATATAAATAATATTGTTACTATACCTTGAAAATTACTTCTTGGCTTTATGTTTTTTCAAACATAAATTAGTAATTATTTCATAACTGATGTTTCCGGCAATTAAGAAAGTTAATATTAACATACCTTGCGATATGTGGAGACTATAGAGTTAATCTCCCATGCAGAACCGACCGCATCACGACCGATTAATTTTGCTAAATCTTCTTTTTTTGCTTGCATTGCAGAATCAATGACAGATGCAGAAGATCGATTTAACTGTTGCGCTGTGATAACACTAATATCAAATGCAGCAGCTAAATTCTTTAGCTCATTTGTTACATTTTTCAATTCTTCTTTTTCATCTTTTGCACGTTCTGCTGAACGAATACGTTTGACATAATCAAGAATTAATGAAACTACCTCATTCCCTTCATCTTCCAAATCATTAATAATACCATATAAATCATCTGTAGTGATAGATTTATTCGGATAATACTTCATAATGATATTCATGTTGTTTTCATCGGTTAACTGTAATTGACCACCTTCACGAAGTTTTTTGATAACTTGTTTTGGTGTGTAATTGCGAATATCATCTGATGAAACACACATATTAAACATACGCTCAATTGTCTCTTCAATTGAGTTTTCCATTGTGATATATAGTACACACGGATGATTTTCTGGGTTTTTTGGAGTTACTCGATTGTATTTTTTGATGTCTAACGCGGATTTTAAAAGTATCTGGGATTTTCCTCCGCCAGGAAATGCCAGATACATATACAAACGTTTTGACAAATATCCCGGAGCTAAAATGGTATTTAAACGAGTAATACCCGTTTTCAAAACTTTCATTTTATCTTGAAGTCTGGTAACAGCATCAGTTACACAAGCTTCAAATTTTTCTGTCTCCAGTGAGAATGTCGAATCTGATTCCAAGCTGTTACTATTTCGTTTTAATTGAATAACGGCTGTGGACACTTGATAAATAATATCTTGGACTTCTTTGAATGTTTTATAATCATCTTCATCAATATAGTCTAAGATATCTCTATATATTTCTTTGACCGTTGCAATATATCCAAATCGTAACCGGTCATCCATCATACGAATTAATTTTTTACTCTCTTCGTATCCAATATTTTTATTATCCAAATCTTCAATAATAAAAGTTCTTAATCCTTGACATTCTGGATCTTCCATCAATGAAGATTTGATCATATTTAGATCTTCTACTTTTTCTTGTAAAATAAATTCTAGGGTTTTTTTAACTACCCAAATTCTTGCAGAAATAGCTGGTTTATCGTCATAAAAACTTTCATCCAGCATATTAAATACTTTTAAGAAATTTGCTAAAGTTTTCTTTGTTTTTAAAACACTATCTTTATAAATGAATCCCAGCATGGAATCCAGAAAATAGACATCCATTGGGATTTTAATTTTTTTATTTTTGATTTCTTTTGTATTACCTATATCTTTCAGTCGTAATACAATTTCTTTTCTTGAGCTCATATTTTATTTCGTCCCCTTCGATTTTGGCTATTACCAGACTGTCCAAATAATGATAAAATGTAACAGAAATCAATAAATTAAAAGGAAAAACAATAATATAAGCTCTAAGAAAGGAGACTTTTAAAGACATGGCTAACGCAAATGTTACATTAAAAAAATTAATTTCTGGCGTTATCACTGAGCTTTATCCGAAGACTATTACCAGTCAGATTCTTGATGCAAAAACTCAAGAAAGTCTTGCTGATACTCTTGCTAGTATCATTGATACTCTTGGAAAGAAAGCATCTGCAGATGATCTGACCGCTCTTCAAGACAAGTATAACAACCTTGTCAAAGATGCTCCGGACGCTCTTGATACTCTGAAAGAGATTAGTGATTGGATCGGCTCTCATGAGACCGAATATCAAGGACTTCTTGAACTGTCCAAAAACAAAGTGGACAAAGAAGAAGGTAAAGGACTGTCTGCAAATGATTTTACCGACCTTCTGAAAGCAAAACTGGAAGCCCTGGATTCTCAGGAAGAACTGACTAAAAAATTCGATGACATTGAATCAAAACTTGCAGCAATTACCGGTGGTGCGGAGGGTGCTCTGACTGCTGATAAGGTAAAATATGAGAATGGCGATATTACAAATGTTGCTGAAGCCCTGGATCAGCTGTTATATGTTGCTCCGGCTGTTACTTCTCTGTCTGCATCTGTTGCAACCACGCAGGAAAAAGGTGTATCTCTGTCCAATATCAAGTTTACTTGGGCACTCAATAAGACTGTTAAAACTCAGGTATTTGATGGAAATAATGTTGAAGTTGGAACAAAAGAGTATACTTATGCCGGTCCTCTTACCGCAAACAAATCATTTACTCTGACAGTAAATGATGGAAAGAATAGTGCATCAAAATCAGTTTCTATTAATTTCCAAGATTATATCCATTATGGTGTATCTGACAAAACTGCAGAGGCTGATGTTCTTAAAGATGAATTTGTTCTTGGACTTGCTTCAAAGAAATTTGGAACTGCAAAATCTAGTATTGGAACAGTTTCTGCAACCGCAGGTGCTGGACAATATATTTACTTTGCAATTCCTGCAACTTGGGCAACTTCACTTGCATTTAAGATCGGCGGATTTGACACAGACTTTGTAACTGTAGGTGCTTTTGATCATACCAATGCATCCGGATACAAAGTATCTTATCGAGTATTCCGTTCTGGTCAGCCGAATCTCGGTGCAACTACAATGCAGGTAATTTAAGAAAGGGGGAAATGAGACATGGCAGTACAAGTAGCTGATACTTTAACTCAGAAAAATGGTGGATCATTCCCGCTGGTTGACGGAAATGCTGTAGCAGGTGGATATCAAATCGTTGATACTATTGCTGCTCGTGATGCAATCGTTCCGGAAATGAAAAAACAAGGAATGACCGTATATGTAAAAGCGAATAAGACCAAATACGAACTTCAGGAAGATGGTTCCTGGCTTCCGCAGGTTGGTTCCGAAGGATCTACTTACGTAGAAGATGAGGAAAACGGAGATTATGTTCTCCTGCTTTAAATAAAACAAAATAAAGTGGTTAAAGGAATTTTCCTTTAACCACTTTATTTAATATTGAATTTCTGTTTCAGATGGTTCGACATTTAAATTATTTATTTGAGATTTGTGCGTGTATATTATATATGTAATATCTGGTTTATAGATAAAATCTCCAACTGTTGTGAATACAGTTCCACCAAATATACTGCAAAATTTTCTATCAAATGGATAATTACTCTGTTTTATGATTTTAGGTTCACCACTGTCAACAATTGATACTTTGTCACTTGTAACAGTAATAACTTTATCTTCTGTCCAGTCTGGAAAGGATACGTATTTTGTTTCATTTACAGTATAAATATCAATAGTTGCAGAATTTAATATAAAATGAATTTCTTGTTTCGCATAAGGATTTTCTGCTGGAGATGGTTTATATAATAATGAACAGCATATGATTATCGTAATCCATGCAACTGCTAGGAACATCGTATTCATCCAATGATTATCTATTTTATTATGTAACCATAATGGTGTACGACAACTGCACTTGTTTTTCTCGTCACTTGCATTCATCCATAAAATAATAAAAATAATAGCTATAGCAATGCTTAACATATGTATACAGTCTCCTTTTATGTAATTAGTATAATATGAAGCAAAAAATTAATTTGGATACTAGAACTCTAGTATCCAAATTAAATTATTTACCTTTAAATGAATTAACCATTCCGGTTAATCCACTTTCATCTGCAGATTTCTTTAAATCATTAGCTGCACCTGCTACTCGTTGGACTCTTTCTCGATTATCTTTATCAAGTAATCCATGCTTTGCAAAACCAGAAAGAATTCCTTTATTATTTTTTGCCCAACCAAGATTTTTAGCAGCCATTGAAAGTTTCCCTTTTCCAGAAGTGTCAATATCACCAACTTGTTTTATTACATCACTCATGCATTCGACAAGACTTCTTTGTTCTCGACCGTATACTTGTGCACGTAATCTTGTAAAAAAGGTATCTTTGGTGTATTTATTAATTTTCTTTTGAAATTTCGTTACTTCTTTTTTACCAAGATCTTCTTCCATTTGATCCAGAAGCATTGTATTCTTTTGAAGCATTTGTTGAATTTTTCGTGCATGTTCTGGGCAAGATTTCGCAGTTCGAAGAGCAACATCTGCTGTAACTGTAGATGTACATGTACCTGCAAGATTTACTAAGTCATCTAAAATAGACGCTTCTTCTTTTTTCATTTCTTCTTGCGCAATTTGATTTGTATTTACTCGTTGTTCTAATTGGTCAATTCTTCGATAAACTCCATTATATTTTGCTTCTACTTTTTTCCAATCCTTGACCGTAATTTTTCTTCCTTTATATTCTTTATGCGTTCTTAGATATGCTTCATATTCGGCAAATTTAGCTTTATCTTCTTTGCTTAAGAATATATAGTCTACCGTGTTTTTGATTCCTTTTAAAATAGTAATAATAATCTCCTTACATTTTTTGATCATTCGAATTACCAGATTTACCCCATTTACCATGAGAGATTGATTTTTATTCCACAATTTTTCTTTCTTTTTATCTGTGTTGAATCCAGATTCGAACATCGCAATTTCAACACTGTCAAATGGGATATAATCTTCCATTGTTTCATATATGCAAAGAACATCGTAATCATAAAGTAAGGCTTCCATAGTATCATCCTTTCATTATATAATTAAAGAATTGTGCCAAGTGAAAAATAGTAAACTATTTTATTCAGAAAAGTAAGATAATAATTAATACATCAAAGGAGAAAAAATTATGTTTAATGATTTTCTAAAAACTTTACTCACAGATAGCAGTTTATTATTTGATCCAGGATTAAATTTCCTTGATACTTATAGTAAAGAATTTTCAAATTATAATAATCTTGTTGACCTTGGAAATAACAAGGAAAAAAGTGAAAAATTCATTGCTGATCTTAGGGAGGTGTCAAACAATCCAAAATCTAATTTCTTCGATCAGATTGAGACATTTCTTAATAAGCAATATGAGGAAATTAAAAAAACCGTTCCTTTGAAGTATGTTGATATGCTGACAGTTGAAATGTACGATGGGTTAAAATGGATTCCAAATGATATCAAAGAAAAAATGTTAATATCAAAATTGTTTACTTATAATGCAATGCTCAATGTGAAGTTTATTTGTATTCAATATCCAGAAGGAATTCCGGAAGAATGGAAAGTCCAAAACATTGACAAAGGTGACTGGCTTGATCTTCGAGTGATGGAAGATGTTGATATGAAACAAGGGGAATTTAAATATCTTGACCTTGGTATTTCAATTTCTCTTCCAGAAGGTTATGAAGCAATTCTCGCTCCGAGATCAAGTACAGCAGCAAAGCACGGAATACTGCAGGCAAATTCCATTGGTGTTATTGACAATTCATTTTCAGGACCCAATGATATCTGGAAATTCCCGGCATATGCAATTAGAAATACTCATATTGATAAAGGTACCAGAATTTGTCAATTCAGAATTCAAAAATCAATGGAAAAAACTATTGTTATTGCCGAAGGTAAACCGGAAGGAAAAACCGATCGTGGTGGATTAGGATCTACTGGTGAAAAATAAAAGATAAATAAATGAAGTAGAAGATAAAAATCTTCTACTTCATTTATTATTTGTCTTTACATAAGATCGATAAGATAATTCATTTCGTCTTCTGTCAGATCTCCATTTTCTCCAAGATCTTTCAGTTTCTTTTTCAGAGCCTTTACATCAACATCTCCATCTTTTTCAGAATCATCATCGGGTTCATCATCATCAGATTCTGAGTAATACTGATCGATTCTGTCGTTGTAATCATCAACAGCTTCACTGAGGTGATGAAGAATTGCATTTCCATCTTCCTTTGAAATTACTCCATTCCGAACAGACTCGTAAACTCTCAGTTTAGCTTCATCAATGTCATCGTTTGTGTAGATATTAAACATAATATTATTTCCTCCGGATTCTCCGTAAACTTTTGCTCTCAGTTTAGATGCATTTTCTTTTGCTTCTAAACTATTGAGTTTTGATACTAATGTGTTTCGTTCTTTCATTAGTTTATTGTTTTTTGCAGCCAATTCTTTTCGAATTTTTGCAAATGTTTTTACATCTCTTGATCCTGAATTAATCAGACGACCCAATTGGTCTTTCACTTCTTGAATATCATTATCAACATCTTGAATTTCTGCACGTAATCGACGAATTTTATCTGCATTTGTCACAGATGTTTTTTTTGTTTTTCCACCAAATAATGCCATAGTATTACCTCATTAAAAAGAACTTAAGAAGTCTCTAACTTCACGTCTTGTATGCGGTGACATTTTTACATAGAGTGTATTGTCTTCATCTCTTACCATCGTATGCGTCATAGATGGATCAAATCCAAGAATAGAAGTTTCATCAAGATTAAAAGATTCCAAAACAGTCTGTAAATTTGGATCGGTTTCTCCAACATTTTCAAGAAGTTGGGTCAGCGGAACTTCAACATCAGTTGTATATTTTCCACCAAATCGTTTTAATGCAGTAAATACATTATCTCTTGCACTTTCTTGAATTTGTGTTGGAATTGATTTTTGAATCATAGAAGAAGCACCCTGCATCATTGCTTCTTTATGTGATGGATATAACACCCAATCATAAGTAATAAGTTTTCTTACAATAACCGTTGGTTTTCCATTGATATTCTGAAGTGTTGCAATTGCTCGACAACTAAATGATGGAATTAATCCCTGAATAATTTCAAGAGCCATTCCACGTCCAGCTTCAGTACCAGATGCAGTTTGGATTTTTGCGGTCATGACATCTCCATTGACAACAGGCTTCATGATTTTATGAGAACGATTTGGCATATAAATCATTTGTACTCTTTGAGGAGTCAGTTTTACATTCTCATACATTTCTTGCGGATGATCCATCTCTCCATACCATGCATTTGTAGAAAGCATAGACTGAACTCGTTCTGCCTGAAGCATTTCATTCAGGTTTTGACCAAGATAGCATCTATGATTTCTGTTCATGCATCGAAATGTTTGAAGAATGGTATCAAACTCAGCAAAAATAACAGAAGCTTTATCATCATATCGCAGATTTTTAACTGGGTTATCTTCTGGGGAAACTTGTTCTGCCAAATAGACAAACCCGAGATCATCTTTTTTATCAGCCAAAATTATGATCTCCTTTCTGTTAATTTCTTTTATAATTAACTAATTGTCAATAGAAAGCTATTTCATAGGACACAAATCATTAATCAAATGAAAGGTGGTAATAGTAGTGATTATTACAGATCTTATGAAAACTACAAAAGTAGAAAAAGAAAAGAAAAACCCGAATAATGGAGAAGCTATCAAAATCATCATTCGGTCATTATATAATGATGATTTTATTGATACAAGGACATATGAAGATGCAATGAATGTTGTTGAAGGAGTTACAAGATGAAAACTCCAAAGTACCATATAGCAATCATTGCAGATTTGCATCTTGGTGTACTCCCGATGCAAGAACAAAAAGAAGAATTAGATCAAGTTTTTTTCCATGATTTAAAACTCATGGAGAAGCTTGATCTAATTGTTTTATGTGGTGATACCTATGATCACAAATTTTATGTAAACGATAAAACGACTGATTTGTGTTTGTGGTTTTATCAAGAGTTGTTTACTATTGCATTAGCAAAACATGCAAAAATTAGAATTGTATATGGAACGAAATCCCATGAAGCTGATCAATACAATTTACTTTATCGTTTCTATAAATTGGATGTGGATGTAAAAGTAATTGAGTTTGCTTCTGAAGAAGAAATTTTCCCAAATATACATGTGTTATATCTTCCAGAAGAGCATATTTATAATAAACAAGAATACTATAAAGAATTCTTATATGATACTGAAAAACAATATGATTATATTTTTGGTCATGGAGTTATTGATGATATTATGACGACTGGGAAAAAACAAAAAGAGGATGGAAAACGTTTGCACGTACCTCATTTTGCATCCGGAGAACTGGTCGATATATGCAAAGGATTTATATTTTTTGGACATTACCATATCCATAGTTCAATGAAAGACAAAGTCTACTACATCGGATCATACAATCGATGGGAATTTGGTCAAGAAGAACCAAAAGGATATATGACATCAGATTATTATGATGGTAAATACGATTGTAAGTTTATTGAAAATTCATATGCTAGGACATATAAAACGTTTCGATATGGATATAATCATAAAATTTTTGAATCGTCTGATGAATTATTAAAGGAATTTTTACGACTAGAAAATATGATTCAAAAGGGTATTTACAACAAAATTCGGTGCATGGTGAATATTCCATTAACTATTGAAAATCCAGAATTTTATATTCTTTCATTTAATGAACGATTTAAACATAATCCAGATATTAAAGTAGAGATCACAAATGGATATCAAGAAGAAAAAAGAAACGTAAATAAAGAAGAATTAAAAGAAGTTGTCGATCAATTTCATTTTGTTTTAGAGGATATAGACATCAAAGATAAAATTTCAAAATTTATTGAGATGCAAAGAGATCGAAAAATTTCTGGAGACAAAGTAAAAATGTATTTGGATAATCCATTAAAATTGGATACGTAAAAGTTTTTTTTTTATTAATATACCATTTTACTGTAAAAAACAAAAAAGGAGGTGAAATAATGACTTTCATCATCTTAAATAAAGATGATGATGACGGTCTCAACTGGGACAGTGATGTAGCTATTTATGGTTAAGCTACATCAAAAATTCAGTTGAGACTTAGCCCACGAAAAGGGCATTGACTCAACTGAGTCGTTATTATCATTGAAAAAATGGGCTCAACCCATAACGGGATACTCATAAAGAGTCTTTGAGCCAAATAAAAAAGAAAGATCATGAAAGGTCTTTCTTTTTTATCTTTTTTATAATGATACAGTATTTTTATATAAAAATACCAAGGAGGAATAGCTATGATATGGAATAAATTTCCAAAAGCAACCACATCATGGACATCAATAGTTGATAGAGATGATGAAAATTTTCGATATGACATCACCATTACAGGAGTACCTATCAATGATCCAATGAAGGGAGATAGGCTTGTCTTTTTAGCAGTCATATATACGGTTGCATTAGATACAGAATCGCCTACCATTGTCAACGTACAACAAATGGGTCCGATGGATACAGAAACGGATCTAATGATGTATGTTGAAGAGCAATACAATAGAGGAATACTGAAATAATCAGTATTCCTCTTTTTTTAAATGTCTGGAGTTGTTGGAACAACTTCATTATATTTATTTTTGCTATGCTTGTTATTCTTACCGAAATTTTTATTGTTTTGATATTGCGGTTTTTCAGGAATAACTTGTTCAACAACATTTTCGGTTTCGGAAACTTCATCGGTAGTTTCATCAGTGGTATTTTCGTCTGCAACATCAACTACTGGAGTTTCATTTTCATCAGCATGATTTTGAGTTTTAACAAAAACAGCTTTTACAGTTTCTTGCTTTGCAAAAACTCTTGTTGTCATATTCATAATATTCAGACGAACCGGATCTTTTTTACCTTCTGGATCAAGTTCATAAATAATACGACCGTTTCGAACCATGCGATATAACACATCTTCGGAAACTCGGCATTTACGAACCGGTCCTGTAATAAAATGTAATTCTGGAATAGGACCAGAATCATCAACTCTGCAAAGAATTTTCTTTTGATTTAAAACCATATTTTTTCTCCTTTGGTGTTTTAAAATTCCTCATCATCTAATTCGGAAAGATCCACGTCATAATCGTCATCGTCATCATCTCCGAACATGATATCATCAGTTGTTACTTTTCCAGACATATCAGAATCAAGAAGATTATTAATTTCATCATCTTCCATATCAGGTACATTGTCAAGAGCTGCAAGAATATCATCCACAGCTTCATCTGGAATATCATCATCTTCCAGATCATCGTCTACCATACTTTGAAATTCGATGTCATCCGCATCAATTTCTTCTCCATCTTCTTTTACCAGATTAGATCTAAGCTTGGTAATTTGAGAATCAATTTTTTTGATTTGATCTTCGCATTTCG
>ERZ808278.1112-NODE-1112-length-12580-cov-8.544591_pt1 | contig 12580 bp, 28 predicted proteins | sample MGYA00521239_ERZ808278 | MGnify/ENA primary metagenome ERZ808278 (study PRJEB31516, sample SAMN03275600) | gut metagenome | biome: mammalia-associated habitat; material: feces | host: Papio cynocephalus | place: Kenya | collected 2012-07-17 ... | reverse complement strand
TTCAAAATTCGTCATGTGTCCCCTCCATCTTTAGCAACTTTGCTCTTCTTTGTACATCATTCCAATGCTTTACGGCTTGATATGCAGATTCCCATTGTGTTAGTCCACCACGTCCGCACCTTGGGCAGAATATCTCAAAATATTCCATATTTGCCGTGATTTTAAGTTGTGGCATTCCATAATAAACACTGTCTCCTGCGTCTGATTTGTGGTCGCAACAGACGCAGGGAATTACCATTGTTTTCACTCCGCACTCTCCTCTCTATACGGTTCAGGGAGTGGCTGCCATGCAAATACTCGAGCCTTGGATTGTTCCGTACCGTCAATATCGTATACTTGCCACCAATCTTTGTAGTTGCCTATCATTACCAGCATATCATCACCATTTTGAATATCTTGAACTGTTACCAACACATCTATCAATTCCCTTGGTTTTCGCTCACTGCATAGTATCCATTCACCGACTTTTCCTACATCCTCTATCATCGTCATAACATTGTCTATTACGTCGCATTTTATAGAGTCTCGTATGTCTGTTCTTGGAGACAGAATATCATACCATCTATTGAGCTTCTCAATCAGTTTCTTCTCGTCTATCATTCTTCGTCACTCCAATCTATCGCCTGTCCGCATTCAGGGCAGTGCTTAGGTGTCTCGCCACACTCTATGGGTGTTTCGCATCCCGGGCAACAACATCCATGCCATCCCCTGTCACCGTTAGGGTATTCTTTTGTTACTGAAACTGGCCTCTCCGGAACCTGCTTTTTCAGTGCTCCTATAGCCATCCTGAATGCTTCTGTGAATATATCCGAATGCGACTCTCCGTCTTTCAGTGTGACATCTGAGAAGTCACCGCCCAGTATCTTCACAGCTTCTTTATCTGATATCCTTTTGTTCATTTTTCAGTTCTCCTTTCAGTTCCCCTGCCATGTCCAGGATCCCCCGCACTATCCCCATAGACAGCACTGCAAATTCTTTAAGGTCATCTGTGTCGTAGATAAAATCATAGCTTACAAGCTCGTCTATCAGCTCCATTGCTTTTTCGTTTATGATGTTTTCGTCGATTTTCACAGCTGCACCTCCTATTTTTTCAGCGCATAATATATGCACTGATCTGAAACATTGAATTCCTTGCCGATTTCAGTCGCGGTCATCCCGCTGGCTTTCATCTGCTTTACCTTCTGGACTTTCTCAGGTGTCCACCTTGGTTCTGATTTCTTGACGTTTGCCCTGAGGTAAACACACGACCTGAAGTTTTCCATGTTTTCTATACCGAGTACATCGCATACTTCCCGCCATGTCATGCCACTGCTCTTCATCTCTGCTGCTTTCTGTACCTGTTCAGCTGTCCAGTGGTTCCGTATCTTTCTTTTCTTCTCATTTCCGAAGAGCCTCCGGAACGCTGTGTCTGGTGGGCAGTTTCCCAGTATCGATACTGCAAGAGCCATATAGTTTTCTATGTATGCATCCACATTCATACCTCCTGTATCATGTATCCTTTAGCGGCCATCAGTTTCTTTTTCATCATGTACACCGGATTTTTCCTTGTGATCTCCGACTTCACGTCTTCCACCACGAATTCACCTTTTTCATTCGTATATGTAAAATCCGCTATGTACTCGACTTTCTCGATACGTTTACCGTCAACAGTTTTGAAAGAGCCCTGCAATGAAAAATGGTGCTGTAGCTTCAGTTCTTTTATGATCCCTGCATCATACATCCCCTTCAGTTCCAGGTACCGGCGCATCTCCTTTTTACTGTCGAATTTTATACCGTTGCAGCTGGTCTTCTCGTTGCCGTATTTACTGCGTTTTTTCTTCATCGGCTCTGGCTTCACATCCGATAGTTTCATCTTCTCTGCCGCCTGCTTCTGGTAACGCTCTGGCAAATCTTGAAGTTCCATCTTCTACCTCCTGCACTTCTACGAACCACGCACCCACACTGCCTGTTTTTGTATTTGCGGCCAGTCGTATTTCATAATCATGGCTTCGCGCCCATCGTCTGGCCTCCACTTCATCCAGGTAGCCGCCGCACATCTGCATCATATATGCGAGCCTTGCCTCGTAAGTTGCCGCCATCTCATTGAATTGCCTCATGATCGCATCTTCCTTGCCCCTGCAATCATTCAGCTCATTTTTCGCTTTATTGTAAAGTGCCAGCGCTGCATCACGCTGTCTCCTGAGCTCTTTTATCTCTTCATCCTTGGTGCTTTCCCTTTTTTTAGATTTGCCCAGCGCCGTCGAAAGGTTTTTCAGTTCCCTCCGCAGTTCCTTTTCCGTATGCCTGAGCTTTTCAACTGTGTTCATTCTTTCATCATCTCCCATCCGACTATATAGTCTGTTAAGCTTCCTTGCATGAGGACATTCTTTCCAGTTCTTATCGCAGTATCTGTCCATATGCTTTTTCTTCTGTGCTGGCCATCTGAAGGTCCTGTACGTGTCCTCACAACTTATGCTCAGATTCTTTTCGTCCCTGTAATATGGACATAATGTTATCCGACCGTTGTTAGGCATATCAGCGTTTCCTCCGTCTCAATCCATCCATGTGATCCCGTATGTATCCACGGTTCAGATAGCCCCTGTTCTTCTCTTCCTGTATCATGTTTCTCTCAGTATCCATTGCGCCTTTTTCTGACTGGAATTCCTCACAGTCATCGTGGCATCCGGGATACCTTTTGTCACATTTCCTGCAACACATTATCTTCTTCATCGTCTTTCTCCGATATAACATACCTCAGCTCTATCCCGTCGCGTTTCAGGTGCTTTGTTATGTATTCTCCACTCACCGTTTTCCGTTCCCATACATAATTGCAATACCGATGTACTCTGTCACTGATCGTCCTTGCCTGCTCATCATCAAGCCCGAGGACATCATGGACTGCCGCCAGGACTATTGCTATGGCACTTTTTACACCTGTGCTTGTTGCATTCATGATGACCTTATTCATCTGTTTCTGAGTCACCTCATATTTTTTGCTCGCTTTCTGCTTGGTTTTTACTCGTTTCACTGCTTCCTCCAGTCTCGGCCGGTCATTGCTATCAGTTCGCACATCTCACACAATCGTGAGTATGTGGCGCCGCCCAGATTCTTCTCCATGTTTGCCGGTGTGTCGTTGCTTGTGATCACCACTGGCAGATAATCCTCATACCGAGCATTGATGATCTCGTACAGCTTCTCCCGGTTCCAGTCAGTCACTTTTTCCTTGCCGATATCATCGAGTATCAGCAGCGGTATTTTCTTAAGCTCTTTCAGCGTGTTGTTTGTCTCTGAGAAGTTTCTCAGCTTCTCGAAAAGCTCTGTTACGTTCAGGACTATCACCGGGATCCCCAGCTCCTTGATTATGTAATTTGCTATGCTTGCCGCAAGGTGTGTTTTACCCGTTCCGACTGTACCGACAAACAACAATCCGTTGCCCTGGTTAGATTCAAAGCCCGTTGCAAAGTCATACGCTTTCTGGAACTGCTTCTCGTATCCTGCCGGCTGGAAAGTTTCAAAGGTCCTGTCCCGAAACCGTCGGCCAAGTCCGCTGTTCTCGTACAGCCTCACAGCCCGATCAGCGCAGCTCTTGATTTTCTTCTCACAGGCTTCAAGCTCGAACCGCAGATTATGCAGCTCGTCCCACTTGTGCCGAAACGCTTCCGCCGCCTCCTGTGCTTCTTTGCAGCTGCACGGCCTGTAATATACCGGCCCTCTTTCGGCTTTTTTCCTGCTGCTACCGCAGAACTTACAGAATGGCTCATTGTCACGTTGTGACTCTAAAGCCGCTTCCTGCGCCGCTATAATCTGCATCAGCTCCTGCCGTCGTTTCTTCACTTCCTGTATCCTGTCGTTGTTCGAAGTCATGTGTGTTCCTTTCCGGTTCCCGCGCCGTGATCTCGTTCAGGTATCCTTCAAACTTGGACCCGAACAGTGTTTCCGGCCTGAGATACTTTGACATCACCGGGTCATCTTTCCACTGAGCTGTTTTTTTATCGATCACAGCTATGAAGTCGTCGAGCTTATAGCACTCGTTCAATCGTGCGTCGATTTTTTGTCTTGTAGCCTTCGTCGTGGATCTGTAATTCTGCCCCGTTGCCTTGTTCAGGTGCTCGATCACGGCTATATATATATTATTATTATTAATATTCTCTTTCTTCTTGTTCTTTGGGTGTGTTACCTCCTGTGTTACTTCGTGTGTTACCTCCTGTGTTGGCTTTAAAAATTCACACTGGTAAAAGCTCCAGTTTTCAACGGTTATCAAGGTTTGTTGCTGTGTTGGATTGTGTGTTACCTGCTGTGTTACTTCGTGTGTTAGCTGTAAGTTTTTCAAAGCCGTTCTTACGTTCTGTACTGATAAACCGGTATCGGCTGCAAGTTGCCTTATCGAAGTAACTACCTGACCGGGCTGCAAATCTATGTCGCCATATTTCACAGGCTTATGTGTTGCAGTCAACAGAATGTGCAGGAACAGGCTTTTTGTGTTACTGTTCTTGTACCATTCCCAACCCATCATCTTGCGGTGTAACTTTATGTAGCCGTGCATATCAGCCGCCTCCCCAGGCCTGCTTCAGCCGTTCGATCTCATCCGGTGTCATCGTCTCTATGCCCTGATCATGACAATCTGCTATGATACCGTCTATCAGCCTTGACATAGCCAGTGTGTTATATTTGCTGCTTCCCCAGTGGAACTTTATATTCACATATCCGTCTATCCTGGAATCCCCCAGGACACTGTGCTGGTTGCCGATCCCCTGATCGTCCCACATGCGGCACAGATCGTCAGCTATATCTTTTCTCACCGGCCTTATGTCACTAACTCCATACTTTCTGATACATTCCATGTATATGTCCTTATCGGTATATGCCCCCAGCACATTAGCAAGCTTTTTGCATAACACCCAGCAGTATGCGTTGGCATCAAGGCTCCTGTGTGCCCGTTTCTGTTCGATTTTAACGACATATTCCTTGCCATCGACCCATTTGTCCATCAATGACCTCACATCGCTTATATCCTTGATATGGAGTGTTATCTCAGCTCCATCGCCCCAGCATGGGCGGGCATCCATTTTATCTGCTATCACAAGTAATTCCTCCCGAATATCTCCATGAATTCTTCTCTGCTGTGTGTTTTTTCGAAAGCCCGCTGTCCGAGCCGTTTCAGATAATCGTCCACTTCTGCGTCATTGTGTGGTGTCCTGTGCGGGCTGTCGGCTATATGCCTGTCCCACCTGAGCCATATCCACAAGCCGTATGTCTCTGAGTTGCCCCGGTTATATGCGTTGAATATATGGTGCTTATGCAGCCCCGTTGTCGCTCCCGTAAAGAAGCATTCTTTCCTGTCCTGCAATATACTTTTCATAATCGTCCTCCTCAGGGAATGCTCCCTTATCTATGCACTGTTTCAGATAGGCCTGCTTCGGCAGATACTCCTCGTCTATGAAAGCCGTATCATATCCTACAGGGAAGCTTTCTATCAGATCCCTGTCCACCGGCAGGAAATAGTCCCTGTAATGTTCCTCTGTCATCGGATATGCATCTATGGTCAGACTCACAGGCTTCTGATATCTTTGCATAGCTGCATACATTTCCACCTGAGCCTGCCGCCAGTATGCCCTGGATACCTTGAATGCTTTTTCAGCCTTATATGTCTTTACTTCATGTATATGGATGACATCACCTTCAACGATACCGTCATAATTCACCCTGAGCCGGAGCTCTGGCAGCAGGATCTGCGCATCCTTTATCACACCCTCGATAGTATCCAGTATCGCATGTTCGTAATATGTACCCGCCATCGTATACCGGTTACTCCACTTAGGTGTATAGTCTATGCCCAGTTTTTCCTGCCACCACTTCCTGAAAGTATCAGTCTTCCAGTTACCGACCACAAAGCTTGTATCTGATGCACCTATGTACAGAGCCCTGCTTTTGCTCGATATCATCACATACTCCTTATCGCGTTCTCTATACGCTGAAGCTTATCGTACTGGATGAATATAGCCTGGAACTCCACCATCTCCATTTTGAGATGTTCTGCCATCTGATCCATAGTCACTCCACTCTGCATCTTGGCCGTTATGAGCTCTGACAGTCTCTTCTTGCACTTCATCAGATCATGTGAGAACAGATCGTCTTCCGTTGCACCCTGCTTTGTCGTCTCGTCTTCTTTGAGCCACAGGCCGAAACCTAATCCCGTTCTTATCGCCACACCTTTGACGAAGGCTCTTGCCTGTGCATTGGAAAGTCTCAGCTGGTTCACTGTGTCCTCTCTTACGACATATACTCCATTCAGCAGCGGATAGTTCTGTATGAATTCCAGATCATCTATCACTATCTTTACTCTGACCTCAAAACATCTGTTTCTGTTTCCCTTCGAATCCACGAAAGCGTCCTTTGTCATGAAAAGTGTGGATCCGTTCTCATTTACCAGCGGCTCATAATATACCACCTCTGCGCCGTTCTCATGAAGAAGATCCTTGCACTTCGCCCAGTTCAGATACGGCACCATGACTTTCTTTCCTCTCTCGTCCTTTGTTTCCCGTTCCTCACAGAACGGCAGTACATCTATCTCTCTCAGTTCTTTATAGCTTTTCAGCATTTACATATCCTCCTGTTGCTGTTATAATCAAAATGCGATTGATACTGTGCCTGCATATGGAGTTGGAGCTCCGCAGGCACTTTTTCTATTCATCGTCGTAATCCTCATCCCATATATCACTCAGATCATCTTCTGTCTCCCAGTCCGGCGGATCGAAGTAGTTCGTGCCGGGACCGTAATAATCCCTTGCGTAATATGCATCAAGCGCCCTGTCACTTATCTCCATTCTCATTGTCCTTGTCCTCCTCAACTATATCTACAGTGAATCCTTTGCCGTGCTGCACGAAGAAAACTACTGCCTTTGCCAGATCTTCCGTATTATCAAATTCGAAATATTCATCGCTATACATATGAATTAACTGTACCTGTACTTTCATTTTCTCTTACCTCCTTAAAACCATCTGACACTCATTGCCACGAATAACAGTACGAGCCCTGCCGGGACCAGTACATTTTCCTTGAACTTATGCTTGTTCCATCTTACTTTTTTCATAAACTTCTCTCCTTGCGTTCGTCTCACTCAAAGCCTTTTTCTCTATATACGCTGAAAGTAATGTCTCAGGTATCCGCCAGTATCTTCCCTCACGGTATGCCGGGATCTCTCCGCGACTGAGCCTGTCCAGTGTGACCGCCGGTCGCTCCTTCAGAAGCGCTGATACTTCCTTGGCCGTATAGATCTTCATACATCCATCCTTTTCTGATAGAACGTCTGACACATCTTATCTGCCCTGTCCTGTATCGTCTTTGCCTTTGCTGTATAGTTTCTCAGGAACATCTGCAGCTCTTCTTCATTCTTTGCGATCCAGTATCCCCTGGCACCTGATGTACCTATAACAGGGTGCCCGCTGTCCCGGAGACGTTCTATCATTTCTCTTGCAGCCCTGTCTGACACTCTGAACATGCCCCTTATCCTTTCTCGTGTCACAGGCTTTTCCCTGCTGGCCTGCTCGAGCATGACAAGCAAAGCATTCATCGCGTTTCCTCCCATGCGGCGCAGGCATGACACTCGACCCTCGTCCCGAAATTCTCCGTGGCGACAGTAGCTATGCCGCCGCATATCGGGCACCTGAACTCCGAGTGCACAAGGTTTTTCCTGTGTTTCAGTCCCTCCCTGAGCAGAAGTTTTTTCTCTGTCAGTATCTTATCCTCACTCTTCATTATCATCTTCTCTCCTTTCCAGGCGCTCTATCAGAGCCTCTGCATCCTTCCATATCTCACAGTCATCATCAGTGCAGCGTTCAGGGCATGTCTTCCATTCCCTGCAATGCAGGCAGCATACCGGATGATGGAAGCTGCAAGGACCATCCCAGCACTCAGCTTTTGCAATTACTTCTGATCCACTCATCTACATCCTCCTTGTTGAACAAAACTCTGGTACCCAGTTTGAAACACGGCAGTCCTCGTTTTCTCATCCGCCATATCGTCGATTTTGAGATCCTGAGATATTCGCATATCTCGTCCATTGTCATATTCATTTACCGCTCCTTTCCCCGTACCCTCTATCAGGCAGCCTGTATGATTTGAAAAAACATCATGGAGGATTTTAGTTTGCCAGGTAAAAAGAGTTTGGCTGCCTGATGCAGGGTACGGTATAAGATTTTCAGTTTAGTTATCCGTTGCGCTGAGCTGGTTCGAAAAGTACACTGACTGGTGCTTCCATTGCTTCAGCAAGTGCCAGTATTTCACGTGCTTTGACTATCCGCCTGCCGCCGAAGATATCGGCCAGTTCGTTTTGCGTCAGCCCCGCTTTAGCAGCAACGGTTTTCTTCTTCAGACCGTTGGCCTCGATCCTCATTTTTATATTCTCGGCCACCGGTGAATTGGCTTCTTTTATGTAGCTCACATCGCTCGCCTCCTTTCTTATAGGGATCTTTAGTGCGAACCTGTCAAGGGCAGGTTCGCAATTTCATGTGAATACAATAACATGAAATTGATTTTTCGAATTTAATTCGAGTCATTTCCAAAAAAAATTTCAGACCACGCAACACCCACTATCTTTGAAAATAACTTTGCTTCCCTGATAGTTACGCTTTCTGAATCTTTCTCCATCTTTAAGTATGTTTGCACATGAATTCCCATTTTATCAGCAATCTGCTGCTGTGTTAAGTTCGCTCCGACTCTTGCCATCTTCATAGTCATTGCCATTTTTCTTCACCTCCTTTTTTTTCTTATCTGTAGTTTACTCGAATTTAATTCGATTGTCAACAATTTTCTCGAATTATTTTCGTTATAATTCGAGATTTTATTGATTTTTTTCTAATTAAACTATATAATTATTAGTACCAGGATATAAGGAGGAAACCTTAATGAGTATTGCTGAAAGCATAAAGAGATTACGTGATAGATATGATCTGACCCAAGATGAACTGGGCGAAATCGCCGGTGTCTCAGGCGGTGCAGTTTCCACATGGGAAAGAGGTACCGCTGAGCCCAGGATGGGCGCAATTCAAAAAATCGCAGACCATTTTAATATAAGCAAAGCCGATATCATAGATGATTCTAATGACAACACTTCCGCAGAAACAACATCAATCAGGATCCCAGTTCTTGGTTCTGTACCTGCCGGAATTCCTCTCGAAGCTATTGAGGATATCGCTGACTGGGAGGACATACCGCTCGAATGGCTAAAAGGCGGCAAGGAATATTTTGGTCTCAAAGTAAAAGGTGACAGCATGTATCCCAGATATATAGAGGGAGATACGATCATTCTCAGAAAAACAGATGACTGTGAAAGCGGTGACGACTGCGTTGTATACGTCAATGGATATGATGCAACACTAAAGAAAGTCATAAAAAAGCGGGATCACATAATTTTACAGCCTTTTAATTCCGTATATGAACCCATGATGTTCGACTATAATGACGAATGCAATACAATTAAAATCGCAGGAGTCGTTGTTGAACTCAGACGCAAGATGTAATTCACAAATCTGAATGGAGAAAACACTATGGACAACAAATTAGCACGTTCTACAAAAATATGTATCGCAGTTATAGTCGTTCTGCTGCTGGGAGGAGCTGTTGGAGGGTATCAGTTTATGCAATCATCAACCGCAAACTAATATAATAATTTCTGTAAAATGTATTAAAACGTTTCAAAAGATTCTATAACGTTTCATAAAACGTTATTTGGGCATCTAAAAACAGCAAAAAAGTACAAAAGAATATTGACAGCCAATTATGCATATGATATTATAAGGATGTCAACAGTAAGTCTTGTGTCTGTGCCGTTGTCTAGGTAAGGGTTATGTGTTAGCCTCACGCACAAGCGATTGACTCCGAAATTATGCAGGCTGTCATCAGCCTGCTTTTTTATTATATATACGAAAGGAATATACGACTTGGAACATATCTATATCGATGAATCTGGTAGCATGACAATAAACTATTGTGATATACACCCTTATTTTGTGATCGCGATGGTACGAACAAAAGACTCTGTAAAACTGAAGAAAGTCTTTAAACGCTTTGTGTCTAAGCATCTACATGAGCTCAAAGCTGCTGATTCGAAAGGCAGTATGTTTACTGGTAATAAATTTAAAGAACTTAAAGGCAATTGCTTTACTCCAAAACTAAAGCGGGAATTTGTAAGATACTTTTGCCGCAATGAACATTTCGAAGTATTTTACATAATTGCTGACAACCGAAAGATAGCGCAAAATAATGAGGGCATACTTTATAAAAATACTGCACGTGCCTTTAATTACCTTATACGTCTTTCATTGGAATATTATATAAAAAACGGTTATCTACACAATGACAATTTGAATCTGCAACTTGATGAGAGAAATGAGAAAACAGAAGCAAAGCATTTTCTTGAAAATTATTTAAACACAGAGCTTGTATGCAACCACGTCCTTTCCGGTGACTGCACAGTATCATACTTTGATTCTGGTAATAACCATATTATCCAGATTGCTGATGTGTTTGCAAACTTAATGTACTCTGAGCTAAAAACGAATTCATATACAAAAGAATTTGACTTTATGAAAAAAGAAAAATACATAAAACACGTTTTCAGATTTCCGCTTACATAAGCGACCATATAGGTTGCTTTCTAATAACAAAACCCCCTGTTGCAGCAGGAGGTAATGTTCTGAGTTGGAAATGGTGATACAACTCGGTTTCGCAAACAAATTGTATCATATCCGGCTCGGAATTGCAATTCGGGTATTTTATGCCCGTAGACAACAAAGGAGATGATATAATGCCAGGTACAAAGAGAAAAGGTAAAGGAGATGCGTGGTACTTTGAGGTTACACTGGGCACGGATATGTCCGGCAAACCGGTAAGATATAACAGGACATTTCACGGTTCTGAAAAAGAAGCTGATAAAGCTCTTGCGCGATTTTACATAGAATGCGAAGACGGCAAGATCCACAGAGAAAGTAATATGACTATAGCCCAGCTTTCTGATATATATCTCGAAGAGTACGTAAAAAAATATCTCAAGCTATCAAATGTAAAGGCTGTAATGCCAGCGCTCGATCATCATATAAAAAAGGTGCTCGGGAAAAAGAAAGTGAACAAACTCACACGACTTGATATCCAGAGATGGGTCAACTCAATGTCTGAACCGAAACCAGAAGAAAACAACAAAGTGCTTTCACCTAAGACGATACGTAATTATTATTCTACACTGTCCGGCATGATGAAATTTGCCGTACAGATGGAGCTTATTGACAACTCCCCTTGCCACGACATCCGGCTTCCCCGAAGCCAGAAAAGCGAAGCAAGGTATTACAACAAGGATGAGGTCGCCCTATTTCTTCAGGCACTCGAGGATATTCCAGAACATGATCTGAAGTACAAGACTGTGATATATGTCGCATTGTTTGGCGGACTGCGCAACGGTGAGATCATGGGCCTGAACTGGGATGATTTTAACGAAGAGGAACAGACCATATCTATACACAGAACGCGCTATATAAAAAAGGGCGGCATCTATGAGGATGTTCCGAAGACCCAGAAGTCAATAAGGGAAATAACACTGCCTGATAACGTGACTGCCTTGCTAAAAGCTCTGAAAATTCAGCAACTGAAAGAACAATTGAGGTTAGGTAACAAATGGGAAAACTCACCTGCGATTTTTAAAAACAGCATGGGAAACCATATGCATCCCAACGCTACAGCAAGATGGTTGAAAAAGTTCGTGAAAAGAAACGGCCTGCCATATATAAGTATGCATGGTCTGAGACATACCCATACATCCCTGCTCGCATACCTGAACACCGATAAGCTTATCATAAGCAGAAGACTTGGACATAGCCAGCTGTCGACAACGCTCAATATTTACACTCATATATTCGAAGAATCAGACAAACAGATCGCTGACGGCCTGAATGTTTTTACGGAAAATTTACGGAATGAGCAAATTAAAAACGGCTAAAACGTTGAAATTTAGCCGTTTCTACTGGTCGGGATGACAGGATTCGAACCTGATTGTATACTATTTCAGCAGGTCGCAAATCGTTTCAAAACGTTGAAATTTCAACATTTTACGTTTCATGACATTTCACTGCGTTTTACGGTATTTCACTATTTTTACGGAAAAATTTACGGAAAATCGAGCCGGATATGAACAATAAAAAATCCCCCCATCACACCGTAGTGGTCAGGGGGATCATCATTACTTCGCTGCACGTCTTCTCTCGTAGTCTTCGAGATCGTGTTTAGCTTTCTGTTTATACTCGTAAGCAAGATGCAGTTCGCCGTTCGGCTCCTTGTCGTTGAGCACGCACTCTGTCAGTTCTTTCGTTACGCAGAAAATCGCATTGAGGGAGTTCAGAGTGAGGATCTCACGCTCGTTGCGTTCATTCTCGCGCTCTTCCGCTTTCTTCTGGCTTTTGCTTACGACAGCCAGGACTATACCCGACAGGACGGACGGCACAGCTGCTATTATGATTCCGGTTATAGCTTCCATCCTGCCCTCCTACTTTTTCAGCTTCCTGCACTTCTTCAGGCAGTCTTTGCCGAAGTTGCCATTGACCTTGAAACCGAACT
>ERZ808278.1111-NODE-1111-length-12583-cov-3.858397_pt1 | contig 12583 bp, 10 predicted proteins | sample MGYA00521239_ERZ808278 | MGnify/ENA primary metagenome ERZ808278 (study PRJEB31516, sample SAMN03275600) | gut metagenome | biome: mammalia-associated habitat; material: feces | host: Papio cynocephalus | place: Kenya | collected 2012-07-17 ... | reverse complement strand
TTTATAATTCTTTGCATATTCATTTAGTCCAGTGGCGTCTGTCTTTAGTAAAGAAGCCATCTGATCAATAAAAGAACCTGTACCACCAGCACAGATACCATTCATTCTCTGGTCAATACCACCAGTAAAATATATTATTTTGGCGTCTTCTCCACCTAATTCTATTGCAACATCCGTTTGAGGAGCATAATCTTTTAATGCAGTTGCAACTGATACTACTTCTTGTACGAAAGGTACTTGCAGATGCTTGGCCAAAGATAAACCACCTGACCCTGTTATCATTGGAGCAATCGTAAGATCTCCAAATTCTTCTGCAGCAACTTTAACGATGCTTGCTAAAGTTTCTTGAATATTGGCATAATGTCTTCTATAGTCAGAAAAGATAATCTGATTTTCTTCATTAAGAATCGCAATTTTTACTGTTGTTGAGCCAATATCTATTCCCAATCTATAAACTTTCTTATTCATACGTGTCAGCGAATGCTGTTCCTCCTTCTAGTTTCAGTATACACATTTAACTTTTATTATAAGACAATTAGATTATAAGTTCAATAAATATTTAAAAGTTGTGAGAGAACATTTCCGTAAACTGGGAATATAATATACCAATAACTCAGTTTTTATGGAAGGTTAAAAAATGAATCGTAGTAACAATTATAGTAACAGCTCTAATAGTGGAAAAACTGTTAATCGTAGTTGTAATGGAACGAAATACGTAATCAAAAAGGGCGATACCTTGTATAGTATCAGCAGAAGGTATGATGTACCTCTTGCTTTAGTGTTGAGAGCAAATCCATATGTAGACGTGTACAATTTGCAGGTTGGAGATGAAGTCTGTATTCCAGCTTCTTCGGAATCTATGCCTCCAGTAGTAGAACCAGGTCCAGCACGTCCTCCAATAGTATTAGGACCAAGTCCAGTGCGTCCTCCAGTAGAAGAAGGGCCAGGCCCAGTGATACAACCAATTGAAGAGAGTCCAAGGCCAGTGATGCCACCAGTAGAAGAGGAGCCAGGGTCAGTATTGCCACCAGTAGAAGAAAGTCCAGGGCCAGTACGTCCTTCCGTATCAGAAGAGAGACCATCAGAAATGAATATGGGAACAGCTCCTGCACAGAATAAGCAGATGGAAATTGGTACTCGTAATACATTTAACTTTAATTATTACGGTGGAAAGCCTGCACCTGCAAAAGATCGTGAAAGAGCTAGAAGAGCTATGCCAAATAGAGAAGAAACTCCAAGACGTACAGCTCCAATTATGACTCCTGCAAAATCAGCCACACCTGAAAGAAGAACAACTCAGGTTAGAACGACAATGCCAGTAGTGGAAAGAAGACCTGTACCAGTGGCAGAACAGGCACCAATAAGACCAGCTATGCCACAGATGCGAGAAGCCGTACCTACCCGTCAAGTGAGACCACAGATGCGAGAAGCTGTACCAGTACGCCGTACCATGCCAACAGCTCAAACGGAGAGAGTTATTCCTAAACACTATATGGATTCAGTGGCAGAGCGTCCTATGATGAAAACAAGAATGGCAGAGCCAGTGCGTATCATCACAAAACCAAGAACAGAAGAAGCTTCCTGTATGGAAACTGAAAAGGATAAATGCGGACGCTGGTGCTCTTACCAAGACAGAGAACGATTCCATTCAATCATGAACTATGAAGACGACATGAATACAGGCTGCTGTACAAAACTTCCTAAGTGTACACAAAGCATTACAAGACCTGAAAGCAATAAGAGCTGTGTTCGTCCAATGCCATGTGATGACGATGATAACATGACAATTATTTCCTATGTATCAAGAGATAATGATACGTTACAGGATATTTTAGATTATTTCACTATGAATGTAGCTGAATTGTTCCAGTATAATGTTCCAAATACGATTCGTTTAAAACCAGGATGTATGATTCGCGTACCTGGAAAAGGAGATGACAAGTAGCGGAGTTATCAAATAGAAAGAATTGAGAATGTATGCGATGGAAGAGGGTGCATGTTGGTGCATCCTTTTTCACATTTTCGATATACAATTGGCAGATCAGATTAACATAGATGCATATGAGTGTAAAGAAGATGAGGATTATATATCGAGTTCTATTTGAAATTTTTACAAAAAACCATTATGATAGGAGAGGAAAGAAAAGGAGATATTACATATGAAACAAAAATCAGTAGCAAAGTTTAGAATACAAACGGAAAAACATATCATGAAATTATCTTTTATCGGCAGTGTGTTATTTATGTTTGTAGAAGGTGTTATGGCCTACATTACGCATTCTCATTCACTTCTTATGGATTTTGTATTTGACATAACGGATTTAATTATGATTGGTCCATTTCTTGTACTTGTTCCACTTTTGTATAAGCCGGTAACAGAAAGAAGACCATACGGTTTTTCACAGGTGGAATCCTTATTTTTGATTATTAAATATGGTGTGCTGTTAGCTGTTACGGTAAGGCTTGTAGCAGACAATGTTCGAAGCATTTTGAATGGTGGATATACAGTAGATGCAGGAGCAATTGCGTTTTTTGAATTCTGTGTGTTCTTAGGCTGTTTGTTTATGTATTTGTTATTAGTGCACTACAGCAAAGAGTATGAATCGGATGCCATTCGTGCAGAGCTATACATATGGAAACTGGATGTCATTAGCAGTATTGGTGTTTCCATTGCATTTATGGCACATTTACTGTTAGAAAGAACTTCGGTTGTATGGATTGTACCTTATATTGATCCAGCAGTCGCTATTGTCATGTCTGTGTTATTGATTATTGAACCAGTAAAAATGATCGGTGTTAGCTTAAAAGAACTGGTACTGTTTGCACCAAACGATGAGATAATGGATAAGATACGTTCTATAGCAGAAAGCAAAATGGAGAACTTTCCATATGAAATGAAGTTTCTGGATGTAATTCAGACAGGAAGGAAAACCTGGGTAGAAATCTATATCTCAAGTAAAAGTGATAGTGTAAGTATTTCAAGTTTGAAAACGATTCGTGATAGAGTGAAAGAAGAACTTAGGAATGAATTTGATCAGATTTATGTGGAGGTTATACCAGACAGCGTGGAGTGATAAAAGAGAGAGTAGAAGGGTGAAGTTATGAAATGGAGAAGGATTTGGTTAAAAAGGAAATGTATCGCTGGGGTTTGTGTTCTGCTACTTGGGATGTTTACAGGATGTGATGGAAAAGGGGATAGGCAGAATACGGTTTCATCCCATGATGCATCGGCTTTGGATGTGCAACAGGAAGATACGGATAAGTTACCAGAAGGATTGCGAAAGGTCATATATGGACAGGATTCCTTTATTGATGTAGAACAGAAGAAGGAATTTACCATGAATGACTATACAATCCAAGCGGAAACAGGGGAGTCGGTTCGGGTGCTCTTGGGAGAATACATCGTATGCGATGTGGATGGTGACGGAGAACGGGAACTTGTGGTTCAGGTAATGAATGGGGAGAAGACAGATTCACAGGATGCAGCAGTCAACGTACTGGATTTGCAGCGGGATACGGTGCTTTGTTATCGTTATGGCAAAGATAGCGTTGCAAATGTGTATCGGGATGGTGTGATGGAAGGAAAGAATGCAGCAGGAGACAGATGGTTTTTTACGGGTGAGTATAGCGGTATGGAGTGTGAGAATATTAGAGTTGCGGAGCGTCAAAGTATATGTAAGGGCGGAAAATCTGGTGTGGAGTGTTTTATTGGGCCAAGGAAGGTGACGGAGGAGGAGTTTGAGCAGTTTGTTTGTAAGTATACCGAAAAGAACAGGTTGGAATGGATGGACGGCTTGGTAAAAAATTAAAATAGGAGATTGCATGTAAAATGCAAAAGTAGTATAATTGGTTGTGTTACATAATGCCAGTTATTGCGCGAGTGGCTCAGTGGTAGAGCATTGGCTTCCCAAGCCGAGGGTCGCGGGTTCGAATCCCGTCTCGCGCTTTTTATATGACTCAGAAAACTTGATTAGATCAAGGGTTCTGAGTTTTTTTGTAACAATACTTTAGATAATTAATTTCATTTTTTGTGTACCTGATACAAGTATATGTTTTGGTCTGATAGAACATGTAAAGAGTTTGCTTATGGTAAAATAGCCAATGCAACGGAGGATGAAATCTATCGTAGTAGTTGTAAAATGGAACATATAAAAAGGTTGGAACTGTTATGAGTGGAAAGAATGTGTACGGTGGGTATAGTGGTGTGACAAGTGTAAAAGTGAAATATTTACCATTTATGTATTGAGGTTTTGGCTGTTATGATGTAAAATGGAAATTGACAGTGAATATGACGAATATGTGGAAATATTGTAGTTTAGAAAAATGATAATTGGTAGAATACGGAAAATTAGCCCCGCTATTGATGAAAAGAGGGATTGAAGGTGTTTTAGAGCTTTATATATGGTTTAGAAACGTAAAAATGCAATCCGCCCCGCAAAGTGCATCTACAGCCCAGTAATTGCAAGGGGTTTAGAAGATGCGGTTAAGGTTAGTAAATCCCCGCGAGGGGACGGAAACTTCTTATCCGGTCGTTTTTATCTTCTTTTATTCTCTTGTTAAGGTTAGTAAATCCCCGCGAGGGGACGGAAACTCTTGCCATCTTTGTTACCACAATTAGAACATATCGTTAAGGTTAGTAAATCCCCGCGAGGGGACGGAAACTTCTAAAATCGAACATATGAACGAAATGTTAGGTAAGTTAAGGTTAGTAAATCCCCGCGAGGGGACGGAAACACCCTGATAGAACAGGAGCAGATTTCTTTAATCTTGTTAAGGTTAGTAAATCCCCGCGAGGGGACGGAAACCCTTCTGCTTCAACCGATACTTTTCTTGCTTCTTGTTAAGGTTAGTAAATCCCCGCGAGGGGACGGAAACTTGATCACATGGGACAATACACAAAACAGTTTGTTGTTAAGGTTAGTAAATCCCCGCGAGGGGACGGAAACTGATATCCATCAGAGGATATGAATAAGCACTTGTCACGTTAAGGTTAGTAAATCCCCGCGAGGGGACGGAAACTTCGGTTTTTCGGCATTTAAAACTAGTCTTACCTGTTAAGGTTAGTAAATCCCCGCGAGGGGACGGAAACTTTATTTATTTTTGGTGATTGATATGCAGATAATGTCGTTAAGGTTAGTAAATCCCCGCGAGGGGACGGAAACCCAGTTTCCTTGTCCATTAAGATACCCTTAATAGTAGTTAAGGTTAGTAAATCCCCGCAAGGGGACGGAAACCATCTCATAAAATCAGGTGTAACAACTCTATGGCTGTTAAGGTTATATGAAGGATTTAATTAAGTTGATGGATCCTAAGTATATTGATGTTTCGGGGAAATTTACTCATCCTGAGAAAGTAGATAATCGATAAATGTGTTATACTTTTCTAACTTAGTGGCATACTTCCATTAACACTATAGTTATGAATCTAAAAGGAGAAACCAAAGATGATAAAGACACTTTCTGATTATTACGATGTGATTGCCTCACTACCAATACAATCCACCTATAAAAAGGAACAGCTTCTGATTCCTGAACTTCTTGTAGAAAAGCAAGAATCCATTGAAATATATTATGCTCCCCACAATGAATACCAAAATCCTGAGGCAAACATTTTCATAGTGGGAATCACGCCAGGTTTTCAACAGATGAGTACTGCAATTGCGGCAGCAAGAAAAGGAATTGCAGAAGGAAAAAGCATAGAAGAAATTCAATATTTATGTAAGGTGGCAGGACGTTTCAGCGGAATTATGCGAACGAATATCATCAATATGCTTGATGAAGTTGAACTGAATCATAGATTGCATATAGAAAGCTGTAGTGAGTTATTTGGCAGCCACGAACATCTACTTCATACCATTTCCCTAATCCCGTATTCGGTCTTTGTCAAAGGCAGTAATTATTCTGGGCATACACCAAAACTAATCAAAAACAAATTTCTTATGAACTATGTCTACGACAATTTCTTGCAAGAGTATAAGCTATTAAGAGAAAAAGAATCGTTGGTGATTATTCCACTTGGCAGTGCGGTTGAAGAAGTGCTGTTACATCTGGAAGAAGAGGGACTGATTGAAAAAAACAGCATTATGAGGGGATTTCCACATCCTTCAGGAGCTAATGTAAATCGTTTGTCAAAGCTTCGGGAAGAGAAGGAACAGATTACGAAGTTTTTAGATGAAGCTTTTTCGTGAAGAGGAATCCCAACACATGCACTCTATATGTGTACATTAAAATTACCTGGAAAGTGTAACATTCCCAAAAAGAATGTTATACCTGCCAGGTAAATGTTTTTTTACTATACTTTATTTAGAAACAATTTCTCCGTCATAATATACTACAACATCTTTGCCTTCAAAGTCAGTGTAGCTTGACCAGTCTGATTGAGCAAATCGTACGCCCATTACAAGGCTTCCTGCACCAGGTGTAAGGGTATAGGATGTATCAAATGTAATTTCCAGGTATCCATCGTGGAAAGTACCAATTACATCTGGAGACAGATTTACATAATAAGGAGCTTTACTTAGTTGTAAACCTGCGTTATCACACCAGAAGGATTGGTCTTTCTTACTTGATTTGTCATAGTAGTAACGAATTGCCAATTTGGAAAGATCAACATCTTTTGTCCCTGCAGCAGTAATTGTGTAGTTTTGATTAATAGAACCGCCTTCTTGTGTCGTCACTTTCACAACTGGTTTCACATCTGTAATAGGTGCACTTGAAGTTACTTCAGGAGATGGAGTCACTTCAGGAGTTACACTTACTTCAGGTGTTGTAGTCACTTCAGGAGTTGTACTTACAACAGGTGTAGTAGTTTCACTTGGAGAAGGAGTGATAACAGGAGATGGAGTTTCGCTTGGTGTTTCTGAAACAACAGGAGATGGAGAAACAACAGGTTTTTTGCTAGGTGTTACACCAGTTCCTTTTAAATCAGGTAACTCATCTAATGTAATTACATAATCACTCTTATATAAATCAACAACGGTATCTTTATAGTTGTATGACTCACTCATAATAAATTCGCCATACCAAGGACAGAAGTAAAGCCATCCAGCTTTTTCAATAGTTAAGTTTTCTAAATTTGGAATGGTATCATTTTCAGGCATTGCAACCATTTTCTTACCGTTTGTTAAGTTAACCAAATCGTAGAAAGTGGAAGAGATGGCATCTTCATTTGGAACACCAGATAATCCGTCATAACGGTTGTAAACGGTATTGTATTTATCAAAGCCGACAATATCAACATATTCATCGCCTGGATACCATGCTTCGGATGTACTGTAATCATAACTATTGTAAACCCAGATGATATTATGGATACCATATGTTTCGGTAAGTTCTGTGTATAGCATTTTCCAAAGCTGTTTGTAAACCGAAGCGCCAGCAGAAGACCACCAGAACCAGGAACCTTCACCGTTAATACCTCCATTTCCTTCTGCTTCATGGAAAGGACGGAACATAATTGGTACATTATTGTCCTGAATAATAGCAAGCTGTTCTGCTAAGTCTTTGATAATCAATTGAACATATTCATATTCCTTTGTTCCAGGAACGACTGCTTTGCTTGTGTCAAAATCCGTTTCAGTTGGTTTATAAGTAGCTTCTTTCCAGTCAACTGGGTCACCTAGTTTATAAGAAGAGAAATTTTTTGGAACATTAATGTGCCAGCATCCAGCAGCAATACCATTTCTGTTATTTACCCAATCAATGACTCTCTCCGTTGTACCATCTTCCCAGCCATAAAGTGGATTATAATTCATAAAGTCAAAACCACGGATGGCAGGATATTTTCCCGTTAAATCATGTATCCAGTCAAATTCTAATTCAGGATTGCCGTCATTTCCGCCTCCATAGATTTCTTGCTGGCCTGAAATGATATTTTTACCGTACACACTTGTTAAATAGTTCATTAAAATTTGAGTAGTTTCGGTTGCTTGTGAATCACAAAGCTCTGGTTTTACTGTTAAATCTGGCATGTTGCCATAATCAACGGTAACACTGTCAAAGTATGCGTATCCCCAGCCACTCTTAATCTGAATTGTGTTCTTGCCTGCATTGAGTTTATGTAAACCAAAATTAAAGTCTTTCCAGTCTGTTGTATATGGAAGCATGTAAGAGCCAGTAGATTTTCCGTTGACATATAAATACTGAAGTCTTCCTTCTTTGCTTAATTCCTGCATATAGCGTGTTACAATGGAATACATTCCAGTTTCAGGTACTTCCACAGTCATAGTAATTGTTCCAGAACTCTGCATCCAGACGAAACCATCACCTGTATATCCTGGTTTGCTTTCTCCATAGATTGCATTGGTGACTTTAAGATCTGAGGAAATTGTTAAGTCCTCACACTCAGAATAATAAAGAGGTGAGCTGGTGTCTTCTGCTGCAGTTATAGGTAATGGTGAAGCTAGTGTGGTGAGTGAAAGCGCTGCACAAAGTGAGAGAGCACCTATTTTTTTTGTTAATCGCATAACTATATTCTCCTTTCTTAGGTAAAAGTTAAATGAAAGCACTCCACATACATTGAGTACAACTTGAATATAGCATGATATATGGAGTAAGTAAATATTTTTTACGCATAATGACGCTTTATTTGATGTAAGTGGTATATAAGAACAGTGTCGCTTGTGAATAATGCTCTCTGTACATATTAGAGAATAGCAAATCACAAGTGACACCATAATTATTTAGCCGGTGGTACAATAGCCAAATTACTTGGTATCGAACCGAATATTTCTTTCCATGTGTTATCCACAGTCTCGTAATCTTTTTTTGCAATTCGTATTTCTTTTTCACTGCTACCATTTTCAAACTTAGTCCCAGCTAAAAAGAACGCAACATAACCATCTTGCTCATAGATACGAGCATTTAAAGTCTTTCCTAAATCAGACGAGGTTTTTCGGACGGATTCTACGATTTTAGCATAAGCCTTGTTTAATTGGTCCACTGCGGTTTTCGAATACTCTTCTGTTACCAATAGAACTACAGCACGATCCGGGATGTCACTAGGATTGCTGCTTTCCTTCGCAACATAGGAGGTTACCTGGCTTTTATCCAATTCGTAGAATTTGAAAAATTCATCTTTATCCACAGTGGCAGTACAAAGATATTTTTCACTGCCAAGTGCATCTGCAATTTTTTGTTCAATTTCTTCTGGCGTATTTGTAACTTGCTTCTTTTGACCACAAGAAGTTAAGCTCAGTATCATCATAAGTATTGCAACCAATACCAGTACTAATTTTTTTCCCATAAATAAGCTCCTTTTCATTCATCTTTTGATGATTATAATGCCTTTTCAATATAAATAATATGGCTTTCCTTAAAGTGGCTTATTCAAGAATACGTTAAAATTTCTTCTGTTTTCTTTATAAAAGCTTCCGTACATTTTTCAGTACCTGAGCACCCCATTCTGGACAAGCATTAGTAAAATTCTGTACCGCTCTGTCAACAATATCTTTTCTACACTGGCACAGTTCACGTGCAATATTTTCACATAGATGCACTTGTTCAATTTTGCTTAGCCTTTCATAAAAAATCCCTGCCTGGTAAAAATCATTCTGTTTTGTTATAGGTGTTCTTGTAATATATCCTAGCGCGTGTGCCGGTGGAGGTAATTGTAAAGGAACAGGATGTGGGCTGTTGCCATTTAGGCTGTTTGGAGAATAATTCACAGGTTCCGTATCGCAATGGTATGTCATGGCACCATCTCTTTGATTGTTGCAGATTGGGGAAAGAGAACGATTTACAGGTATCTGAGCATAGTTTGCTCCGAGGCGATAACGTTGGGTATCTGCATAGGCAAAGGAACGTCCTTGTAGTAATTTGTCAGCAGATAGTTCGATGCCGGGGATTAAACTTGCCGGACAGAATGCAGCCTGTTCAACTTGTGCAAAGAAATTCTCTGGATTTCGATTCAGTGTCATGACCCCCACTTTGCATAATGGAAAATCCTGTTCACTCCATATTTTTGTAGGGTCCAGTGGGTCGAAATCCAGGTTGCATACGTCTTTTTCGCACATCATCTGTACATAGAGTTCATAGCGAGGATAGTTGCCACAGGCGATATCTTCAAAGAGCTGGCTAGCTGCAAAATCAGGATTGGAACCTGATAGTTCAGTCGCTTTCTGTCTTGAAATTGTTTCAACTCCCTGCAAACTTTTCCAGTGATATTTTATGTAGCGGCGTATGCCTGCTCCATTTACCCAGATAAAGGTATTCACGCCATATCCATTCATTTTAGAATAGCTGCTTACAAGGCCTAAATCGGAATAGAGCCATGCAATCACATGAGTCGATTCTGGAGTACAAGATATAAAGTCCCAGAAATGTTCGATGTTACGAAGATTTGAATTAGGGGCTGGTTTTGAGGCGTGGACCAGGTCAGGAAACTTCATGGCATCTCGGATGAAAAAGACAGGAATATGATTGCCAACGATATCATAAATGCCTTGGTTCGTATAAAACTTCACTGCAAACCCTCTAATATCCCGTACTGTATCAGCGGAACCTCTGGAACCGCCCGTTGTGGAGAAGCGTACAAAAACGTTTGTTGATTTATTGGCACACTGTAAAAAGTCTGCACAGGTATATGCTTTCATGGACTGTGAAGTTGTAAATACACCGAAGGCGCCAGCCCCTTTTGCGTGGACAACACGTTCCGGGATACGTTCCCTATTAAAATGCGCCAGCTTATCTATAAGCTGCATATCTTCTAGCAAAGTCATTCCTCCACAACCAACTGTAAGCGAATTCTGGTCGTCAACTACGAGACGGCCTAGACTATCTGTCATATAGGAGTCTGAATGGTTTGGATTACACTTGTTCCTCATGAAGGCCCCCTAAAATACGATCCTTTTATTATATTCCTATATGTATATTATGTGATTGAATCCATATTCTTTTTTAACTTATAGAAAAGTCCTAAATAACAGGGGCTGGATGCACACGAGCGGGTAAGGAAAATAGTCGCTAAAGTACAGCGATACCCGCTCGGTGCGGCAAAGTGTGAGTTACTTTTAGAGAACTTAAGGCGAGGGTGCGAAGAACTCACACTTTGTTCCTGAATAAAACATGCCACGTTGACAATTCATACTGAGATAGTATAATATTTTTATATCTTATATTCAGTCAAGGAGAAAAACATGGAAGAGATATCGAAAATCTTAAAATCGTCAGCAAACAATAGATATAGAAACTTTATTCAGACAATTTTAGAAACACAGCAAGTATGGTTCCTAGAATATGAAGATGCATACACAATGTTCAAAAATGAAGAAGGCGGAGTAGACCTATTAGTCTGGCAGGATAAAAAAATGGCAGAAGAGTATGCTGTAGAAGGAGAAGCTGCTGTATCCATCAGTTTCGAAGAATTCTGTGCACAGTGCAGAGCCTATGTTGGCAGTAAAGAAGTCATGCTCATGGTGTGTCCAACAGGGGATGAAGACGTATTAATTGTGAATATGGAACAGATGCTTAATGACATAGACAAGGCAATGACTTAATCTTATTTATGTAGGAGTTTAGATGAAAATATACACACAGAAACAAAATACGAAAGGGAGATTAGTATGAAAATTGGAATTTTAGGCTATGGAAATCTAGGAAAAGGCGTTGAAAGTGCTATCAGACAAAATGATGATATGGAACTGACATGTATCATAACAAGAAGAGATCCGAAAAGTATTACACCACTAACAGAAGGCGTTAAGGTATATTCTGTAGAGGAAATCGAATCCTTGAAAGACCAGATTGATGTGTTAGTGCTTTGTGGTGGTTCAGCAACAGACTTACCAAATCAAACACCTGAATATGCAAAATACTTCAATGTAATTGACAGCTTTGATACACATGCAAGAATTCCTGAGCATTTTGCCAATGTAGACCATGTTGCAAAAGAAAATGGACATGTTGCTCTAATTTCCTGCGGATGGGACCCAGGAATGTTCTCATTAATGAGATTATATGGCTGTTCCGTTTTACCAGAAGGTAACGATTATACATTCTGGGGCAAAGGCGTAAGCCAGGGACATTCTGACGCAATTCGCCGTGTAAAAGGTGTGAAAAATGGAAAACAATATACAATACCAGTAGATTCCGCTTTGGAAGCAGTAAGAAAGGGTGAAAATCCTACTTTAACTACAAGACAGAAACATACAAGAGAATGTTTTGTTGTTGCAGAAGAAGGTGCAGATTTAACTCAAATTGAAAAGACCATAAAGGAAATGCCTAATTATTTTGATGAGTATGACACAACAGTACATTTTATCACAGAAGATGAGTTTGCGAAGAATCATGCAGGAATCCCTCATGGAGGTTTCGTATTTCGATCTGGTGTTACTGGCATAAACAAAGAAAATAAGCATGTAATTGAATACAGCTTAAAATTAGATTCTAACCCAGAATTTACGTCATCTGTTATTCTTGCATTTGCACGCGCTATAAACCGTTTGTCAGAAGAGGGCGTAAGCGGATGTAAAACGGTATTTGATATAGCTCCGGCTTATCTTAGTCCTTTATCGGGTGAGGAATTGAGAGCACATATGTTATAGAAAACGATTGGATTTGGGACATCTTGGTGGAACAGGATGTCT
>ERZ808278.1108-NODE-1108-length-12630-cov-4.311093_pt1 | contig 12630 bp, 12 predicted proteins | sample MGYA00521239_ERZ808278 | MGnify/ENA primary metagenome ERZ808278 (study PRJEB31516, sample SAMN03275600) | gut metagenome | biome: mammalia-associated habitat; material: feces | host: Papio cynocephalus | place: Kenya | collected 2012-07-17 ... | reverse complement strand
AGTCCAGCACCAATGTGGTGGTGGCACGCTGCGTCAATGTATGGTAGCGCGTGGGCACGTCTTTCTGCACACGGCACGAACTCAATGCCGCCACGCACAGGATAAATACCCATATTGTCAGTCTCTGTTTCATTTCTTCTGTCTCTTTTGTATGACTTTGTAGTGCTGCCGTATCTCTTTATCTGTCTCACCGTCAGCGTGTTCCATGGCTCGCTGAATGTAAAACCACGCCGACTCATAGTCGCCCGTATGGTACATAATCCATGCGTAGGTATCTAGATAAATCGGATTGGACGGTTCATTCATAATGGTGACACGCGACAACTGTTCCGCACGTTCCAAGTCTCCTCCGGATATGCACAAACTCCATGCCAAATTGTTCATTAACATCAAGTTACGTGGGTCCATACGCAGCACCGCAGAGTATGCCTCCACCATCTTTTCTGCGGGTTGCTTGGTCTGTTCGTACAACTGCAATCGGAACATCTGAAACTGCCCGTTGTCGGGGTCAATATCCAAGTAGCGTTCTATCTCGGCTATGGCTTGTTTCTCGTTGTGCATCAGCACGTTAAGTCGGTAACGCTGCATCGCACTCATAGCGTCATAACCGTTTATCGAGTCCAACTGCTCCTGCACAGCCAACGCCTTTTTGTATGCACCTGTCACGATGTATGCCTTTTGCAGCATCTCCCGCACATCGGCATCTTGCTTGTTGCGTGCCGCCACGCCTTCCATCAGGCGGATAGCCTCTTTCTGTTGCGGCTTCTGCTCTGTCTGCAGCAACATCAGCGCATAGCGATACCAGTATTCATCGGGGGCTAACTCGTACGCACGCTTGAAATAGGGTTGGGCGTCTTGGTGCATCGCCTCAAGGAAACAGCCCATATAGTTGTTCACCGTGGCATCGTTGGGGTTCAACTCTTGGCAGAACTGCACCACTTCCCACGCCTTGTCCAACTCCTCTGCCTGTATCAGCCGCTGCGCCTCATAGAAATAGTACAGAAACTGCTGCTCCTGCTCCACGCTTAATCCTGACTGACACGTTTTTTGATGTTGAATATCATCCGTTTGCGTGCCTTTGCGAGGCTTTGCGTACACAGTTTGCACACTCATTGCCACTCCCAATAGCATACAGATTATTATGTTTCCTATACTTTTCAAGGCTGTTTGTTTTGCAATTTTATGCTTTTATCCTCTGTTTTCTTTCGTGAGTATATCGTGAGTATATCGCGGGTCTGTCGCGGGTGTATCGCGGGTCGTTGCACCTAATATATACGTTTGCTCTTTAATCTTTACTTATCAAACTCCTGTATGTCCGAATCCTCCGGCACCTCTCTCTGTCTCGCTCAGGATGTCAACGTCCTGTATTTCAGTGTGTTCATGTCGGGCAATCACCATCTGGCATATACGCTCCCCGGGCTCTATAGTTTGGGGCTCGTTGCTCAGGTTGATGAGTATCACGCCCACCTCGCCACGGTAGTCAGCATCTATTGTCCCGGGGGTGTTGAGTACGGTCAGTCCGCGTTTGAGTGCTAACCCGCTGCGCGGACGAATCTGTGCTTCATAGCCCACGGGCAACTCCATATACAGCCCCGTCGGCAGCAGTTTCCGCTCTAATGGTTGCAGCACCACGGGCTCCGCGATGTTACACCGTATATCCATTCCCGCCGCCTGCTCACTCTCATACCGCGGCATCGGATTCTTGCTCTTATTGATTATCTTTATCGTCATATGTTGTTTGTTATCAATTTGTTACCATGTACTTTCGTCGCTGTGCAAATGGCCAAATATCTTCAATCGTAAATAAATCGTACATTCGTAAATCGTACATCCCCCTAAAATCTCTTCTCCACCAGCAATTTTATCCCGTCCGCCACAATCCTCAGGTGCAACTCTTTGGGCATCATCACGGGGTCGCCGTCAATGTGCATCGGTCCCTCTTTCTCGCGTATGAGTGTCACCTCCTTGGCGCGTATCGTATTGACATACAGGTCTTCATCGATATTCTTGGTGAACAGGCTCAGTGCCAACCCGGGGGCGGCGTACATCGGAAACTTGCTCACAATGGCAATATCCATCAGTCCGTCCTGGATACTGGCTTTGGGGGCGATATAGGCGTCATAGCCCCATTGCCCTGCATTGGCAAACGTGATGAGGAATGCTGTTACCGTCTGGTCAATCCCCTCACCAACAAGGTGATACGTCTCAGGCTGGTATTGAAAGAGGTCCTTGATAATGTTCTGCAAATAGGTCTTGAAACCTCGGCTGCTGCCCGTGGCGAACTGATGTGCCACCAGTGCATCGAAACCAATCCCGCACGTGCTGAAGAACGGACGCTCATTCACAAACCCGTAATCCGCCGAGATGACCTCCGAGCGGTTGAGCATCTCGATGGCACGGTTGAGGCGGGTGGATATGCCCAAATGCCGTGCAAAGCCGTTTCCGCTGCCGTTTGGCACGATACCCATTGCAGTGTCTGTGTCGCGCACTCCGTTGGCAACCTCGTTGATAGTGCCGTCACCGCCTACCGCCACTACGGCATAGTAGCCCTCCTGCGCAAACTGCTGCGTGAGTTGTGTCGCATGCCCTGCATACTCCGTAAACACTACCGTCGGCGAGAACTGCTCTTTGTCCAGCAGTTCTTTTATCAGTTTCGGTATGCGGCTTTTCGCCCTCGTCCCCGATATAGGGTTGATTACAAATGCTATATTCTTCATTTTCTGCCGTTTCTGATTAACACATATTCATCGTGCAAAGTTACAAAAAAAATATGAAATATGCAAGATGATGAGAAAAGAACGTGCTCACATTGCTTTGGTAACTTTTTGTACAGCATTGGTTTATAGCAAAATAGATACATGTATTCACAAAAGAGGCTGTCTAACAAGTGTAGGCAGCCTCTTGTTGTATTGTTTTTTGGGGTGGAATTATACTATCTCACAGGGGACGCAGACGCCTCCTCCGCGGTCAAGTCGCCAGACTTGCCTGTTTCTATATGGTTCCTTGGATTTGTTAGACAGCCTCATTTCCCTAAAATTCTGACTTACAAACTCACTTCTGGAAATATTTTTTTATTGTTGTGGAATCTCAATATATATTTCCAAAAAACGAACCTCTTGCGTGGATGGAGTCAGACGTATATCATTCAGACACGCAGGGATGAGAACAGACTCTCCTTTGCCAATAAGCAGGGGCGGTTCATTGCACTCTGTTGCCTCGATAGTGGCTTCACCCTCCACACACATATAGATGACGAAACTGTCCAAAGGGGCATAGTCGCGTTCTATTACTCGGTTGAAGCACAACAGGTTTGTCGTAAAATGCGGGTCTTTGATTAGGTTCACGGCACCCAACTCCAAAGGCTCATACTGCACTTTGGGCTGTTCATTCACGGTGTAGTCAATCACCTCAATGGCGTCTTCAATGTGCAGCGGGCGCAACCTTCCGTCCAATCCGGGACGTTCGTAATCGTAGATACGGTAGGTGATGTCACTGGACTCTTGTATCTCAGCCACTTTCACACCGCGGTTGATGGCATGCACCGTACCTGCCGGCAGGAATATCACATCCCCCCTCTTCACGGGTACGCGCTGCAACAAATCCATCACACGATGTTGCTCCAACGCCTCCTGCAACTCGTCCATATCCGTTTCGCGCGAGAAACCCAGCGTCAGTGAGCCCCCCTCTTCGGCATCCACCACATACCACATCTCAGTCTTGCCCAACTCGCGATGGCGGTCGTAAGCCGTCTCGTCGTCGGGATGCACCTGCACGCTCAAGTCGTCCTGCGCATCAATGAACTTCGCCAATAGAGGGAAACGGTTGCCATATATCTCATATACACTATCACCCACCAAATCAGCCATATAGGTCTCCAACAAGTCCTGCAAACTATCGCCTGCCAACTGACCGTTTTCGACCTCGGAGACATACTCGCCGTAGCAAGACACCTCCCACGACTCACTGCCCCACACTTTGGGCAGCAACTGCGGCTTGAACTTGAGCGGGTACAGCATCATAGCGACCTCAGTTTCTTCTCCCAGTTCCACGCACTAAGCAGCACATCGCCCAAAGGTGTCTCGGCTTTCCATCCCAGCACCTTATTGGCTTTCTCGGGGTTTGCCCACACCTGTTCTATGTCTCCTTCGCGGCGACCGACGATTTGGTACGGTATCTTCACGCCCGTCACCTGCATAAATGTCTTGACAATCTCCAGTACGCTCAGTCCGCGTCCTGTGCCGAGATTGAATACCTCCACCTGCTCTGATGCCTTGCCTTGCAGCATACGCTCCACCGCTTTCACGTGCGCCTTTGCGAGGTCCACAACATAGATATAGTCGCGGATGCACGAGCCATCGGGAGTGTTGTAGTCGTCGCCGAACACTTTCAGTTCTTTGCGTAATCCCGCTGCGGTCTGCGTGATATAGGGAAGCAGGTTGTTTGGAACGCCATTAGGCAACTCACCTATCAATGCCGACGGGTGCGCACCTATCGGGTTGAAGTAGCGCAACAAGATGGCATGCAGATTCTTGTCTGCGTGTGCCTCGTCACGGATAATCTCTTCGTTTATCTGCTTTGTGTTGCCATACGGCGACAACGCGGGTTGGATAGGCGCTGTCTCGTCCACAGGCAAATGGTCAGGTGTAGGCTGACCGTACACGGTACATGAACTCGAGAATACGATATTCAGCACACCATGCGCCTTCATCAACTCGAGCAATGTCAGCAGCGACCCGATGTTGTTGCGGTAGTACAACAGTGGTTTCTCTACTGATTCCCCGACTGCTTTGCTGGCTGCAAAGTGAATAGTTGCCACGATATCAGCGTATTTGGCAAACACGCCATCCATTGCAGCCTTGTCATTGCAGTCCACTTTCTCGAACTCGGGGCGGCGTCCTACGATAGCGGTAATGCCGTCCAGCACACCCTCGTTGGAGTTGCTCAAGTTATCCACTATGACTACATCATAGCCCTGTTGCATCAGTTCCACCACCGTGTGCGAACCGATATATCCGGTACCTCCGGTAACCAATATACGTGCCATACTTAAAACAATTTATTCGGGTAAACGCCCTCATTCACAAGGGCTTGAATCTTATCCACCACCATCTGACGGTCGTCTGCATACGTCACGCCGAACCACTTGGCGGGCGTGTCCAGCACCTGGCATGTCACCTTGCCCGCCTTGATGAGGTCATTGACCAGCGTCGGGATGTAGAACTCTTTCTTCAGTTCCTGCCCGTTTTCTTTCAAGAACTGCTTGAATGCCTCCTCCGTGTACTCGAAATACTCCGGTGTGAAGCCCCACATGTTCATGCTCACAGGCGTGTTGAACGGTATCTCCACGTCCTTGCCGTTCTCATCGACATAGCAGATATGTCCGCCTTTCGACTCAATCGATGTACGCTCCACCACACCGGTCAGGAACCCGTATTTATCTACGGCGCACACACCGCGGCTCACACTGCCGTGCTCGCTCAGCGTGTTGCCCACGCGATAGCCCGCCATACAGTATTCGCCCTGCTTGCCATCCACATCGCGCAGGAACTTAGCCATCACCTCGAAACTCTCCTTACCATAGAAGTCATCGGCGTTAATTACCATAAACGGCTCTTTGATAAGGTCTTTGCCCATCAGCACCGCATGGTTGGTACCCCACGGCTTGGTGCGCTCGGGGTTGTAGGTATAGCCCGCTGGCACCTTGTCCAGCGACTGGTAGCACACGTGGCACGGCACATGATTCTCGTACTTGCTGAGCACCACCCTGCGGAAGTCCTCTTCAAAATCCTTACGAATGACAAAAACAACTTTGCCAAAGCCTGCCCGTAGCGCGTCAAACACGCTATAATCCATTATCGTTTCTCCATTCGGACCCAGACCGTCTATCTGCTTCAGTCCGCCATAACGACTGCCCATACCGGCAGCCAAAATAAACAATGTCGGTTTCATCATTTCCTTTTATTTAAGAGTTATTATTCGTCTATTTCCAAATGTCCGTGGCGTTTGCGGTGCTTGATCCACGTGCCATAGACCTCCGAGCAGTTGCCTGCGGTGATGAATGCTTTGATGTCGTTGTCGCGCACAAAAGCCATCACGGCAGCGAACTCGTCCTGTGTCAGCAGAGCCTCTATCTCAATCTGCTCTTCATTGCTGTAGCCGCCGTACACCTTATACAGCGAGCACCCGCGCAGCAGGTCATTGATGATGTAGCGGCGTATCCTGTCGTAGTCCTTGGAGATGATACATACGCGCTTGCGTTTGTTCAGCGAAGCCGTGAAATAGTCCACTACCACACCGTTGATCCACGTGCCAATCAAGCCGATCACCACCATACGGAAGTCATTGATTAAGAACGCCGTACTGCAAATCAGCGCGCCGCCGATAGTCACCGACATACCTATATCGAAGTGCAGGTACTTGTTGATTATCTTTGCCAATATATCCAAGCCTCCGGTCGAAGCATTGATACGGAACTCAAACGCCTGGCATACCGACAGCATGAACACGAAGCAAATCAAGTCGAACCACACGTCGCCCATGCCGATACCTGCGGACATCACCGAGTCCTTCACCTGCTCCAGCACTTCCCCTGCGCGGCTCAGCAAATAGGGGTTGCCATTGGCGTCCAACACCGTCTGCCCTGCCTGCAACTGCGCCAGTATGTCGGGGTTCTCAATCACCTTGTGCGTGAAATTGGTATAGGGGTAAATCCTGTCCCACAACTGCGTCAACGGACCCAGAATCATTGCCGTATAGACTGTTTTTGCGCCGAACTCATTGCCTATCAGCAGGAATGCCAACAGCAGCAGGAACGCGTTGATACCCATCACCAAGTACGAGAACGTGTCGGGGTTACCGCCCAAAACGGTGTTTATCACGATACTCAGACCCGAGATAGTTCCCACTATCAAGTGGCTGGGCATCAAGAAATAATACACTGCGGCAGCCCCGAAGAGCATGCCCACGGTCATCATCACAAGTTCTTTCCAGAACTTTTTAGTGCCTAATGCTTGCACAAAGGCCTTCAGAAGATTCGTCCAATAGCGGGCGGTGAAGTACTGTTTAACGTAGTTATTCATTGTATTAAATTGGTTTCTTTTATCACAAACCGCGCCGTTCTGCGGGTGGTCTGGCTGAGCAGAATCGTCCTTCCCTCCTGCTCGCGCCGCAGTATCTCGGGTGTGGTGCCGCGTATGGTCAGCAGGCTCAGCCCCTCGTTCCAACTCACCTTGTAGTCGTCCTGCAACGCCTCTATCGCGTCCTGCACGTACCGCGTGTTGTCCACACACACCGAGATCGTTACTGCGCTCGACTGTATCAGCGACACCCGCAGCTGGTATCTGTGTATAATAGCAAAGATGTGGCTCAGGCTCTCCTCCAATACAAACGAGAAATCCTTTGCCCGCATGGTTATCAGCACCTGGTTCTTGCGCCAGATATACACCGGCACACTGATGGCTTTCGCCTCGTCTTTGATGATGGACCCTGCCGCTTTCGCATTGCCAAACGGCTTGACATACAGCGGGATATGCTTATTCTCCAACGGCCGTATGGTCTTCGGGTGAATCACCTGCGCACCGCTGTACGCCAACTCCACGGCGTCGTTGTAACTCAGTTCGTCAATCTTCGTGGTCTCGCTCACCAACCGCGGGTCGGCGTTCAAGATTCCGGGCACATCTTTCCAGATTGTCACCGACTCCGCACCTAATATATTGCCGATGATAGCCGCCGAGTAGTCGCTTCCTTCGCGTCCCAAGGTGGTCGGTTCGCCCTTTTCCGTGCCGCCGATAAAGCCTTGCGCCACCACAATCTTCCGCCCATCAATCTTGTCCCACGCCTTGCAAATCAACTTCTCCGACGCGTCCATATCCACCACTGCCTCGCGGAACGTCTCATCTGTCCGCAACAGCCGCGTCATGTCCCACAGCACCGCGTCCATACCGCACTGCCGCAGGTACGCCGCCACTATCATTGTGGACATACGCTCACCCATGCTCACCACCCCGTCGTATGCCCTCTCATACACATTTGCCACCTCATTATTCACACTCCCGTCCCCAATCCAATCTCCGAGAAGTCGCTTCACACCTGCATCGCGCAACTGTTTCGGATACCACTTTCCCCCGAAATTCGGACTTAACCTGCAACACAACTCATGGGGAAAGTCCAACTCCATCATTATACCAAAGTGGTATCTCAATATATCCTCCCATTTTTGGGTCGCTTCTTCGTCCTTATTCGCCAGAAGGTCTGCCAACAGGGCTTCCAACGCATTGGTTGTCTTGCCCATAGCGGACACGACAATCACCAAGTCGCCGCTCTCTTGAGCCACGATTTGCTGCAGGTTCCGTACGCCGTCCGCGTCCTTCACCGATGCTCCGCCAAACTTATAGACCTTCATTTATCCTCGTTTCCGATTCTATTCGTCTCTCAATGCCCCTTGTATCTTCCTCGTTTCTTAATTCTTATTAAGTCGTTTCAAGTCCTTACCCATCAGCAAGGGATACGCTAGGGATACGCAACCCTTATGCAACCCATACGTTGCCCCAAAACTCCCCTTCCGCTCTCAATCCTTAAATTATATTATCGCCATCTCACACATCTCCCCAACCTTTTCCCCACTTTCCCCATTCCGAATTCCCCCTCTTTGAGGGGGTTAGGGGGAGTCTCCCTTTACTTATTACCCCCTCCCTGAGGGGGCAGGGGGAGTCTTCCTTACAGGTTCCCCATCCTTACTGCCGTCACCGCCCCTTCCACGCCTTTGTTTCCGAGACGTCCTCCCGCACGGTCGAGTGCCTGTTGCTTGTCGAGTGTCGTCAGCACGCTGAATATCACGGGGCAGAGTCCCTTGGCATTGAGCATTGCCGTGCCTTGTGTCACCGATTGGCACACATAGTCAAAGTGCGGCGTCTCGCCTTTGATGACGCACCCAATCACGATGATTGCCCTGTAGGCATCACGATTGAACAAACCGCCATCGAATACATGTGCCATATCCCATGCTTCCCCATACGATTCGCGTATCAATTTTGCCGCTGCGTATGTCAGTTCCACAGTCCCTGGAACGTGCTGCACAAGGATATTCTTCTCCTGCACACCGCATTTCAACAGGGTATCCACCGCGCCTTGCGCCATAGGGTACGTAACATCGCTGTTCCAATCGGCTACTATAATTGCGTAACGCTGACGTTTCAGCACGTCAGCGTTAGGCAATTCGTCCGCATTATACTGCGACAGGTTTGTCGTCATAATGGTTTGACTATCTTATGATTATTCGTTTTCCGTCCTTGTGTCTTCCCGACCAATCACTCGGCAATCGCGATATATTTCTCTATATCCTGTGCTTCGTTCGACATCGGGTAGTCTGCCTTCACAGCCGAGAATACCTTGTGAGCGGCTTTCTTGTTGCCCATCTCAAGGTAAACCAGACCTGCCTTTTTCAGACTCATCGGGGCAATCAGGTCGTTACCCGACTTAGCGGCTGCCTCAAACGCCTTGACGGCTTTGTCATACTCCTGCATCTGCACGTAAGCGTCACCTAAAAGTTGTTTCGCAGCGGGGTCGATGGTCAGGTCGTCTGCCGAGAATTTCTTCAGGTACTTGGCAGCCTCTTCATACTCACCTGTCTGGTAGTAGCAGATACCTGCGTAGAGGGCAGCCAACTTGCCTGCCTGATACATCTTGTAGTCTTGTGCAATCTGCTCAAAACCAATGCACTCGGCATCGTCGCCGTTGAGTGCTTTCTCGTAGTCGCCTTGCATGAAGTAAGCCACCGCCTTGGCGTTCTCGTTGTCTGCCTCTGCGGCTTTGGGCTTGATGACGTACTGATTGATTGCCATAATGCCAAGCACCACAGCCACCACGGCTACCACTACCCATGTAATAACCTTTTGGTTCTTTTCAATCCACATTGCGTTGGTAGTCAGCGCCTCTTGTACGTTCTCCAAGTTCTGGTCTTCTTTCTTAAAGTCTTTCTTTGCCATATCTTTGTTATTTTATCTTCGATATTAACTATTAATTATTACCTGTTATTACGGTATCACTATGGTTTTGTTTACGATATTAACTATTAATTATTACTTATTACTGATTTACGTTTGCACCGCAAACGCAAATCTTTCAGCCCGCAAAGGTACTGCTTTTTCCGAATATATACAAGTTGGCACTGCTTTTTCCTCAAAAACATAAAAAACATCACCCTTTTCTATGCTTCTTACTTTTGGGCAGGTTTCTTCTTTGCCGCCACTACCAATTGAATGGAATTTATCAGGTTCTGCCAAATGATATACGCAGCCGGACCTATGGCGGACATCGGTTGCAGGTAAGTCTGTGCCATCCACACTCCGAGGGTGGTGTTTTTCTGCCCGAAGGCTTGTCCTGCCGTTATCCTGCTCACCTGAGGCATGGTGTAGTGGGCTGCCTCTGGGGTTACCAATACGTCGTGATAGTCCTCCCCGCGGTTGGGCGCAGGATAGTGGTAGCCTACCCAACGACCCATCATAAATTGCAGCAGGAAAGTCAATAGTGCGCCCGCACACAGCACAACCACTGTCCACCAATTATAATGCTGGGTTACAAGCGTATAAGTTAAGTCTGCCATCAGTACCACCAGCGTTGCCGCCCATAGGTAGAACGGCATGGCTGCCCAAGTGCGGGATAGGGCGAATGTCTTGCTGCTCCCTTTGTGATGCTGATAACCGTTATACCCTAATCGTAGTAACCATGCCGCTAAGAACGGACCCAACAATAGCGGACCTACCTTGCAGAGTATCAGCCAACTTGCCTCGGCGAAGTGTATCCCAGACGTAGGGTTGACCACGGGGAAGAAAGCAGGTACCGCAATCGCCGTGGCTATGTTGGAGAGCAGTGTGAAAGTGGTCAGGTTCTGTATGCTGCCGCCCAACTTACCCGCTATGATAGGGGCGGCAGTGGCAGTGGGCATAATCACGCATACCATGATGCCCTGCGTGATAACCGCTATGTCATTCTCCGTAATCCCCCATGCGTCCGCAATGCTGTTCAGCCCGTAGAGTAGTCCGTAGTACACCGCGGCGGTCAGCACCATCTGCAGGGCGAGTACTATCCAATGCCACGCATGCAGCCGAAGGTCCAGGGGATTGACCTTGCAGAACGTGAAGAACAACATCAGGAATATCAGCGGGGGTAGCAACCATGTCAAATGACGGAACCATGGGTAACCCGCAGCCCCTGTCAGCATCGCGAGCACCAATGCGTTGCGGTCTGCAAAAGCCTTTACGGCATTCAGTCTATGCGACATACCAACGGTCTCTTTTATTTGATTATCACCATGGTAGCCCCGAAGCCGTATTGGGCGAACGAAGCGTCTTGGTATTCGCAATTCGGATAGTGCTGACGCAGTTCCGACCCGATAGCCGCTTTCAGCACACCCTCACCGCGTCCGTGAATGAAGACAATCTTCTTGCCTTTGTAGCGGATATTGTCGCGCATGGTGCGTCGGAATACGTCCATTTGGAGGTGAAGCATCTCACTGCGTTCCATACATTGCCAGTTATCGGCAAGCGCACTGATGTGCAAATCCACTTCCTGTATATCTTCTCGCTTTGCCTCTTTCTTGCCTTTGGCACGTCGTTCTATGGCTGACGGGATAGTAGCCGTTCCTGCCGCTTTTTCCTGTACGTCACGCGGGGTAGGGGTCACCTGTGTATGGGCAACGGGTGCTTGTCGGGCAGGTTGCACTGTCACGATTTGTTGGAGTGGGGTAGGGATTTCAAAACCGTCCTCGTCTTCTATATATATAAGGTGTTTGTTGGCATCGATACGTGCCACACGCCCTCCGCCCACCGAGTCCAGGAACCGGACTTCGTCACCGATATGAATATCCTCTATGGCTTGCATACTTCTGCTATCTCTTATATTGCTATCTACTGCGAAAAAGGACTGCAAAGTTACTGTATTTTCCCCATTTGTGCAACACAAAAATAAGGTTGTATCAACACAACCGCACTCAATAATGCGATTTACGAACTGATTTATGACAATACGGCGTAGCCGTCCGTTCATTCAAAGTATTTATTGGCAAGTTGTTGTCTGATTGTAGGCTGTGTCCTTAATTTCTGTGTCTTTGGATAGTTTCAGGATTCTCATACTCTTTGGAAATAGTTGGTCGGCTCCTGTTGATGTTAATGAATTGTTGAATCAATACGATGCTCTCAAGAATCAAGGTAAGTGTTTTTGATTGGCTATTGTCTGCTATTATGTGCAAAAACAAAATTCGCAGGCAACCCATTGATAAACAATGTGCTATCTGCGAACTTTGCGGTGCGGACGAGACTCGAACTCGCGACCTACGGCGTGACAGGCCGGTATTCTAACCAACTGAACTACCGCACCAAAGTTGTACTTAATTTTCACTATCATGCTTTTAGAAAATCGTCATCGCACCACTCACACTTGAGAATGCTCTTACTTTCTCGAAAGCGGGTGCAAAGGTACTGCTTTTTGAGGAAACCACCAAATCTTTCGCGAAAAAAATAGCGTTTTTCTGCATTTTTCTCTTTCTTTTCTCTGATTGCACCCTTAATCTTCTGTCTTCCTCGAAGGATAACCGATAGATAACCGAAGGATAACCGAAAGATAACCGAAGGATAA
>ERZ808278.1107-NODE-1107-length-12632-cov-25.173650_pt1 | contig 12632 bp, 15 predicted proteins | sample MGYA00521239_ERZ808278 | MGnify/ENA primary metagenome ERZ808278 (study PRJEB31516, sample SAMN03275600) | gut metagenome | biome: mammalia-associated habitat; material: feces | host: Papio cynocephalus | place: Kenya | collected 2012-07-17 ... | reverse complement strand
TAGCTAATGACGTTTTAGTTGTAAAAGAAGCACTTGAAATTATGTTTAACGAGGGGCACGATAAACTTACAATAGGTTCGTGTTGTTTGCAAGAATATAAAAACATATGCAAGAAATCAACTAAAAATATTTTAGAGTACAAGGAAATGTTTCCTGATGTGTACCAGATAGCTATAGATAAAGAAGCACATAAATACGAAAACGCAGGAGAATATATAAGGCGTGCATATCGAGGAGGTTGGTGTTATCTAGTAAAAGGAAAAGAGAACAAAATAAAAACAAACGGAACAACAGCCGATGTAAATTCACTGTACCCAAGTATGATGAGTAGTGAAAGTGGTAACAGGTATCCAGTAGGGATACCGCATTTCTGGAGGGGCAACATAATACCAGATACAGCGTTAGCTTATAATCGCTATTACTTTATTAGAATTAAAACAAGATTCTATATCAAGCCAAACATGTTACCATTTATACAAATTAAATCGTCATTGTTATATAAAGGTACAGAAGCACTTGAAACGTCTGACGTATACGATAAAAGAACAGGGCAGTATTACACACATTGGACAGATAAAGACGGAAATTTACATGATACACGGGTTGAACTTGTGTTAACAATGACAGACTATCAGTTGTTAAAAGAGCATTACGAACTTGTTGATTTTGAGATTTTAGATGGGTGTTGGTTCTATAGTGAAATAGGAATTTTTGATGAGTACATTGAGAAGTATAAAAAAAGAAAACTGGAAAACAAAGGTGCTTTACGTGAGTTAGCAAAACTGTTTCTCAACAATTTATACGGCAAGATGGCAAGTAGCACCGACAGCAGTTTCAAACTGGCTTACATAAAAGAGGATAAATCAATAGGCTTTATTCCCGTAGCAGAAGCTAGTAAAAAACCCGGTTATATACCGGTTGGTTCAGCTATTACAAGTTATGCTAGAAATTTTACTATCAGAGCAGCACAGAAAAATTATTATGGTGTAAATGAAAGAGGGTTTATATATGCAGACACAGATAGCATACATTGTGACTTAGAACCAGAAGAAATAAAAGGAATCAAGGTACATGATAAAGACTTTTGTTGTTGGAAATTGGAAAGCTGTTGGGATGTTGCCATTTTCACTAGGCAAAAGACTTATATTGAACACGTAACAAAGGAAAACTGTATTCCAATAGATAACCCATATAACAATATTAAGTGTGCTGGTATGCCACAAAGGTGTAAAGATTTATTTGAAAAATCCCTTGATGGTAATGCTGTTATAAGTGGTTATAACGATAGAACATTAAATAAGCACAAGGAATGGAGTGATGAAGAGAAAGAGTTTTTGTTTGATAAAGAAACAGAAAAACCTATTAAAAGAACGTATGATGATTTCAGAATAGGCTTAAAAGTTCCGGGAAAATTAAGACCAAAAAGGATACGTGGTGGCATTCTTCTAGTTGAAACAAGTTATAAAATGAGGTAAGAATAAATGAAAACACAACAAATTTTAGATATTAACAATTATTGTTTTAACAATAGTTGTACAGATTGTAAATTGAAAAAAATTGTGTGATGAATATGATATTACATCAACTACTATAAGATTATATCTTGACGAAGCAGAAAAAATATTAAAAAGAATAAATAGGTGAAATGAGGTAAAAAACAATATGACTATAGGTGATTTAATGAATGCATTGATAGAAGCTGTAGATTGTGATAAAGTGGATGTGAATACTGAAATTACTTTTTTCATTCCAGATATCGCTAGTTACATGAATAATTTTAAATCAAAGCAAATAGAGGTAAGAACACACAATAGTAAAAATTGCATATTAGAATTAAAATAAGATTACAAAAATAAGAAAGCAGGAGCGAACTAAGTTCGTATTCCTGCTTTCTATTTATATCTTTAACTCACGTGACAGTCAAAGCGTTCAGCGAAAACGATAAATAAGACAGGCACTATTATTTCAAGTGTGCTACCCTGTTTACTCATTGTTGTACACATGAGAAGATACCTATTTAATTATCAACATTTCCACAAATCAAATGTGGATAACTTAATAACTTAAAGCACTAAGCACAGCTTCTTTGCACTTCATATCCTTAAATCTAAATGCACCACGTTCAAACAAATATCTAAGATTTGACAAAAAGAAATCATTCCTTTTTAGCATAACATAGTTAACACTATGGTCTGCTGTAGTAACAGTAATACGCATTGGAAAAGTATGGTCTGGTTTATCATCACAATAGATGTAACCATTTTCGGTAAATTCTTTTACACCATACTCACAACCTTTATATCTTAGTGTGCAAATATATTTACTTCTTCCTGTTGGCTTGTCGATAAAACTCTTGTTATCATTCAGATACACGCATTCACTACTATAGGCAACATACTTATTAGCAGAAAATGCCTTGTTAAAACCACTACTTTTCTGTTCTTTACTAGCACTTTCAATGAAGCCCTGTTCTAGTACAAACCCGTCACCACGTAAAAACTTTGTATCATCACGCAGTCTTGAACTTATATTCAGTTCTACGTAATACGGGTTGATTATAGTAACAGGGTTACTAAGCATATACACAGGTACATAGCGAACCTGTTCGCCCTGACCTCTTGCTACAGACGTATGTACACTAATGAACTTTGTTATTTCATCATTACAATAATGATTAGATTCACTTTGAAATTCATCAAAAATCATACGCTTTACATCAGAAAATAGGTGACTATATTTCTTAATCATGTCAGCACTGTTAAGACTTAAAGCATACCCACAACTTTTATCATCCAGAAACAACTCATGGAAGATACCACTTGCTCTGCGCTTAGAAGTCATAACATGACTAGGAAAGAACAAACTGCCTAAGTCCTTATAGAACTTATCAACAATATCATCCAGTTCATAATTGTACCTATAAATAAGTGCAAACTTTTCCTCTTTATCTAAGAATCTATTTATGCACAATCGCCCAAAATACGTTGTCTTTCCACCAGTACGGTTAGTTGTGCACATATAAATTTCAGGTTTGTTACCATTTATGTCCATCATTGACAATAGTTTTGTTCCGTCATAATACTTACCACTCAAAAAATCACCTCTTTTATAAAATAATTATAACACACCTATTGCAATTTGTCCAGTAGTATGTTATAATCCTTATAGATAAACGAAGAAAGGAGTTGTTTAAATGCCACAGTTTTACTCTATCATTATTGCGCTCATTTTTAATGGTTTAGACCTTGTAACTGGAATCATTTCAGCGGTAAAGGATAAAGACATTCAGTCAGCTAAACTGCGTGACGGACTTTTTAAAAAGGTTGGCTTCATGCTTTGTTACTTTGTAGCATGGCTAGTTGACAAAGAGGGTGCCCTCATAGGTTTTAAGTTTGGTGTGGATATGCTTCCTATTATTATCCTTTATGTGTGTACAACTGAACTTGTCTCCATATTGGAAAATATCAGCAAAATTAACCCGGATATTTTACCAGAAAAGCTGATGGAACTTTTTCACATTACGGATATTACAAAGGAGCGATAACATTGGCAAACATTTATAAAGCTATTCAGTTTATGATTGATACAGCAAACGATGATACACATGGGTATGACCAAACACACAGAAATGGGCCAGATTACGATTGCAGTTCCTTAGTAGGCACAGCACTTCATGTTGCTGGTTTTAATGTATCCCCGTATTCGTGGACAGGCAATCTTGAAAAACAGCTTGTAGCGTGTGGGTTTGTAAAGTGCTGTGAACCGTGGATTGCTGGTGATATTCACCTTAAAACAGGAAAGCACGTTTGCATGAGTGTAACGTCAAAGGAAATTGCACAGGCGTCAATTAACGAAAAAGGAAAAACAACAGACGGAAAAACAGGTGACCAGACAGGGAAAGAAATCTGGATTCGTTCTTATTACGAATACAAAGGCGGCTGGGATGCACATTACAGATATGTAGGAAAGAACGATGCAAGAGCATATAAAACTTATCCCATTGATGTAATTGCTAGACAAGTAATTGCAGGAAAATGGGGTACAGGTGAAACAAGAAAAACATTACTTACAAATGCTGGATATAATTATACCGATGTGCAGGAAGAAGTAAACAATTTACTTGCAAATAAAAAGAAAAAATCAAACGATGAAATTGCAAGAGAAGTTATCCGAGGTAAATGGGGAACAGGATTCAACCGCCGTACCAGATTAACAAATGCTGGATATGATTACAATACAATTCAGAAAATTGTAAACCGTGTATTAAGCCAGAGGTAAGAAATGTCAGAGTTAAATGCAAGTGTATATGTAGTAGCGGCGTTAGCTGGTAACGCATGGAGGGAAAGTCACATCAACCCAACAGTAGGACAGCAAGGTGGTACAGCGTTTGGTATCTTTCAATGGGATGGCTCAAGGCGTAATGCTTTGCTGGAATGGTTATCTGATAACGGGTACTCAAAAGATGACCCGTATGGACAAATGGAATATTTACTTGTTGAAGATGATTGGTTAGGGTCATATGGTGGCATATCATCATTAACAGAATTTTTTGAATCTACGTCAACCAATGTTTCAACATTAACGCAAGCCTTTTGTCTATGTTGGGAGCGTCCCGGTATTCCAGCAATGCAAGAAAGAATAAACTTTGCTTATGCCGCACTTGATTATATTATTAAACACAACAATGACACCGATATAGTTAACTGGGAGACAGAACCAGAGTATTATTTATCACGCAATCAGGCATTAAGAAATGCTGTACTAATGTACAGATATTATTCTGGGGGCGTGACACCTAAACCAACAAGAACAGGTAAAATGCCTTTATGGATGAAAATAAGATATAGATAAAAGGAGGTGTAAATTATGGAATTATTTAATCCGGGTGTTTATAAACACGAAGAAGGGTTTACCATTATGGTAACAGAAACAGGTGAAATTATGCTTTCACCGAACCACCCTCTTTCATTAAGATTAAGCGTCTTATTTGACACTACAAAGTGGACTAAGATAGATTAAAGAAAGGAGAACCTATGGCAGTAAAAACAAGAGAAGAACTTTTAAACACAATTAAAACTAAGTTTGGTGGCCAGACAGATGATGAAACAATCGCAATTCTGGAAGATGTAACAGACACCTTTACAGACTTAGAAACAAAAGCAAACGGCGATGGCGTGGACTGGAAAGCAAAGTACGAAGAGAATGACGCAAGTTGGAGAAAAAAGTACACAGAACGCTTTTACAGCGCAGACCCTAAAGATGAACCACCTAAGCCGGACGAGGGTGACGAAGAAGCACCAAAAACATATGCTGACCTGTTTAAGACAGAGTAGAAAGGAGAATTAAAATGGCAAGAAGAATTGCTAACAGCACATTGAATGCTACTACCATGGATATTCTGAACGTTATCCGTCAGAACGCTTCCTATGAGTACCAGCAGAACGTACCCGAAGTAGCACAGGCTACTGACATTCCCAGAGTGGGAGAAGTTATTTACGGCACACCCGCTTTTGCAAACCAGTTTATCAACGCACTGGTGAACCGTATTGCAATTGTAAGAGTACAGAGTGCAACATTTAACAATCCGTACAGTATCCTTAAAAAAGGATATATTGAGTACGGAGAAACCGTTGAGGATATTTTCGTATCCATCGCAAAAGTTGTTGATTTCAGTGTAGAAAAAGCAGACAAGAGGGAGTTCCAGAGAACTATTCCGGATGTCCGTTCCGCATTCCACGTAATGAATTGGCGAGTAATGTATCCCGTAACAATTCAGGACGAGGATTTAAGACAGGCATTTCTGTCAATTGACGGCGTGCAGAACCTGATTGCAAAAATCGTTGATTCCGTGTACACAGCGGCAGAGTATGACGAGTTTCTGCTCTTCAAATATCTGCTTATCAAGGCTATTTCCAGCGGTAAAATGTACCCAACTTCCATCGGTGATGGTACAGAGTTAAGCGAAGCGGCTATTCAGTTCCGTGGAACTTCCAATCTGTTACCGTTTATGTCGTCTGACTTTAACGAAGCGGCAGTCAAGACGAACACACCGAAGGATAGACAGGTTATCTTTATGGACGCTATGTTCAACGCACAGTTTGATGTAAGTGTGCTGGCAAGTGCGTTCAATATGGATAAGGCTGATTTCATGGGCAGACTGTTCTTGATTGATAATTGGACAGATTTTGACAATGAGCGGTTCGAGGTTATCCGGGCAAATTCTGACGGAATCGAAGAAGTTACAGCCGCAGAGTTGGCACTTCTGGCTAATGTAAAGGCTGTCATTTTGGACGAGAATTGGTTTCAGGTTTATGACAACAACAACAAATTCACCGAAAAGTACGTGGCATCCGGTCTGTACTGGAATTACTTCTATCACACATGGAAAACCGTTTCCAGTTCCCCGTTTGCAAATGCTGTTGTATTTACAACTTCTGCGACAACTATCACAGTTCCGGAAAGCATTACTGTACACATTGATGCAAAGGATGAAAGTGATACCGCTACAGTATTCACATTAAGTGCAGACTTCGAAACAGCAACGCTTGAACCGACCGCAGTAAACTTTGTGCAGACACAGGAACTTACTACAGTCGGAATTGCCGTTCAGAAGTATGGTGCAATCATTATTCCGCATGACAAGATTGCTACAAACATTAAGCTGGTGGCAACAATCGGAGATGTACAGTATACAGCGACAACCAACATTAACGGTTCAAGTGCTGTTGACGCAAGTGTAACTCTGAACAAAGATTAAGTAAGCAGGTAAGGTGCGTTAGAAATAGCGCACCTTAACAAAAAGGAGTGTTTGTATGACTAAATCAATGTACCCGGCAGATAACATTGATTCCGCTGGAAATGTTTACCCAACTGTTGGAGAAAATATTCGAAACGGTGTGAACAATGAAGTTACAGTTGAATCAATGTGTAATGCCATTAAAGATAACACCGATAGAGCAAAAATGTGTGATAAACTGGACACTACAGCAAGCGAATTCAAAACAGCATTGCTTATGCTTTTAACCGGGAAAACTGCTCACTTCGGTGGGCTTGATGTTGACGCTTTTAGTTCTAGTGAACTTGCAGAAATTAAAGCCTACCTTGGTGTGGTTTAATGGGGTGATTGAGTGTATATTCAACCAGAAACTAATATTAAGATTTTAAGGAACGTGCCGCTGGATACCACCTATGAACATACTATTTATTTTAGTAGTGCGTCAGCACAGAGGGCATACTTTGAAAGTTTACTTAAATACAATTTAAGAAACTACACTTACCAAAGAGTTAAAAGGGGTGTTTGCAGAGTAGGCATCAAAGCTGACAATCTGTACGATTGTAATTACATGATGTTCCAGAATAGTGCTTACGGCGATAAATGGTTTTATGCCTATATCACAAGCGTGGAATTTGTGAACAATGAATGTTCTGAAATTACATTTGAACTAGATGTAATACAGACGTGGTTCTTTGATTGTGAACCAGATTACTGTTTTGTTGAGCGTGAGCATACTGTTACAGATGTTATAGGAGAACACATTGAACCTGAAACAGTTGCGACAGGTGAATATGTGTTCAATGATTATCAGCAAATAACATTTATGCGTGATATGTGTGTATGCCTTGCTATTGTGGATATTGACACAAGCGCAGACGGAACATTGTATGATGGTATTTATGGTTCAGCAGAATTGTGGGTTTATGACAGCACTGACACAAACGGCATTAATGATAAAATTGCAGATTATGTACAAAAACCTGATGCAATTATCAGCGTGTATATGTTCCCTAAACTGTTTATAGGTGGGAAAATCCCTGATAATCACAGGCTTAGTTATGGGCAATCTGCTACTGCTACTATCGTTAAGCTAAAAGGTGTGACAGCAAGTGATACACTTGATGGATACAAGCCTAAGAACAAGAAACTGTACACTTATCCGTATAATTTCTATCACGTTGACAACGCTAGTGGTAGTGAATTAAGCCTAAGATATGAGTTTTTTGATGGTGGAGTTCCTGTTGTTGAAATTGCTGGAACAGTAACACAGCCAGTTGTTGCTATCCTAAGACCGTGTAGTTACAAAGGTGTACCGTCTTATACAGAACTTGGTGGATATAACACCTTGAACACAGAAAGCCTACAGCTTAATAATTATCCGATGTGTTCATGGAATGTTGATGCATATCAAGCATGGGTAGCCCAAAATAGTATACCTATTGCATTGAATAGTGTCGCTAGTGTTGGCCAGATGGGTGTTGCTAGTGCCTATAGTACAAACCCTAACGCCGCTATAGCGTCAAGCGTAATAGGGCAAGTAAGTTCTCTTATTAGTCAGTTTTATCAAGCGTCTATTGCAGCTGATATTAGTAAGGGAAATCTTAACAATGGTAACGCTAATGTAGCAAACCAGAAGCAACAGTTCTATGGTGGCAGATGCAGTGTAACAAAGGAATATGCTAGAATCATAGATGATTACTTTAGTATGTTTGGTTATGGCATAAGACAGGTAAAAAAGCCTAATAGAAATAGTAGACCGCATTGGAACTATGTTAAGACAGTAGGTGCTACAATAACAGGTAGTGTTCCGAGTGACGATATGCGGAAAATATGTCAGATATATGATTCTGGTATCACGTTCTGGAAAAAAGGTAGCGAAGTAGGCAGGTATGACTTAGACAATACCGTGTAAAGGTGGTGATTAAATGGGAAACAGACGCAGAACAAGAACAATATTCGAAGACAGTGCTATTACAAATAATCTAACATACATTCAATATTTGAATAGGCTTACAGAATTAGCTATTTCAATGTTTGAGTGGAAGAATTTGCCACCTACAGTAGACGCCAGATACCTTGAATTGCACTTGTTTGAAACGGGGTGTATGGTTTATTTCAATGACGATGTTATTGGAAACTTATGCCTTGATTGTCTCGCAAATGGTAGGCTTGACGTGTATGGAAATCCTGTTCTAAGACGGGCGTATTCTGGATATAACAACTACCAGAAACTATTGAAAAAAAACAATAGTGTGATTATCTGGAATAACTATCTGCGTACACCTAGCGTACTTGACGTTAAAATGTTCGCTAAACGTTTGTACAATCTGGATAGAATCATTGACGTAAATGCTAACGCACAAAAAACGCCAGTGCTGGTACAGGCTACAGAAAAGCAAAGATTAACGCTATTGAACCTGTATAAAGAATTTGATGGTAACGCTCCGTTTATCTTCGGGGATAAAAATCTTGACTTAAATTCTTTAAAAGCAATTAGCACTAATGCACCATACGTGTGTGATAAGATTTACCAGCTTAAAACGCAGATATGGAATGAAGCACTTACCTACTTAGGTATCAGCAATATCAATATTCAGAAAAAGGAACGTCTGATTACTGACGAGGTAACAAGAAATCAGGGTGGAACTATTGCCAGCAGATACAGCAGATTGGAAAGCAGACGCGAAGCTGTTAAAAAGATTAACGCTATGTTTGGAACAAACATTGAGGTTAACTATCGTGAGGACTTCCAGCAGGTGGGTGATGATAACCAGCCAGAAGACCCGGGTGCTGATACGATGGGGGGTTCTGGAAATGAGTAAGTATACTACAGAAGTGAGGTTCATTTGTGAATCAAAAAGTGGGTTAACTGAGTCCGTAGGGTTTAATGATGTTGATTCAGTAATTGCTAATTCGTGGAACAAGATTTTTACGTCTAAGGTTAGTATTTTTGACGAGAATTACAGAAGTGTAATTTGCCAGAAAATCTTGAAGCATTTTTACCTGCGTGAAATTTGTTGCGAAACCGTGGGTATATGGCAGTTGTGGATGAACACAAGGTTAGAAGAAATCATGCCTTACTATAATCAGCTGTATAAAAGTGCTGAAATTAAGTTTGACCCTATGCGTGATGTTGACCTTACCAGAGTTCACAATTTAACTAGCAAACAGGATAAAACAGAGACAAGTAACGATAACAAAAATGTAACAGGAAATAGGGACACTAATGCAACTACTAACGCTACAAGAGACAATGAACATAGCGATAACGCAACTAGGAAAGATTTATATTCAGATACGCCACAGGGTAGTTTAACTGGAATTGAAAGTGAAACATATCTGACTAACGCCAGAAAGATTACAGATAATTCAAGTGGCGATGTAAATGAAAGTACAAATGCTACAGAAAAGACAGGTACTGATTACACGGAAACAGAAAAGAAAAGCGGTAATATTAACGGAACATTAAATAATACAGAAGATTACATTGAGACAATTAAAGGTAAACAGGGAAGTGGAAACTTTAGTAGCCTGTTAAATGAGTACAGAACTACACTGTTAAACATTGATATGCAGGTTATTGAAGAATTTAATGACTTGTTTATGAATTTATGGTAAGGGGTGTGAGAAAAGATGGCTGATTCTTTTAAACCAATCGGAAAAATGAGATTTTGGTGTCAGAAAATTTTACCTTTAGCTTATGACGATAGTTTATCGTATTATGAGTTTTTGTGTAAAGTTTGCAACACTCTTAATCAGGTGATTGAAGACATTAACTTGTTGCCTGATTTTATACGTGAGTTGGTAAGTGACGAAAAATTAAAAGAAATTTTAAGCGAGTTGCTTGACCAGTTACGTGAACAGATTGCTAACGCAAATGAGGGAACGTCTAAGACAGCTACAGCAAACAGGAAAGTTGGTGACCTTGTTTGGTTGAATGGGTTGTTGTATAAGATGACGCATAATATGATTGCTGGTGACCAGTATGTCGAGAACAGTAATTGTGTTAAGGTGACGGTTGAGGAGCAGATGAAAGTCATTTATCATATTGACGAAGAGTTGCTTGAAATGAACGGGGTAGTTGACGGTACGTTTGTTACTGCTGTTGGCGATACCCATGTATATGATGGTGCTTCGCAGGAAATCAGAATTGTACCTGCTGGTGAAGTGATTAAATGAAAGGAGAAATAAAATGCCTGATGTTTCAAAATTTGTGCTGGATGAGCAGACTATTACAGTTAAGGATGCGACAGCTAGAAGTGAAGCAAGTGCCGCACAGGCTAGTGTGCAGACGTTGACGCAGGATGTAAATGAGATTAAAGCGTTGTCTAGGCTTACTATATCTTATGCAGAACAGTCGGAGACAATCACGTTTAAAACTGTTGAGCATAATGGTTAAGAAAGGGTGTGACATAATATGCCGAATTATATAAGTAAGTTGTCTGTTGATAATGTACTTGCGCTGATTAGAGATACGGCGGCACAGACGTTGTGCGCTAATTTAAGAAATGATTTGACTAATGAAACTAGTGCTAGGGAGAATGCAGATAATGCAGAAACTAGTGCTAGGGAGAATGCGGTTAGTGCTATTAACGGTAGAATTGATACAGAAATTAGTAATAGAGAAGAAGCTGATACAAATATTAGAACTACCTTGAATACAGAAATTACAGATAGAAAAAACGCAGACACAGAAATTAAGAGTGCTGTTAACAAAAACACTTCAGATATTGCAAATATTAATAGCAAATTAAACAGTTTAAGTAATAAAACAGAGGTTATATTGTTTGGTGATTCATGGGCTGATTATAATACAGATCCTGATAATGTTAGAATTCCGCAAACTATTACAGAATTAACCGGACTAAATGTACACAATTATGCAAAAAGTGGTACAGGGTTTACACCACAAGGTGGGTACATGGATCAGCTTGATGAATTTAATAACGATACAACATTTGACCACAATAAAGTCGGGTATTGTCTGTTAATTGCCGGACTAAATGAGTATGTGCCTATGCACAGTAAAGAAAGTTTTGTTGCAAACCTTAAAAATTGGGTTGATAAAGCAAGAACAATGACAAATGCTGAAATTATCTGGCTTTTTGATTACTCTATGGTAAATGAGGAAAGAGAAAATAATTTCAGTACAAAGTTCTATGCCCAGTTAGACTATTTTAATTATATAAAAAATAATGTAAATAGACTAATTAAATGTGTAAACATGATGGGCTGGGTTAGGTTTGACCGTATTCAGAATAACTGGAATACTAATAACTGGTATCACCCAACAGCTGATGGCTCTAAAGACATTGGTAGAAATATCGTTAGAACTATGCTCAATTTGCCGCCAATAATTTACACATATGCATATGCGTTAGCAACGTGGTCGGCTGATAATGGTAATGAAAATATCAATAAAATGCACTGTGAATTTTACATTTCCGGTGAATACCTTAGATGCAGAGCAACAACACCTCTTTGTGCTAACGGTATAGGGCAGTCAAGTCAAGTAAAATATCCGTTGACGTTCACACACCAAATGCCTTCTATTTTCTTCGATTATAGTTGTGTAACAAACTATATGTTTGTAACAAGTGATAACACAATCAATAGAATAGGGGCGGAATACTATTGGAGCAGTGCTGTTTCCGGGTATGTAACAAGTGATTTTTTAACAATCAGATAAAATATAAAAAGAGAACGGTTTTATACTGTTCTCTTTTATGTAACCATTTGTACCAAAAAACATGCACAAATATGAAGTGATAAAGTTGTATATATTTGTACTTGACAAGTACAGTATTTGGCAGTATAATGTAGAAATGGTGTACCGCACCGAGATTAAAGCACTGCA
>ERZ808278.1104-NODE-1104-length-12653-cov-3.476266_pt1 | contig 12653 bp, 8 predicted proteins | sample MGYA00521239_ERZ808278 | MGnify/ENA primary metagenome ERZ808278 (study PRJEB31516, sample SAMN03275600) | gut metagenome | biome: mammalia-associated habitat; material: feces | host: Papio cynocephalus | place: Kenya | collected 2012-07-17 ... | reverse complement strand
CCGTTGTTGTCGAGCTTAGCTTCAATACGTACGATAAGGTCGGACCTGTTGTACTGAGTGAAGTTGTAGTTGCCGGGGAACTGAGCGTAGGTGACGCCGAGCTGGTCGCGGGTGTCGGTATCCCAGAAGCCCTTGGTGCATACGCCGTAGTCAGCGATAACGCCGAGTTCGTTGCCGTTGGTGTCGAGAACAACGTAGCGAACTTCCGCATTACGGAGCAGACCCATGTACATCAGGTTGATGGTGTCGAGGAGGCCGTCGCCGTTGGGGCTGATAGCGTTGCGATCTGCAAGATAGTACTCGTACAGAGCGGGCTTGTCATCTTCATTGTCGAAGAAGGGGATTTCGCCGAGCTGCTGGAGCTTCTGGCTGCCCTTCTTGTAACCGACGGTGTTAGCGTAGTTGTTGCTGTTGAAGGGATATTCGTCATAGTAATATCCGCGGTCAACGGTTGCTGCATAGTTCCAATCGCCGTAGTAGGTGAGGAACGGGATGGTGAGGCTTACGCCGTCAGCTTCGGAAACGGGCATCAGCTCGATGTAACCGTTTACGATTGCGCCGGAGGTGTAGTACTCATCAAGGTATTCTTTGCAGTTGTCGGTCAGGTTGAGAGTTACGGTGACTTCGGTTTCGCCGCCTGCGGGGACGGTAACAACGTCGGGCTTGTCAACTCTTACATAACCTGCGGAGGTGTAAGTGGGTTCCGCAAGCTCCATTGCAACACGCATTGCAAGGAGAGCGTCTGCGATTTCTACAACGCCGTTGCCGTTTACGTCGCAAACAGCTTCGTCGTAGGATTCGAGTTCGAGAGCATGACGTGCAATCTTAACAGCGTCTGCAATTTCAACGGTACCGTTGCCGTTTACGTCGCCGAGGAGGACTTCGTCGCCTTCAGCAGCGATATCCCAGCTTTCGCCGGTGTAAACGATGACGGGGAGTTCCTGAGCTTCGTCCATGTAGCCGAGCAGACCGATGTCTTCAAGGAGGACGGAAGGATCGATGGTGTAGTTAAGAGCAGTGGTGCCGAAGTTATGAACGGTGAAGGTGAGGGTGTAAACACCGGTCTTCTCGGGATCGTCGCCGAGTTCAAGCTTCGGACGGTTGCTGTAGGTGCCTTCTGCGGTGAGGTATGCCTTGGTGGTAACAGCCTTTGCAAGGTTCATTTCGCCTGCGCCCTGATCCATAACAGCAGCATAGGTGCCGCCTGCTTCGATAACGGGGGTTGCGGTGCTCATGAGGATGCGATCGACCATTGCCTGACGCTCCCTGGTGCTGAGACCGGGGAAGTTGTCCTCAACATACTGAGTTACGATTGCCATACCGCCTGCAACATGGGGAGTTGCCATGGAGGTGCCGTCCCATGCCTGGTAGAGAGTACCGGAGATGCTGGGATCGGTTGCGGAGTAGATCTGGCCGCCGGGGGCGGTGATCTCGGGCTTGATGCCGAAGGTGGAAGTTACACCGCGGCTGGAGAAGTCGGAAGGCATGTTGCCGCCGACAGCATCGGAAATGCCCATTTCGCTGCCGACAAATGCATGCTTATCGGATGCTGCTGCAAGAGCCGCACCTGCGTCTTTGCTGATGAAGACATGGGGGATATGGCCGCCTTCGTAAGCAACCATGTTAACCGCGTCGTCCTTGTTGTTGTAAACAACACAGGCAACCGCACCGGCAGCTTCTGCGTTTGCAGCCTTGTCGGTGAAGTTGATTTCGCCGCGCTGTACGAGAGCGATCTTGCCCTGTACGTTGACCTGTGCGAAATCTTCAACGGTACCGACGCCGGGAACCATAACGTATTCAACGGTCTGTCCGCCGAGAGCCTGACGCATCTTAACGGGGTTGTCTGCGTTTTCGGTGTAGCCGTAGTTAACACCTTCAACGGTGATGTAGTAACCCTGAGTCTTGCTGTTCTTTACGGAAGCAACGGAGAGACTTGCGGGCCAGGTAGAGGGTGAACCTACAACACCGTAATCGGGGTTGGAAACGAGGCCGTAGCCGTCGTTGCCCCAAGTGCCGGTGGTGATGTCGCTGCTGCCCCATGCGTTGTTCATGTTGGCATCGTAGTCGTTGCCGGCTGCCATTGCAAAGTTGACGCCGAGAGCGGTTACGCGCTCGAAGACCTCTGCATAGGAAGCATCATAGTAGCTTTCCTGGCCGCAGGGAGAACCGAGGGACAGGTTTGCGGAATCAACGCCGAGAACCGCGCAGTCTTCAACCGCAAGGATGATGGTGGACCAGCTTGCGCCGCCGGTGGGTGCGAAGACCTGCATTGCTGCGATCTGTGCATCCTTTGCAACGCCCTGGATCTCGCCGCCGTTACCTGCTGCGATACCTGCAACGTGGGTGCCGTGGTCACTGGACTTATGGCTTACGTCTGCATTGTTGCCGTAGTAGTTCCAACGGAAGGGGATCTTGCCGCTGACATAGATGCTGTTGACGTTCATCTGGGAACCGGAGCCCTGGAGCTCGCCGCTTGCGATGATGGAAGCAATGTTGTCGCGGGTGAACTTTACGTTGGAAGGTTCAACGGAGAAAGCGGGGTGATCGACTTTGCAGCCGGTGTCGAGGATAGCAACAACGGTGCCCTCACCGGAGTAGTCGAGAGCCCATGCTTCAACAGCGCCGACCTGGGTGGTGGTGTTGAAGAGGTTGGGGCTTTCCCATTCCATATCAACGAATGCACGAACACCGTCGAGCTTGTTGATCTCGTCGATGAGGCGATATTCGCCTTCGAATGCGAAACCGTTGAACACAACGGAGTAGTTGTGCTTAATAACGATTTCGGTGCCGAGCTTTTCGTTGATCATAGCGGCTGCGGTCTTGTGGGAAGCGTTGAGCTGCTCACGATAGTTGCCTGCTGCTTTGAGATCTTCGCAAACCTCCGCTGCGGGAGCGGCTTCGAGTTCGACCAGAATGGTAACGATATCCTCGGGATTGCGCTGTTCCTTGACTGCAACGTCCGCAGTCATATCGATGCCGCTGTTCCTGATGCGGGAAACATCAACGGAAGCGGTTTCGCGGGCCTGAAGGGTGCCGTTAAAGGTGGACATTTGGTCCGCATTTGCAACGGTGAACATGGGGATGACCATGATCAGCGCGAGCAGGCACGCAAGAAAGCCTTTGAATGATTTCTTCATGTTTTTTCCTCCTGATGGTATTTTGACAGTGATGCATTGAAAGGCCAATACACCCAATCCATTATAGTATAATCTGCATTTTGTTCCGTGTCAAGAGTTTTGATATAATCTTTGTTGTTTTTTTTTGCGGAAAGCTGAAGAAAAAATGCTGAAATTATGCATTTTTTGCCGAATATGTATATTTTTTTGTGATTGTTCGACTTTTCGGAAACAGTTTGCCGCGAAGATATATTTTTGGCCCCTCCACCGCTCTGCGGTCCCCCTCCCCCTTGCAGGGGAGGCAATGTGCGTTTCCGATTTCTCATTTCTCACTCCTAATTCCTCATTCGAAAACCCCTCCGCCGCTCTGCGGTCCCCCTCCCCTTGCAGGGCGGCAGATACACGGTTCCGATTCCTCATTCCTCATTCCTAATTCCTAATTGAATTGACACCGTGCACATTATTCCTGTATAATTGGCAGCATGAAGCGGATCGTACTTATAATTGAATACGACGGAACAAACTACGTCGGCTGGCAGATTCAGCCCAACGGAATTGCCGTTCAGCAGGTCATCGGCAATGCACTCAAAAAAATTACGGGCGAAAATCTCACCCTCCATGCCTCCGGCCGCACGGACAGCGGCGTTCACGCGCGGGCGCAGGCGGCGCATTTTGATACCGAAAGCCGAATCCCCGCCGAAAAATTCGCATTTGCGCTGAACACATATCTGCCGCCCGACATTCGCATTAAAGCAAGCCTTGAAATGCCGCGTGAAGGCGAGGCGGAATTTCACGCGCGCTTTTCCGTTCAAAAAAAATACTATCGTTACCGTGTGCTCAACAGCCGCCATGCCTCCGCTTTTTCGCGCAGCACTGCGCTGCATATTCATACCCCGCTCAGCATTGAAAAGCTCAATGCCGCGGCGGAACTTTTTCTCGGCACACATGATTTTGCGGCTTTCAAAGCCGCGGGAAGCAAAGCCGAAACGACTGTTCGCACGATTTTTCTCTCCCGCTGGAGCCGCGACGGAGATTATATAGTTTACGACGTTGCAGGCAGCGGTTTTCTCTACAACATGGTTCGCATAATGGTCGGCACCATGCTCCGCATCGGGCAGGGCTATGACGATATTTTAAAACTCCGTCACGCACTCGAATGCCCGCGCCGCGAAAATGCGGGCGACACCGCTCCCGCGCACGGGCTGACACTTTGGCGCATCGAGTATCCGGAGTTTGACACGGAGGACCTGCTCTCGCGCAATTTCCTTCCTTAACTTTCAACGATTAAATAACTGTTCCGAAAGGATATGCTGCTGTGACCGAAAAATTTATTTCATGGAACGTTAACGGGCTGCGCGCCTGCATGGGCAAAGGTTTCAAAAACTTTTTTGATGAAACCGATGCCGACATTTTTGCTCTTCAGGAAACAAAATTGCAGGAAGGGCAGATAGATTTCGCCCCCGAAGGGTACATGGGCTTCTGGAATTATGCCGAAAAAAAAGGTTATTCCGGAACGGCCGTCTTCACAAAAAAAGAACCGCTTTCCGTTGCTTACGGCATGGGTGCGGACGAAAAATTCGAAACCGAGGGACGCGTCATAACCCTTGAATTTCCCGATTATTATTTTGTAACGGTATACACCCCGAATGCGCAGCGCGAGCTTACACGGCTTGATTTCCGCTGTGAATGGGAGGATGCTTTCCGCGCCTATCTCATCGGACTTGACAAGAAAAAGCCCGTTATCGTCTGCGGCGATATGAACGTTGCGCATAACGAAATTGACCTTAAAAACCCGAAGAGCAACCGCGGCAATGCAGGATTCACCGATGAAGAAAGACAGAAATTCACCGTGCTGCTTGAAAGCGGCTTTGCGGACAGTTTCCGTATGCTTTATCCCGACAGGGCGGATGCCTACACATGGTGGAGCTATATGTTCAAATCGCGCGAGAGGAACACGGGCTGGCGCATAGACTACTTTCTTGTCAGCGCAAGGCTTGTCCCGTCCGTTAAGGATGCCTTCATTCGCCCCGATATCATGGGCAGCGATCATTGCCCGGTCGGGCTGCTGCTTGAAACGCAGCGTCAGGGTTAATGAATCCGAACGCACCTTCTACGTACTGCATCCGAAAGCAGCTTGCATCCGCACTGTTTTCCGATTAGTTTGATTAATTCATTGAAGAGGTTTCTATGCTTTTTAATTTTACAAAAATGCACGGTTTGGGCAACGATATGATTCTTATCGACGACCGTGAAGAAAAAATCCGCAACATCAACGAATTTGCCCGCCGAATCCTGCACCGCAACACGGGCGTGGGCGCAGACAATCTTTTAATCGTTCGCAAGCCCTCCCTCCCCGGTGCGGACGTTCGTATGCTGATTTTAAACAATGACGGCAGTGAGGCGGAGATGTGCGGCAACGGCATACGCTGCTTTGTGAAATTCATAATTGAAAAGGGCATCGTTCCCGCCCCCGATGTGTCCGTTGAAACGCTTTCGGGCATTAAAAAGACCCATGCGGAACTTTCGAACGGCACCGTTGCCCGCATCGGCGTCAACATGGGCGAACCGAAGCTGGATTGTGTGGACATTCCCGTTTCGGCAGAGGGCGATTTCCTTCAAAAAAGCCTTTATTCCCACGGGCGGCGTTTTGTCGTTTCCTGTGTGAACACAGGCATTCCGCACACGGTCGTGTTCGTTGACGATGTTGACCTTACCGATGTTGAATACTACGGCAGGGATATCGAGCACAGTCCGATTTTTCCGAAACGCACCAATGTTGATTTTGTTCAGGTTATCGACAGGGAGAATATCATCATGCGCACATGGGAACGCGGATGCGGAAGCACGATGTGCTGCGGAACGGGCGCGTGTGCCTCCGCTGCGGCGTGTATCCTTGCAAAGCATACCGAACGCCGCGTGAATGTGCATGTTGAAATCGGCACCCTCAGCATCGAATGGCTGCCCGATAACACTCTCTATATGTCCGGCCCCGCCGCGACCGTCTGCGAGGGTGTTTATCATTATGAGTAATTGCCGTCACACATGATTGTGCCTGCCGCAAAATTCCGATATCCGGTTGAATTTGCGGCGAAATTTTATTTTAAGAACCATTAAAACAAACACCATTAAAAAACGGAAGGCAAAGCGTTTACCGCTTTTGAACCCGCTGCAAAATGCAAACACCGACTCCCCCGCCCGCTTCGGCGGTGCTTTCAAAAATACTTTGCCGCGACACATGCGGCTGCATACCCGTGCTGCTTGCGCCGATGGCAGGCATAACAGACCCTGCCTTCCGCCGCCTCTGCATTGAACAGGGCTGCGATTTCACCTTCACGGAAATGGTCAGTGCAAAGGGTTTGCATTATAACAACAAAAAAACAAAGGAGCTTATCGACATATCCCCCGCAGAGCGGCCGTGCGGGGTGCAGCTTTTCGGGCATGAACCCGAGATTATCGCCGAAACCGCAAAACGGCTTGCGGAGGAACTGAATGCCGATTCCGCTTCCGAATACCAAAAACAGATTGCGGTTTTTGACATCAATATGGGCTGCCCCGCACCGAAAATCACAGGCAACGGGGACGGTTCCGCACTCATGCGCTCCCCCGCGCTTGCCGCACGCATTATTGAGGCCGCCGTTCGTGCGGTCAGCATTCCCGTAAGCGTCAAATTCCGCCTCGGTTGGGATGCGGATTCAATCAATGCGGTTGAATTTGCAAAAATGGCCGAATCCTCCGGCGCCGCCTTTGTCACCGTTCACGGCCGAACCCGAATGCAGATGTATTCGGGAACTGCGGATTGGGATAAGATCGCGGAGGTTGTGAATGCCGTGCGCATTCCGGTCATCGGCAACGGGGATGTTTTCAGCGGAACGGATGCTGCCGCACTCGCTGCAAAAACGGGCTGTGCGGGCATCATGGCCGCAAGAGGCGCACAGGGAAATCCCTTCCTTTTTGCGGAAATTCGTGCCGCACTGCGCGGAGAAGATTACGCTCCCCCTTCCGCCCGCGCAAGGCTTGACGCTGCGCTTCGGCATATTTCGGAATACGTTGCCGCTCACGGGGACGGCGCATTTGCCGATATGCGCAAGCATATTGCATGGTACACAAAGGGCATGTACGGCAGCACCGAGCTTCGCCGCCGCGTAAACAATTGCGGCAGCCCTGCGGAGCTTTCGGAGCTTGTCCGCCGATTCCGCGATGAGGTTTCGGACTGATTTTTGAGCTTGGGTTCGGCGCGTTTCAAAGCAGACCCGCCCATTTCCCGGCTCCCCCGCAAAATTTTAAATAAGAGAGGGTTTTATCGTGACAGAAAGCAAATCAACGCATAAAACAAATGCGGACGGAGTTCGCGCCCTTCCCGCTTCCGTCAGTTTCCCCGAATCACTTATCCGCATTGCGGAGCGCATTTCGGCGCGGGGCTGCCGCCTTTTTGCCGTCGGCGGGCTTGTGCGCAATGCACTTCTCGGGCTGCCTGTCAGCGATATTGACATATGTTCCGCCCTCACTCCGAACGAAACAATCGGGCTTGCGCATGAAATGGGATTTAAGGTTGTTCCGAAGGGAATTGCTTTCGGCATGGTCGAAATTCACGCCGAGGGGCAAAAGTTCGAACACACAACTTTCCGTGCCGACAAATACTCCGCCGGAGGTGCGCACCGCCCGGAAAGCATACAGTTTTCAAAAACACCCGAGGAGGATTCGCGGCGGCGCGATTTTTCGGTAAACGCACTCTATTGCGATATTCTCACACGGGAAATAATCGACCCGACCGGCGGGCTGCCCGATCTTGAAAACAGAGTTTTGAGAACATCAAGCATTGACCCCGAAATCGTGCTTGCGGATGACGGGCTGCGTATTCTCAGGCTTGTTCGCTTTGCGGCTGAACTTCAATTTAAAATCGACCCGGCCACCTTCGCATGTGCCTCAAGGCTTCGCGGCAATCTGCGCGATATTTCCGCCGAACGCATTCGCGATGAGCTGAATAAACTCCTTCTCTGCGATGTAAAATACGGTTCGCGAAACACCGAACAGGTGCTGAACGGACTTTTTCTGCTGCGCGACATCGGCGCACTTGAAGTCATCCTGCCGGAGCTGTACTGCGGACACGGCATTGCGCAAAAGCCCACTCATCACCGCTACGATGTGCTTGATCATGCGCTTCACACCGCTGCGGAATGCAAACCCCTGCTTGTTCCCCGCCTTGCCGGGCTGCTGCACGATGTTGCAAAACCCGTTGTTCTGGAAAAAAACGGCAATATGCACGGACACGATGCGGAGGGTGAGATTATTGCCCGTGAAATGCTTCAGCGGCTCCGTTATGACAACAAAACGACGGACGAAGTTTGTTTCATCGTCCGTCATCATATGTACGATCTTAATAATACCGCAAAAGACAAAACGCTGCGCCGCACATTTGCCCGCTGGGGATTTGAACGAAGCCTTGAAATTGCGGATATCCGTGAAGCGGATGTTCACGGTTCCGGCATAATCACCGGGGAAGTTGAATCGGCTTCGCGCTGGCGCATATTGCTTCAAAAAATGCAGCAGGAAGGCGTCCCGTTCTCCGCCCGTGCACTCAATTGCAGCGGTGCGGACATCATGAATTGGCTCAGCCTTCCCGCTTCACCCGCCGTCGGAAAAATCAAAGCGGCTCTTATTGCGCATTGCGCCGTTTATCCTGCGGACAACACACCCGCACGGCTCAAAAAGCTTGCGGGCGATATGCTGCACCGAGGCGAACAAAACGAAAACCGGCTTTGAATGCAGCCGCATTTTCGGAACGGCACGGCCCCGTGCCGCAGGACAAACCATGCGGAAGCTGACATGAGACGTTTAAGCCTTATGTCAGCTTTTTTATTTCCTGCAGTAACTTCCGCAAAGGCTCTCATCGGCGGGATCGCCGTTTCCGCTGTTTTTGCAGCAGCAGGGTTCGATCTGAATCCTTGAAAGTTCGCAATACGAGCCTTTGTCGTTGTATCGGCAGCTTGTGACGCGGCAGCCGATAGTCTGGCAGCCAACCTGATTCTGTGTCATGGTTTCTGTTCTCCTTTAAGTAAAATACTTTTCGGACGGCATTCCGCCCAAAGGAAGTATGCGCAGATTCCGTGATTCAATTCATATTCGATTCATTCTCAATTCATATCGGAACCTCGGAAACATTATCCGAAACTCCCGTTTCGAAAACAGCGGCGGCCCGGAGCCGATTTGCTCCGAGCCGCTTTTTTAAGTCGATTTTTGAAAATTGAGTTCCGAACCCGTTTTTTGCAAAGCGCGTTAATTATCGTATCCCGCCGGGATGAAGGCGCGGATAAGTTCGGCGATCCTGTCGGGTTTTTCCTCGTGCACGAGGTGTCCCGCATTGCGAATGACGGTGCATGAGCAGCTGCGCAGGGAGGAACGGTATTCGTCAACTTCACCTGCGGGATGCCACTTGTCATCCTCTCCCCAAAGCAGCAGAACGGGAGCCTCAATTTCACGCAGAGATGAAATCAGCGCATTTTCGTCAAACTCAGCCAAAGTTCGGCGAACGGCATAACGGCTTGAGCTGTCCGCAACGGGCTTGAAATACTCCGCAATATCATGTTCGTTTATTACGGTATGGTCAAAAACGCATTCGTTAAGCATTTTTTCAACGGATTTCAGGTTGTACATTCTGGAGGCAATTCCGCCGAACAGGCCGCTTTCCATCATTCGGACGGTGAGCGGCATTTCGCTCGTTACGCCGCCGGGACAGATTGCAATAACCTTTCCGACGCGCTCCGGATGCTTGTGCGCAAGCTCAAGCGCATAACCCGCACCGAAGGAAAAACCGAGAATATGCGCGGATTCGATTCCCATTGAATCCATAAAGCGCGCAAGACTTTCGGCATGGTCGCCGATGGTATAATCGAAGAAATCGGGTCTGTCCGAATAGCCGTGGCCCACAAGGTCAACGGCAATAACGCGGTAATACATTGCAAGCTTGTAAAACAGCCGGCGGAAGGTGTACAGGGACTGCCCTGCCGAATGAACCAAGAGCAGCGGCTCGCCCTTGCCGCTTTCCATATAATGAATTCTTGCCGTTTCATAGCGTGTTTCGATAACGTGAACCGAGTTGCGCAGGCGCACCGCTTCCGAATCGGCAAATTCACTGTTTTTGATTGCATCTTCAAGCTTTGCACGCGCCGTTTCAAGGCGGGTTTCGGCATTTCGGAGTTTTTCAACAGCGTTATCGTGTGCATTCTTTGCGGCCGAAACATTCTTGTCTGCATTGCGAACAACAACATCCGCCGCATCAAAATCGGAACGCTTTGAATTGTAGTCGGCTTCGGCAGCATCGGTAAGCGCCTTTGCGTCGGCGTATATCTTTTTCTTTTCGGCGGCGCGCTCATTCGCTGTGTCAAGTGCGGTTTTGAGCCTTGCGGCTTCAACCTCGGCAGCGGCGGCGGCCGAACGGGCGGCGGTTTCGGCTTTTTCTGTTTCGGCAATGCGCAGCTTTGCGTTTTCAAGCTGTGCCGCAAGCGCGTCAAGCGTTGCGTTTTTGCCCGCAAGCGCGGCTCTTCTTCCGGTGCTTTCCTCATTCATTGCAGCGGTTTGTGCCTTTGCCGTGTCGTATTCTTGCCGTGCGGAACGCAGTTTTTCATCGTTTTCGGCAACGCAGCGTTCACATTCGGTCAGTTTTTCGCGAAGTGCGGCGCACTCCGACGCAAGTGCGGAATGCTCCGCGGTCTGCTGCTTTTCAATCTCCGCCGCGGCATCGGCTTTTACCTTTGCGGCGTTGACTTTCTGCATCGCCGCATCCTTGTCCGCACCTTTTTTGCCGTTTGCGGCGGTTTTAAGCGCATCAAGCTGCTGAGTCAATGCTGTTCGGTCGCTTTTTGCCTTCTGAAGATCGCGGCTGAGCTTTGAAAAGTTCCGTTCCGCATCCGCAATTTGTTTTTCAAGCGCACGCTTTTCACCCGCAAGGCGAACCGACTCGGCGTTCAGTTCCGCAACAATACCTGCTTTTTCGCTCTCTGCTTTTCGGAATTCCTCCGATTCGCGGTCGGTTTTTGCGGCAAGCACTTCCGTCTGTGCGCTGTCGTTTCGAAGCTCTTCAAGCTGCTTATGAAGGCGCATTTCTGTTTCAACGGCATTTCGGTGCGCTGTTTCGGCGTTCTCAAGCGCGGCGCGGCAGCCTGCGGCAGCGGTGCGGGCGGCGTTGCTGTCCGTCTCCGCCTTGCGCAGAGCCTTTTCAAACTCGGAATACACGGCATAGCAGCGGTCGCTCTCCGCCTTGCGCTGGTTAAAAAGGCTTTGCGCAGCTGCGGCAATGCCGTTCTTTTCGTCGTATTCGGGCGTCAGCGCACTTCGGCGGCTTTGCCTTTCGCGCAATTCTTTTTCGGCAGCGCGCTCATCCCTGTGTGCATCCGAAAGAGCCTCTTCGGCGGATTGTGCGGCGCGTTTCGCGCTTTCCCGTGCATTTGCAAGATCACGCGCCCTGCGCTTTGCGCTTTCGGCAGCGGCAGTATCGCGATGAACGGTGCGGACCTCCTCTCTGCGAACCGGCAGCTCGCTGGGAAGGGTAACGTTGACAAATTCTCCGGTATGCTCGGAGTTGATGAATTTTTTAACTTCCAATGAAAGACTCACGGCTGTGACAATCCTTTCTGTATCAGGTCATAATCAGGTCATATCTGTTCCGCACAGAGGGCACGCACCGGCAGAACTGTCGATTCGTGCGGCATTTCACGCGGAAAGCGGCAAAATTCCCGCTTTTCGGCGGTGAAACATGAAAAATCTGCCCCCTTTGCAGGTATTCTGTCTCATTATTGTATTTTACACGAGGAAGCGCGGCTATGCAAGCAAAAATTTCGCATTTTTGCAGGTTCTCCGTCCGCCGCTCACTGTTCACCGTCCGCCGTATACAGCTCCACGCAGTTTTCACCGTCTGTTTCTTTAAGGCGAACGGAAATTATCTCGTTTTTTGCCGTCGGAATGTTTTTTCCGACAAAATTCGGGCGAATCGGAAGCTCCGAATGCCCTCTGTCGATAAGCACCGCAAGCTGAACCCGCGCTGGGCGGCCCAAAGCCATTACCGCATCGAGCGCAGCCCTTGCCGTTCGGCAGGTGTAGATAACATCATCCACAAGGATAACGGTTTTTCCGATAAGCGAAAAATTCACTTCCGTCGTGCTTACCACGGGGTCGGGCGCAACAGTCGAAAGATCGTCGCGGTAAAGGGTTATGTCAAGTTCGCCGACGGGAATTTTTGCGCCGGTTATCCTTTCGATGTTTTCCGCAAGGCGGAACGCAAGCGGAACGCCGCGGGTGCGGATTCCGACAAGACATATGCCGTCCGTGCCGTGGTTTTTTTCGATTATCTGATGTGCCATCCGAACGAGTGTTCTGCCGATGTCATCTTCCGAAAGCAATTTTGCCTTAAATATCATATCGCTGCCGTCCTGTTCTCGCTGCCGTCCTGTTCGCAATTCGAAATTAATTCCCGACTTTTGATTCCCGACTTTTGATTTTCATTCCAACCCCCGGTTTCTCATTCTTTCACTCTTTCACTCGGAG
>ERZ808278.1102-NODE-1102-length-12671-cov-3.002457_pt1 | contig 12671 bp, 11 predicted proteins | sample MGYA00521239_ERZ808278 | MGnify/ENA primary metagenome ERZ808278 (study PRJEB31516, sample SAMN03275600) | gut metagenome | biome: mammalia-associated habitat; material: feces | host: Papio cynocephalus | place: Kenya | collected 2012-07-17 ... | reverse complement strand
AATTGAACTCCTCGCCCCGGCGGGCAACCGGGAACGTTTCGAAACCGCGATTCACTTCGGTGCGGACGCCGTGTACCTCGGCACAACCGCATTCTCGCTGCGCAACCTTGCGGATAATTTTACGCTTGAACAGGTTGCGGACGCCGTTCGGTATGCGCACGAACGCAATGTGAAAGTTTACGTTACCGTGAATGCGTTTATGCGTGATGAAGATTTGGAAAATCTGCCCGAAACGATTGCAGCACTTGATGCGGCAGGCGCGGATGCACTCATCATCAACGACCCGTCCGTAATCCGAATTGCAAAACGTGTTGCACCGAACCTCCCGCTTCATCTGAGCACGCAGGCAAACACCCTCAATTCCGAAGCTGCGCTGTTCTGGCACGAACAGGGCATTGAGCGCATTGTGCTGGCACGCGAGCTGACGCTTTCACAAATTGCACAAATGCGCCGTAAACTGCCCGAAACGCTTGAGCTTGAAGCATTTGTTCACGGTGCAATGTGCGTGAGCTACTCAGGAAGATGTCTTTTCAGCAATTATATCGACGGGCGCGACAGCAACCGCGGCGAATGCGTTCAGCCCTGCCGCTGGTCATATGAAATTCGCGAACGCGGCAGCAACGGCGAATACTTCACCGTTGTTGCGGACAGGAAAGGGAGTTTTATCCTTAATTCACGCGATATGTGCATGGCGGAGCATTTAAACGAAGTTATCGATTCAGGCATTATCAGCCTCAAAATCGAGGGCAGGATGAAATCCATTCTTTACGTTGCAACTGTCGTGAACGCCTATCGCATGGCACTGGACGGATGCGATATGAAGCTTGTTATGAACGAATTGAACCGAATCAGCCACCGTCCGTACACGACGGGCTTCATGCTTGACAACGATGCAATGGGTTCAAAAGCTCCGCTCATGGCGCCGGAATCAGGCGGCTATATTCAGGATTATGCAATTGCCGCTGTGGTGCTTGACTATGATGCGGAACGCAAAATTGCTCATGTTGAACAGCGCAACCGCTTCTTTGACGGCGATGAGCTGCATATTCTTGCACCCAAAGATGTTGCCCGCGCATTTCGCGTGAACGGCATACGCAGCGAAGAAGGCGAGATGCAGCAGAGTGCGCCGCACCCCTGTCAAAAGCTGTACATCGGATGCAGTGAACCCGTTGCACCCGGAAGCATTTTAAGAGTTGCAGCGAAAAAGAACCCTGTTTTTTCCGCTTAGTTAAAAAGGCAGCCGAATCGCCGCATTACCCGGCACTTTGCCCAATGCGGCGGCTCGGCTTTGTTTCGGTTTGGTTTTGTTTTGATTCGGCTTTATTGCGGCAGCATTTTCCGCTCCGTACCCTTCACATCTCCGTTCAGCATCAGTCTGATTCTTTTCACACTTAAAGCAAGCCTCAGCCCTTCCCCCGCCGCCATTGCGGCAAGGCAGCCGTAAATATGCAGCTGCGGAAGCGCGGCAAACAGATAAATCAAAATCAATTGCAGTCCCTCACTCAAAACGGTGTATGCAAGCACTGTTTTCTGCGCCTTTAAGCCGTTCAGTATCGCTGTCGTTACTACTTGAAAATGTATTATGCAGAATTTCAGCGTCAGCAGAATAAACACGCCCCAATCCGGAACGATTCCGAAGAGAAGTGCGGACAATTTTTTCAAAAACGGCAGCAGCAAAAGATTCGCCGCAACGGCAAAGGTCAATGCTCCTACTGATTTTTTGACGATTTTATGCAGATTTTTATTGTTATTCTGGACCGCCGCAGAAACAGCCGGCATACACACAGCCGCAACCGCACCCGCAAACGCCATCGGCAGCACAACAAGCGGAACCGCAACCGAGTTGAGCACGCCGATTGTTTGCAATGCCGCTTCACGCGAATAACCGGCAGCATACAGCCGCCCCGGAAGCAGCAGCGCGGCAGCCGATGAAAAAACCGTTCCGAGGACGCTTGTCAATGCGGCCGGCAGCAGTATTTCGCAAAGCTCCGAAAACAGTGCCGAAAACCTCCCCGCAGCGGGCCGTGTATCCGCAGACGTTCGATTTTCCTTTGCAAATGTTCTGAAATACGACACGGAAAGGAATCCGACGCTGAAAAACTCACTCAGCACCATACCCGTGATTATAAGCTTCACGCTTAAACTCGGTTCGCCCTGCATTGCAAAAGCGCCGTTCGCCGCAAAGCTTTTCAACAGCAGCCAAACAAGAAAAAACCGTGCCGTCTGTTCCGTTATCTCGCTGAAAGCGGTCGTTCGAACGCGTCCCGCCGCAATATGCACGGATTTTAGGATGTTTTCCGTTCCCGTCAGGAATATGCATATCAAAACGAGCGGTATCGCCCCCTCCGTTTTGCAGTCTCCTATGAGGCGAAGTGCGATCGACCTGCGCAGCATAAACGCAGGCACAGCCGAAAGCAGAAACAACATGCAGAACGCAAGCAGTGCACAGCGCGTCAGGGTGCGGATGCCCCGTCCCCCCGCTGCATTCAGCCGCGCAGCAACGGTGATGACCGCAACATTGAGCCCGGATATGCAGACAGAAACCGCAATTGAATAAATCTGCATCACAAGCGATTGCAGACCGAGTGCGGTTGTTCCCGCACAATCCGTAAGCATCATTCTGTACACAAACCCGAGAGCCTGAAGCGCAAAGTTCGACAGTGTCAGCGTTATAACGCGGCGGGCATTTATGCCCATATGCCGCTTTGCATTGTTTGCCGATAAGGCTTTTCCGTTTGTTCTTTTCATATCTAAAGTCTATTTCCGCCGCAAATGAAAAAGGACAAACGGACGCGGAAAATTCAGTATATAAAATTCAACACCCCGCTGCGGTGCGAGGTGTTTTGGGGGTTTTATTCAAAAATTTAACCAACTCATCTTCCGGGCTTATAGACCTTGTGGCGGAACCAGAATGAATCATCTTTCGTGAGCACAAGAATGTCTATATCGCCGCCGCATGTTGCGGGCTTCATTTCGAAGCGTTGTGATTTTATCGTTGCATCAACAAGAAAATCCGCAAAGTCAATTGCATCCTTAAGCGGCATAAGCACATGGTTTATCATCATCGGCGGATTGCCGTTGAGAAGCTTTGTTATTGCAGCCTGCTCTCCGGACCAGATGGAAGCGTAGCGCATTCTGCCGTTTTCAATATTGCTGCGCTTAATTTCCTTGTTTACAATGTACACAAACGGTTCGTCGTTTTGATAGCCGCAAACAAAGAAATTGACCTGCGGAAAGTATTTAAATGCATATTTGTGCAGTTTTTCGGCAACACTCGTGACATCATCCGCCGGCGTGAGTTCGTTAATTTCAAATGTGCGGATATAATCCGAAACATTTTTGCCGTCAAGAATACCGATGCCGCAGGCAGATATGCCCACCTTAACCTTGCTGAGCAGCATTATTTTTTGTGCGTTGTCCGACTGGGATATGATCGTTCCCGCAGAGAACCCCGGCTGCCCCGGCCGGTTCATTCGGTTCAGAATGCGTGTTTCCGTGCCCTGAGCACCGTTCACGGGGTTTACTGCCGTGATTCCGACCGTTTGCCGGCTGTCCGCCGCCATGACGATTCCGTCCGGCACAAATACAGATACCATGATTGACATATGTTTTTCCTCCTCTGAATTGAATTCGTCCGTTTTTTGATTATTAATAATTTACCGAGGCAGGCATGTTTCGGCCGCAAACAGAGCCGCACCCGCAAGCCCGGCATCATTGCCGAGCAGAGCCTTTACGACCGGCGTCGGTTCTTTGAAAAAGCTGCCTTTCGCAACCCGTTCGTTCAGCGGAACAATGAGAAAATCCCCCGCGCCGCTCACACCGCCGCCGACGGCAATTATTTCGGGGTCAAGAATATTGATAAGGGACACAAGCGCATTCGACAAATCATCAAGATAGCGATTCCACGCCTCCGTGCACTCAATATCGCCCGCCCTTGCCGCTGCAATGAGCGTGCCGGCATCGTGCAGCGTTTCACCGAGTTTATCACCCGCTTGTTTCTTTTTCTCCGCAAGACGGAGCGCATCCCGTGTCAACCGCGATGCTGCGCAAAGCGTTTCAATGCACCCGCGCCTGCCGCATGTACACTTTTCACCATGCATATCCATTTGAATATGGCCGAGTTCAACTCCGAAGCCCCTTCCTCCGCAGAAAATTTCGCCGTTCATAATTATTCCTCCGCCAAAACCCGTTCCGAGAGTTACAAGCAGTGAATTCCGAGTTCCGCGCAGCACCCCGAGTCTGTGTTCCGCAAGAGTTGCCGCATCCGCATCGTTCAGCATTGCAGCAGGCTTGTTAAATGTTTCTTTAACAATTTGCCGAAACGGAACATTATGAAAACCGAGGTTATAGGCGTTAACAACCGTTCCGTTCTGCGCATCGATACTTCCCGGTATGCAGACACCGACGGTTTCAATCTGTTGAAAATCCGTTCCGCAGCGCGCAGCAGTGCTTCTTGCCAATTCCGCCATGCACTGTGCCGTTTTTTCCGCAGATTGACCGCGGAAAAATGCGCAGGCATCCTTTCCGACGATTTCGTATGTTTCATCATTTATTATACCGCAGGCGATATGCGTTCCGCCGATATCAAAGCCGAGCCTGTACATTCTTTTGCTCCCTGCTGTTCTGCATGATGCCGTTTGCATCATCCTTCAAAATATAGTTTTCAATCAGATATGCAACGCCGTCCTCCGCGCAGGCGGGTATTATAACATCCGCTTCGCGTTTCACATCGGGGTTGCCGTCCGCAACCACGGCGCCGAGGCCCGCCCAGCGAACAAGCTCAAGGTCAAGCGTGTTGTCTCCCGCTGCCGCAACTTCGCCGCGGCCGAATCCAAGCCGGGATGCGAGCAGCGCTGCGGCTGTACCCTTGTTTGCGCCCAGTCTGTTGAATTCTATGAACCCGGGGGACGACGCCGAGACTTCCACTCTGTTTTCAAAATGCTTTTTAAAAAAGGGCAGAAGTTCCGAAACACGCTCGGGTTCCGTAATGATAAGCACCTTTGGCACATTTTGCCAAATCTTCTTTCGAATGTCCGAATCTATCGAATACGGCAGGTTAAGTGCCGCGCAGTATGCGCTTGCGTAAGGGTGTTCACGCTCATACACAATTCGATCCCCTTGATACAAATGGGCGTGAAGGTTCATGTCATCCGCCATTGCAAGAATTTCCTGCACAAAACTATTATCCAGCTCCGTCACAAAAATCGGTTTATCCGTTCTTGTATCGTTTATCACCGCACCCGCATAATTGATAACGTAAGTATCAAGCCCCAGTTCCCGAAAAACATGGGAGGAGCCGTAGTATCCCCTGCCCGTTGCAAGCGTCACATACACACCCGCCTCGCGCGCTTTTTGAATCGCTGCCGCGTTTTTTTGCGAGATTCCACCCCCGCGCGGCACAAGAGTGTCATCAATATCAAGAATCAGCATTTTGTATTTCATGTTGTTTTTATTCCCCGTTATCGGCATTTCTCTTATTCTCCGCTGCCTGTCCCCGCGCCTCAGTCTCTTCCGATTGAACCGCATTCCCGTTTTCGGCCGATGCAGCCGTGCCGACGGATCCGTTCGGATGGAAAAAGTCGTAAACGGCCTGTGCCGCGCGGATATTCATCCCCGGAACGGCGCGCAGCTCATCGATTTCGGCTGCCGAAACGGCGTCTATTGTGATGAATTTTTCATACAGCACGCGCTTGCGCTTGTCGCCGATTCCCTCAATTTCATCCAATCGCGAATAAAGCGAATTTTTTGCACGCACGCTGCGGTGATAGGTAATCGCAAATCGATGCGCCTCATCCCTGATGCGCTGCAAAATTTGCAGTGCGGGGCTGCTCCGCGCAAGAACGACGGGCTCCTCCCTGTCGGGCAGAATTATTTCCTCGTTTTTTTCGGCAAGACCTATTGCGGGAATATATGACAGTCCGTATTCGTCCAAAACTTCAAGCGCAACATTGAGCTGTCCCCTGCCGCCGTCCACAACCAACAGATCCGGCAGCTCGGCAAACTTTTCGTCACCCGTAAGCGTCCGTTCGAACCGTCTCGAAAGGTGTTCGCGCATAGCAAGGTAATCGTCCCCGGCCGTGTCCTGTTTGGTTTTAAAGCGGCGGTACAAACTTTTTTCCGGTTTTCCGTTGATGAATACAACCATTGAGCCAACGGTGTCCCTGCCCTGAAAATGGGAGTTGTCAAAGCACTCCATGCGATGCGGCAGCATACCGATGCCGATAATGCGGCAAAGCTCGGCCAATGCCCCCTCGGTGCGTTCCCACTCGCGATGCGCAAGTTCACGACTCCTTGCAAGGGTCTGCGCGGCATTCATCTTTGCAAGCTCACATTGCTTAAGCTTCTCTCCGTGTTTCGGCACACGTATTTTAACGGAATGGCCGCATTTTTGGGAAAGGAAAGCTTCAAGCTGCTCACATTCCTGCGGCTCATCGGCAACATTTATTTCATGCGGCATATCGCCTGCATCATGATAGAACTGAAGCAAAAACTGCTCGATAATCTCTGAAAAGCTTTCATCTTCCGCCTCTATTTTGTATCCCTCCGCGCTGATAACGTTCCCTCCGCGAACAAAGAGCCCGTAGGCAAGCGTGCCCAATTCATCCCTTGCAAGAGCAAATACATCATAGCATTTATCTGTTGCGGATGAGGCTATCTGTTTTTCGGAAACGCTTTTAATTGCGCGAATTCTGTCTCGCAGCTGTGCGGCCTTTTCGAAGTTCAGGTTTTGGGATTCCTTCTGCATCTGCTCCGTCAGTTTTGCAATATGCGGCTTGCAATTACCTTCAAACAGCGCGGCAACTTCGTCCAACAGCTCATGATACTGTTCCCGCGTGACTTTTCCCGTGCACGGTGCGCAGCATTTGCCGACATGGTACATCAGGCAGGGACGTTCGCCGCGGGCGATCATTCTGCCGATATCGTGTTTGCACTGACGCACCGGAAAGTTCTCGCGAACGGCTTCAATTGATTCGCGCAGCATAAATGAGCTCAGGTACGGTCCGAAATACTTTGCTCCGTCTCTTTTATAGCGGCGGACGATTTCAACCCGCGGGAAATCCTGCCGAAAATCAATTCTGATATACGGAAAATGCTTGTCGTCCTTGAGCAGAATGTTATAATAAGGCATGTTCTGCTTTATGAGATTACTCTCAAGATTCAAAGCCTCCGTCTCATTTGTGACGATTACAAAATCAAAATCATCGATGTTTGAAACCATTGCCCGAACCTTCGCGGTGTGGTTCTTTTGAGATTGAAAATACTGCCGGACGCGGTTTTTCAGGTTCACGGCTTTTCCGACATAAATAAGCTCGCCCTGCGCATTAAACATTTTGTACACGCCGGGTTTATCGGGCAGCAGCTTCAATTTTTCCTGTATTTTTGTGTTCATGAGCTTATTATAAACTTTTTTTCGAAAAATGTGAACCGTTTTGCGTCCTTATTCGTTATATTAGTGAGGTCGATTTTCGGAGCGGCCTCCTCCTGCCGGATTTGCGCTTTCCTGAGCACATTCGTTATATCAGCGAGGTCGATTTTCGGCGCAGCAGTGTTTACCTCTTTTTTCCTCCGGTTAACGTTGTGCGCAAGCTGTGCAGCTCGCTTTTTGCCGCTCCGATTCAATCGACTTCCGTGACATGCTGCGCCGTGGATTTGCCTCTCTGCGGCGGCAGGCAGAACAGTCATTTTCTCTTTCTTCATATGCCTCGACAAAGAGAGACGCGGGCGGTACCGCGTCTTTCTTTGTTTTTTATTCAGTTTAATTCAATTCATTCCGCAGCGTCCGTCAAAGGCAGCGCGGAAGTTTGAAAGCGAAATTGACTCTCACCCGTCATTCCCGAAAACTATTTTTCGGAGCTGTCGACTGCAAGCGGTGCACCGTCACTGTCAAAAACCGTTCCGGGGAAATCATCGGGCTTGCTTACTTCGTTGATTTTGAACGTCGCCGCAGCAAATTCTAAGCTGCCTTTCTCGTTTTCATCCGTTTCTTCGGCAATTTTGATTACATAGTTCATCAGCTCGTCCATGCTTTCGAACAGAACATCTGCGAGTACCTTTGTGCCGACGCTGTACCTGCCTTCGCAAACTTCGGTAACGAGGCTTTCGTCGCCGGATGTTTCAAAGTCACGTTCCTGAATTGAAAACTTGTCGCAGTCTTCTCTGATGTTGAAATTGATCTTTGCTTCCGGAATTGCGTTTTCGCAATCGGCCTCGGTGCGGAAATATCCGACGGTTCTTTCGCCGGTTACGCCGTTTGCAAGGGTTCTTGTGAGTCTGAGTCGATAAAGTTTCATGTTGTACCTCTTTTCCGTGAAATTGAATCACTGATTTTATTTGTAATACTCGGAGTGCGCCGTTTATGCGGAAAGACAAATCAGTCGACTTTTGCAGAAGCGGCAACAAATCCGCATTTACCTGATTTGGGTTTGTTGTGGAGTTTTATAAAAAGATTATGCCGTTAATTAAAGAGAAAAGGTTTTGTAATGGTTGAATCCGGGCTTCGGAAAATCATCGAATGCGGCAGTTTTTGAGGAAGGTTTGCTCATTCCTCAAAAACCGCCGTGAGTTTTTTAAATGTCCAGCGAACAGAAATGCTCTGCAAGCTCTGCTGCAATGTTTTGATCTTTCATTTTCGAAAGCGCAGTTTTAATTTCTTTCTTGCGGAAGCGCGCCCCCGTCAATGCGTTTTCAATCTCCGTTGTCAGCTCGGTATCGAGACAATCGGAATAAACTTTCGTTTCTCGAATAATGCCGTCGCGCAAATTAAAATAAATCTGAGTATCTCCGAACGAGAAACGTTTGTCGGTTTCAAAATCGAACTGCGGAGTTTTTCCGAAACGCCACTCCCATGAGGCAAGTCTTTCGCGCCTTGCCTCAACTTCCGCAAGCGCCGTTCCGTCAAAAACATACTCACTCGCCGCACCGTATTCTTCAATAAAGCTCTCGATAACGAGTCTGCGCATCGCCTCCACCGTGAGTCCGCTTGAAAGTTCGCAAAGATTGCACACGCGCGCACGCACGGAATCAATGCCCTTTGAGCGCATTTTTTCCTTTGAAACGCAGAGATAATTTGAAAGCTTCGTCAAGTCGGCGTCAACAAGTATCGTCCCGTGATGTGAACGATTGCCCTTTGCAAGACTGAACGCATTACCCGAGAATTTTTTGCCGTCAACGGTAATATCGTTGCGCCCGGACAGTTCCGCCTTGAGACCGAGCTTTGAAACCGCATTCAGGATAACCCGCATCTGACGGTTTAAATCGTAATGTTTTTCATCCGTGATGAATGAAAAATTAAGATTGCCGTTGTCATGAAAGACTGCGCCGCCGCCGGAATGCCTCCGCACAAGCTGAACACCGTCCGCATCCATGTTTGCAATGTTGCATTCCTTCCATGCATTTTGATTTCTGCCGATAATAACGGCATTTTTGTTTACATAGAAGTACAGAATAACATCGCCTTTTTTGTTGTTCTCAAGGAAATAGCCGTCCCTTGCAAGGTTCAGCCAACCGTCGCCCGTCGGGGCGGAATAAATATAGTTGCTCATGATTTGTTTATGTCTGCATTCAACGCTGCCGGAACGCATGGTCGTTCATGCGTCCCGTGCAGCTTACCAAAGGATTATTCAGCAATTTTTCCGCAGCATTTTTTGTATTTTTTGCCGCTGCCGCAGGGACACGGATCATTCGGACCGATTTTCTTTTCGGTGTTTCTGAACTGTTTGGATTCACGCCACTGTTTTGTTATCTCGCGGCGGCGTTCCGAAGAGAGCACGCCGTCCCATTCGCGAAGATTGTACAGCCAATCGGCCTTTGCTTCATGCATGTTGAAGTAAAGCTTTTCAAAGTCGATTTCGAGCTTGATTTCCGTATCCTTTTCAATTTCTTCAAGGGGCAATTCGCTGCGAAGGCTTGTGTTGATGCCGTCGATAAAGCCGATAAAGATTTCGGCGGGCATTCCGAAAAACTGCGCAAGCTCCTCTTCGCGGCCCGCATACTCCGCTTCGTGCGCGGAAAGAATTTTTTTGTATGCTTCAGTCTCAGCCTTAAAATAGCCGTCCCAAAACCTGCGAAGCTCCGCCTCGCTTGTGTGAGCATTTATAAGCTCCTGCCACTGTGAATATAAACTCATTGTTTTCTCCTGAATCATTTTAAATAAACCGTCGAACCCGAATTAATCGGTGTTTAGTTCTGACTTTTTTCGGCGGGTTCAACGTCGAGAACGCTGGTGCAGTGCGGGCAGCGAACTGCATCATCCGCAATTTCCATCTTGCAGTAAGGGCAAACTCTGGGCTCTTTTGCAGGCTCCGCTTCCTCGGGCTTCTTGCCGAGTTCCTTGAGCTTGTTAATGAGCTTGACCATGAAGAAGATTACAAGTGCGATAATGAAAAAATTGATTATTGACGCAAGGAATTTGCCGTAGCTGAGCACGGTTGCGCCGGCCGCGGCAGCATCCGCCGCCGTCATTCCGGCAAGATCGACACCTTCAACGCCTTTGAGGACGATGAATTTTGTGCTGAGATCGGTTGTGTCAAAAATCAATCCGAACAAAGGCATGAAGACATCGTTGACAATTGAACTCACTATTCCGTTGAACGCGGCGCCTATCATAACACCGACCGCCATATCCATCACGTTGCCTTTGAATGCAAACTTTTTAAATTCAGACCACATAACAGCCTCCCGTATTTTTGGATGCAATAAATATAACCTAAATCGAACGCAAATTCAATAGCTGTGAAGAATATAAATCAAAATTGAATGTTAAAAGAGAAAAAGGGGACCGATATCCCCTTCTGTGCACAATGTGAATACATGCCGCACGTATTCACGTCATGTGAACATACGCAGCGCGGCCGTTCCGCATTATTTAAAAATATTTTACAGCCTGTTCAATTGAATCGAAATGACAGCCGCCGCAACTGCCGCCGAAAGCAGAGCCGTTCCGACGGCAGCGCGGAAACGTTTGAACTTCAGGCAATGAACGATGTATGCAACGTTATAAGCTGTGCATAACGCGGCAGGAATCCAAATCATGTTTTTTCTCCTTTTCCGATAGAATCCGAAGGATTGTTATTGTCTTGTTTCGGCAATGTATTCATCGTCCAGTGTCAATTTAACAATAAATTCCGCATCGAGTTCGGGATAGAGGGATTTCCAATCAAGATTTTCCCACGACTCCGCGCTGCCGAATTGCTTTGAGGCATATCTTCCGAACCCCATTGCATCGCAGCCGCAGTCGCGGCAAAGTTTGAACACCCGTGCAAGCTCGGTTTCAAAATACCGTTCCAGTTTCTGCTGCATTCCGCTTCGCCATTTCCTTCCGATTCTGCCCGACTTATCCTGTCCGACAGTCAGCGAAATTTCATATTCCGCTTTTGCGGAGGGGGCACCGTCAACATTGACCGAAATGCGTTTTTTTTCAAGTTTTGCAATCAGCGCGGCACTCTCCGCGCCGTCGGGCTCACCGTAATTATACATTATTGTTCCCGATTCGAAATCGCCCTTTCCGATATTCATGAACTGAGTGTCATCCGCATCAAGCCACCCTTTCATAACCCATCCGTCGAACAGCGCGGCGCACATTGTAAGCCCCTGCATTCCGCCCAGCCTTGCGCCCTTCTCGGCATCCGCCAAAGGGTTTTCGCCCTCGGTTGCAGTGTTTTTCTGCTTTGTATCCGTAACGACTTTCGGATCGTAAAAGCCCATTGGCAGCACGGGATCAAACCGTCCGCCGCCGCACGCTTCAAAGCAGCGCGCGACATTTATCACCGCAACGCGCCCTGTTTTGCGGGCATCGTTAATTATATCATCCTGCAATGTTGAAAGGTTCGCATTGTTGTTTGCGCTCAGGCCGCCGAGGTATTCACGAACGCTGCAATGCGTCACCTGAACCATTGCGGAGGTTCGTATTCGCAATGTGTCAAACGAAAGTCCCAAAAAATCCGGTATCATGCCTTTTCTTGCAAGTTCCTCGCCGAAAACAAAAATATGCGTTCTTGTAAAGCTCAGTTCATACGGCACACCGTAACTTATTTTGTTTATCGCGTCAAACAGGTTTTCAGCCTCCACCGAAAGGACTATCGCACCGCCTTCATTCTCATCGGAGGCATTTGAACTTTCCCTCTGGAGCTCGAGAATCACCTCATATTTCTCTTTTTGACCTATATCGGCGCCGACTGTAACAACATAACCGTAGTTATCAAGGCTCACCGGATTGAGGCAGCCGCAGAGCGGAAGCAACGCCGTGCAAACTGCCGCAGTCAAAGCCGTCAATGCCGCAGTGCGCAACAGTAATTTTTGCTTATTCTCATGCCGCCGAGTTTGTTTCATCTGTTTTTCTCCGTTTCTTTTTATGTTAATGTAAAATTCAGGAATGTTTTCTCCGTTTTTTCGCCGAAACGGCTCCGAGAAAAGCCGCAAGCGCAGTCGGCACGGCAATGAAGATGAAGCCGTACTCGGCATTCGCCGCGCGAGGGTCGGGAAGAAAGCGCATGATTCCTTCAAAATCAATGATTATCAGCAGTCCGACAAGCAGAACATTCGAACTCAGCACCGGCCGAATATCACGAACGCCGAAAACCTGCGAAAACAGCAGCGAAGCCGAATAAATATAGAACGAACCCGTCAGCATGCCGCCGATGAGCCACGCAATGTGTGCAAGTTTATCCATGCGT
>ERZ808278.1101-NODE-1101-length-12671-cov-3.041059_pt1 | contig 12671 bp, 20 predicted proteins | sample MGYA00521239_ERZ808278 | MGnify/ENA primary metagenome ERZ808278 (study PRJEB31516, sample SAMN03275600) | gut metagenome | biome: mammalia-associated habitat; material: feces | host: Papio cynocephalus | place: Kenya | collected 2012-07-17 ... | reverse complement strand
CTTCTGATTTAAAGAAAACCAATCTCATATACTTATATAAGAAAATAAATAATATGGAATCATACTGGAAATTTGATATTGATCGTATGAAGAAAATGGGATATTAGATATAATAGAGCTAATATAAATCTGTAAAATCAAAGTTTTTTGGAGGATAAAATGGAGCTACCAAAATATATACAAAAGAAAATTGAAATGCAAAATAGGTTAATATCAAAGGCAGAGCAATTGGAATTGGAAATAGATAGTTGGTGTGATAAGAATGGAATAGATATATATTCCAGAGAATATCAACAGTGTAAGGCAAATAGTGAAGAGGCGGTTGGTTCTATAGATAAATCCCTAGTTGAAAGGCTTTTGAAGAAAATGAAAAGAATAGGATTTTCAGATGTACAGAAATTAGAAAATGGAACGAGAGTGTATGTTGAATGTGTTGGAAGCGAATGGTATTTTTCAGATGAGAGAAATTATAAATCTTGGAATATAAAACAAGAAGATGGACTTTATTATGAAATTGAAACTAAAGACAATACTATAAGCTTTCCATATAACTATGATTATAACGGTAATAGAATGGAAATTGCTTGTTATATTGAATAAGTAAAATTTAACTTATAAGGAGAAACAATTATTGGTAAATATATTAACGGTGATGTTTATTCACATTTTCACTTTGAAGATTTGTATGTTCCAGACGATCAGAGTGATCTCCAGACGTTATTCGTAGAGGGAGATGTAGAAAATGGAGGGCTTTGGGGCGATGATTAGAACATCACCGAATAGCATGATAAAAATGAAGACGAAGTGGACGAAGAAGAGGACATATAATGATTTGTATAATAAATAAACAAATAGGTTCGGAAAGGGCGCTTTATATAGAAGAGTTTGTAATTGCAGCGATTAGGAAGGTAAATATTAGTTATCAGACATTATATATAAAGTCGGTTAAGCAAGGTGATGTAAATATTGTTATTGATGATAAAAAATATATAATAAGAGAAAATTCTGAAGTGATGAGAATATGAAGGACAAATATGGTAGAGACGATACAAAATTCGAGGCTATAAGGAAATTAAAAAAAGAACAATTAACATTTCTATTAAATGACATTAGTAAAAATTCTAAGAAATATCCGCAGAATGAAGACGATTGGCAAAGTGGCTTGATGAGTTAAATGGAGATACTGTGGATAATTTATAGCTTAAAATGACGATTTAAAATTTTTCTATTATCGTGGATTGAAGGAATGGAATAATGAAAATGGTTATTTTAATGACACATGTTTGACAGCTCAGGATAGATATAAAATATACTTAGATTACTTTGAGATAAAATATGTAAGTTAAGTTGAAAAAGATATATAAACAAAACAGATATTTGATCGGAGGTAAAAATGGAAAAAGTATATTTGGTTCCAGATATAAGAACACCTCAAAATCCGTATATGTATTGCAATTATGCTAGAATGAATATACATGAAGAGAGATGTTTTACTTGTGATCGAGATGATTGCAAACACAAAGGCAAACATACAATATTAAATATTTAAGGAGAATTGATATGGAAAAACCGCAAAAGTTACAAACGAAATACGAATATGAGTATGGACCTTGCAAACGGATGCATTATAAAGGACTGTGGTTAGTCCAGTACGATGGATATCCTGGAGCAATGAAGAAAACAAAAATGGCATGTTCCTGTGCGCAAGATGGGTGCGATAAAGACTGTGCAGTAATGGAAACAGCAGATGAAGTTATTTTGATAGATTGGGAATGGCACATGTTAAATGAACTACCGGTAAAGTAAATATGAATTATTAACTGAGACACTAATTACAGTGTCTCTTTTTTATACTAAAAAATGAAAGGAAGTGAGAAGTAGTGGATGAATATAAACAGTTTGATATTGTCTATGCTGATCTTTCTGGCAAGGGAACCGTTGGATCTGAGCAGAAAGGTATTCGACCTGTTGTAATTGTTCAGAATGATACTGGAAATGCCCATAGTCCTACGGTACTTGTAATGGCACTCACAAAAGAATTAAAAAAGGCAAATCAACCAACCCATTACATAATTAGAAGGAATAATGTTAATGGATTGAAATACGATTCTATGGTATTAGGGGAGACTATTACACAGATCTCGAAGCAGCGTATCAAACAGAAAATTGGTGTAGTAGATAATACCGCAGATAAAGATGGAATTATTGGTGCATTTATGGCCAATCTTACTGGCAAAAGTAAATATGGAAATCCATTATGGACTAAGATTACACAACTTTTCTGCAAATTAGTTAAGGAGGGGACTGTATGTGCGAATTAAGTAAGGTGGAAGCAATGGAAATCATAAAGGGGATTGTCGGCAATAAAGTCTGTGCAATGTATTATAATAAGAAGAAAGGCATATCATCAAAAACAAAAAGAATTGGGAAGAGGAGGGTTGAGAAAAATATTCAGAACGCAAAGAGTATTACTTATAGCGATTCTGAATATATCAGGAAAATAGAGCTTCATGGAATTAAAGGGAAATTTGATTTTTATCCGTGCAGCTCTATAGTAATTTTATTCTGATCAAACAAAAAATCGAACAAAAGTTCGAAAATGTAAAATTATCCCTTTTTATTGGTACAATAAAGTGGTATAATCAAATATATAAAAGAACAAATGTTCTGATTTTTAATCGACATTGATCTTATAAAAAGCGAAAGACCCATCAGCTTCGGTCGCCAAACTTCTACTGATGAGCCTTCCTGACACACCATTACTGGATATGCCTATACATATTATACAAACGCAAGTTCGAAATGTCAATAATTTCCCAGTCTTACCTTGTAACTCTGCAAGGCAAATTCCAAATGGTGATACTTATAACACACTAAATATATTATTTGTTTTTAACTACGGATCGTTATATATACTTGTGAATCATTATCTTTTTAAGAATGATTTAAATGTAGTTTTAGAAGCAAATAGTGTATTTAGTGTACGCAAAATTTGAATATCAAAAGGAGAATGAATTATGGAACCAGAAAAAGAGAATAAAGAAATAGTACCGCTTACACAGGAGATGAAAGATTACATAGTTAATTATTATTATGAAAAGGACAGATTGGCACTTAAGGCAATTTGTAATAAGATTTTATCTCAAATTTGGAATGATGTTCCATTTTATTATAGAGATGATTTTGAGTCTGTCGCAGGAATAACTATTTTGGATAGTTTAAACACTTACGATCTGAATAAAGGAAGTGAAAAACTTGATGACATTAGAAAGTATGTTAATACAAGTATTAAATTAAATTTCATCAGTTACATTTACAATATAAATAATCTTAAACACGGTGGTGACGGAAATTGGGATCCTGAAAAACGTGATGAAAATGGAAAAAAAGTCAAGAAAAGCGTGAAAGTAAAATTTGTCAACATAGATGACAAGATTAAGGAAGGATCAGATTCTACATATGCAGATATTATCAAAGGTGGGAAATCTGTTGAAGAAATCGTTTTTGAGAATAAAAAAGATTCAAGATTAGAAGTATACATCAACAGACTGAGCAGAACTCAAAGAGAAATTGCTGAATTATTAGCAAACGGATATAAGCCAAGCGAAATACAAGAATTACTTGGTTTAACATCAAAGCAGTATTTTGATAATTTAACAGAAATGAAAAACCCAGAGAATACAAATATTTTGAAAGGATGGATTAGATAATGAAAGGATTGGACGAAAAACTTACAGTATCAAAAACTTATAGCATTAATATGTTAATTCGCCGTTTTGAAAGAGGTGAAGTAAGAAGAGATAACCCATTTCAGAGGTCACCAATCTGGAAACAGTATCAGAAAGACTTTCTTATTGTAACTGCAATGCATGGTTGGAAAGTAGATCCTTTGAAAATTTGCGAAGAAGTCTTTGAAGATGGAAACTCTGTACTGTGGCTTACAGATGGTGGAAATCGTTATACTACATATCATGAATTTAGAGAAAATATGTTTCGTATTGGACGAAATGTTCCTGTTCCAATAATTAAATACAGATCTTTAAGAAGAGATTCTGAAGGTAAACCTGTAAGAGATGAAAACAATAATTATATTTATGACATTATTGAGTTCAATATGGTTGGGAAAAAGTATAAAGATCTTCCAGAAGAGCTAAAAGACCGTTTCGATAATTATGAAGTATATGTTGATGAATATTATGAATGCACAAGCGAAGAAGTTCAGATTCATATGCAAAGATTTAATATTGAAACTCCTATGAATACAATTCAGAAAGCAACTACTCATATGGGAAGTGCAGCAGCCTGGATGAAAAATATTACAAAGGATACAAACTGTAGATTCTTTTATGAATTTGATAACTATACTCCAAATGAAAAGAGAAATGGAACTCTTGACAGAATTGTTGCAGAGTCAATTATGCTTATTTATCATCCTGACAATTGGAAGAAAACTCAAATTAAACTTGGTGACTATTTAGGCGAAAGTGCATCTGAAGAAGAATATAAGGAACTTCGTACATATCTTGATAGAATTTATACTCTTGAGAATGAAGATCCCAAAATCGTATCAGTTTTTAACTCGAAACATACATTTATATGGCTTGCATTATTTGCAAAATTTACAAAACTTGGATTAGAAGATGAGAGGTTCGCAGATTTTATTAGAGAATTCTGTTATAAAGAACTTTATAGGAAAGAAATTGATGGAGAATCTTTCGAAAGTATTGATGGAGATAATAGATCTTCAAAGGATAAGAGAGTTGTATTTGGTAAATTAAATATTCTCGAAGCTCTTATGATGAATTTCTTCTCTATTAATAAGGAAGATATTATTGATTCATTCGAGACAACAGAGAGATTTGATAAATATGCAAGAGAATTTGTAAATTCTGAACTGATCAGTGCGATCGGAATTCCAATGGGAAACGACATTGATCGTATTGCAGCTCAGACACTTATGACTGTTTGCGGAAAGACAGATTTTTCTGATAAGGCAATCCAGGAGTTTATCAATGCAGATGAGTTTACAGATGAAAATATTGAAGATGTAAAAGCATATATGGACGACCTAAACATCTGGAGCCTTGAGCTTCCGGCAGGTACTTCAATCCTCAAGGCAAAATATATTCCTTCTATGATTGGATTTATCAAATATACATATGATAACGAAACTGACAATGAGGCGCTTGATTGGTTTAAGGACTATGCGGTGAAATGTACAAAACCAGAGAATGATGTACTGAAGCTTTTAGAAGATATGAAAGAAGATTTCAATGCGTTTTTGGCGTATGCAGATAATAAAACGGCGTAAGGAAGGTGAAAATATGGCAATATTTTGTAAGCATCCAAGGAGTGTGCCAGTGGCAAAATCAAATGTTATTCAGCTGGACCAGAGTGGTTTTCCGATGAGACTTGAGACAATGGAGTGCCAGATTTGTCATAAGAGATACTTTACCTGGATTGATATTAAGAAAAGTGAACTGGATGAACTGAGCACAGGGAAATCTGTGCTCTGCAAGTGGAGGGAAGAAAAGTGACTGATTTAGCAGGTAAATATATTACAACAGAAAATAATACGGAATCATCTAAGATTTTAAAAATGGCAATCGCACAAGGTTATAAAACACAGAAAGGTGAAAAAACACTTGAAGAATGTAGGATTTTTCATTTTGTAAGTCATCCATATATGTATGTAACAACACCAACAACAGTAAAAACAAGTGATTTAGATCAAGCTGTAAGATATTCAGATCTATTTGGTGACGAAAAGGAAGAACTTACAAAAATTGTTGATTCTGCCACTCGCTGGTGTAAAACACATGGGTATGAACACCTTGGAATTTACATAAATGATGAAGGGAAAGAATTTACTGGACATGGTATTGCAAACTCTAAAGATGGCATTAGGCAAGAAGCAAGTGTTGTAATTAAAAAGCCGTGTAAGGTAACTATTGAAGAAATTGAAGCACGATTTGGATATCCAATTGAAATCGTGAGTTAAAAATAAAACAAAAGGAGAATTTTATGGGTAAATTTAATATTGGAGACAAGATTATTGTAACTGCACATAATGAAGATATGGATTATCCATGTGTGTACATAATTAAAGATCTTTATAAAGAAGAAGGTATAATATGCGATTTACATAGAGATTGGAATGATGGATCTACATCTTATAAAGTTAAATTTAATCATTATATCTGTGGGCATAATTGCGATGGAAAATGCGAAAAAGGGTATGGACAATATATAAATGAAAAATATTTAAAATTATACAAGGAGGACAAAACTATGCATAAAGAAAAACACGAAAAGAAAACTTGGGAGCAGCAGATTAAAGAGAGGTTTGAAGGCAAGAGAAAAATATTAAATACCAGAATTGGATTTACAGGTGAGCAGACACTTGTTCCAAAAAAATTCTATTATGATAATAAAACACATACGACTATAATTGACTTTAGTGAAATTGGCAAGATTAAAACAAAACCAATTGATGACGATGAATACAATGAGGATGTAACATTTGACATTTTAGCAGCCAAGGCAATTTATAAGAGATTTGATATTCCATTTGAATCAGACATGAGTTCACTAGAAGCAAAGATTTTTGCAAAATTCATTTTACATAAAAATACAGGAGTTATGTTTGATAAATATGTGAAATATCTTAAAGATATGGAACAGACATTTTTACAGGAAGAAGCGCAGATGAAAGAGGTAGAGAAAACTCGCAAAAATCAGAAAGCGAAAAACAGAGCACGTAAAGCGAAACAGAAAGCGAAAAAATCAGAATAAATAATTCTCATAATAAGAAGTATAGAGTGTCAGGTGATAAACTTGGCACTCTATTTTTATATAAAGGCAGGTGAGAATATGTGAGTTGTTTAATCCGGTATAACTATCAGTATGTATATATTGGTAGCGATAGCAAAATGAAACTTGGATCTAAAGCCAGAGCAAAAGTATTTGACGATCAAAAAGCAAGAAATCTTATTAAAAATCCTCCTAAAAACATGAGGTTATATAAGTTTGAGCTGGAACCTCTGACTGAAGGAAAGACCGAGCTAGAAATAAAGCAAGAACAGATACTTATGAAAGCTACAGAACATGCTAAGAAAACTGGTTGTTATACAGAAATAAAAAATGAGAATGATTCTAAAGCGAAAACAGAAGTAAATGATGTAAACAACATAGATAATTGGCTCAAGAAGCTCAATACATGTAATGGAATTAAAAGGGAAGCTCAAGAGAGGCTGGATTATTTGAATCAAAAGCTAAGTCTGATTGACCAAGCGCAGGATATTATTTTACATATGATAGAGAAAAATGAACATCCGAATGCTCCGACAGCATATAAACAGCGAATGAAAATCCTGGAGATCAGAAAGAAAAGAAGGAAAATTAAAAACGAAATGATTATTGTACAAATGATTGTGACAAATAATTTGTCATCAAGAATGTACGATCATATTTTAGCTGTCTCTGATGGATTACAGCATCCACAGAATTTGGATGAAAAATATAATCTTAATGTTGCGGATGAACTACTTAAGCAGTTTGATCAGTTATAAAGGGAGGTATAAATTATGTTCGTAAAAGCACAGAACGGAAGAAGATTTATTAATCTTGCTAATGTAACAGAAGTTTACTCAGAAAGAAAAACGGAAGGCGGTAAACAGAAATATATTTTATATTTCGATAAGATTCCGGCTGGAAGCTTTAGTAAACAGGAGCATGTTGATAAAGTTTTAATGCAGCTAGAAGGTACTGTTCAAGCGAAACAGAGAGCAGAAATCGTGGATAATGAAGGGTCTGCAAAAATTATTTATTATCAGGATTACGTATTTCAGATCCCAGATGAGGATGATTTAGCATGAAAAAGAATCGTGCAATTGTATACATAGTGATGTGGATCTGCTGCAGTATTGTTACCGAAATATCTGTAGCAGCCACAAAGCAATATTGTTGTTTAAGTACTATGGTGGTTCCACTGGCTTTTATGCTATTGGATTATATGTTATTTGGAGGTGGAAGATGAGAGCTATAGCATGTGCAATTATTAGTTTTGTATTTGGATATATTTCATTTAATGCAAATGAAAGGGAAATGAAAAGCAAAGTATATATGTTATTTTTGTCTTTTATATTTCTGATAATTTCAATTGGTTTAATGATTTTGGGAAAATAAATGGAGGCAGATACAATGAGAAATCCTAAGAGAATTGATAATTTTTGTGATGAACTGGCAACGGTATGGAAATTATATTGTCCAGACTGGAGATTTGGTCAGATAATGAGTAATTTTCAGAGATGGGCAAATAACAAGGGAATTGATATTTTTTTTCTGGAAGAAGATAGGTTTAAGGCGCTATTGATAGAATATCTGAGAATTTCGTAAAAATGCCAACGCTCAGATTGCCTATAAAATATAGGTTTTTTGATGGTCATTTTTACCATAAAATTGGAGTTTTATGTTTTGTAATATTGTAATTTTAAAGGATTATAAAACGCTGGCAAGCATCTGAATTGGAAGCATGAGCTTTGTAATAATGTAATTTTGAAGGATTACAAAATACATCCGTCTCTACCATGTTGCAATCATCAGTTTTGTAATAATGTAGTTTTGAAGGATTACAAAACCTCAAAATTATTTTGTACCCTTTAAAATTAAGGCACTTCTATGAAATAGACTAAGAGAAATCTATGTTATAAAAAGATAATATATTATGGTGTCGCTCTAGCTGTACTTATATCGTTTATATTTAAACATACGCCGTGCCCTAACATTGTTGGTGTAAGTAATATAAACATGCAACTTTTTATAACCTTGTCGAAGAGCATGACCGATTTTATATCGAGATTATATTATAAAGGAAATAAAAATTATGGAATATATGAATTTTGTATTAATGGTAGATAAAAATAATAAACCTTGTGTTCCAATAAAAGAAGGAAAGGCTGGTTACTTGTTAAGAGAAAATAAAGCAGAAATCATTAATCATGAGCCATTAGTTATTAAAAGAACTGATGATTATAATTCTGAGTTAGAAAATAGAGATATATTTGAGTTAAAAGTAGATAGTGGATATTTAAATATTGGATTTTCAGTGAGTAATAATAAACATGAGTATATATCAGGACAAGTTGAAATGCTCAATGGAATGAGTAATAGGTTATTAGAAAGAAAATCTATGCGTATTTCCAGAAGAAGTCGTCTTCATTATAGAAAAAACAAAAATATTGATTATAAAACAGTACATAATCCTACATATAAAAATGGAAACGAGGATGGATGGTTTGCACCTTCTATTGCACATAAAATGGAAACACATATTAGAATTATTGAACAATTAAAAAAATGGATTCCTATTGATAAAATCATTGTAGAAGTAGCAAATTTTGATATTGCAGCAATAAAATCCTATTTAAAAGATGGAACGGTATTAAACGGAAAAGATTATCAAAATGGAGAGATGAAAGGATATGAGAATGTTGTATCTTATGTAAGAGCTAGAGATAACTATTCTTGTTATTTTTGTAATAAGAAAAAGAAAAAAGATGATGCACAAAAAGAAAAACCAAAAAGAATAGAAGTCCATCATATGGTTCCAAGATCATGGGGCGGCACTAATAACCCTGGAAATTTAATTTGCCTATGTCAAAGTTGTCATCAAAAAGTTCATTCAAAAAACAATAATAACAAGTATTTTAAAGAGTTATTAGATAAAGCCTTACAAGAAAGTACATTTAAAGATTCAACATATATGAATATTGTTAGATGGGAATTATTAAATAGATTAGTTGAAAAATATCCAAACCTTGATATTGAAGCTGAGTATGGGTATAACACAAAAGTTAATAGGCGTAATGCTGGCTTAAGAAAATTTCATTATAACGATGCAGTTTGTATAAAAGAATTTAAAAATACAACTTTATCTAAAAATGTATTTATTATTGAGCAAAAACGCTGTAACAATAGAAAGATGGAAAGCTTTACTGACGCGAAATATATAGACTCAAGAGATGGTAAAAAGAAAAATGGAAATGATTTAAAAATAATTAGATATGATACAAAATCCAAACGTTCTACTAATAAAGAAAATATTAATAATGAAAGAGTTTATAGAAAAGAGAAAGTATCTAAAGGAAAAAAACAGTTTGAATGCCATTCGTATTGCTTAAAGGCTGGAGATTTAATATATATAAACGAAGGAAAACATAAAGGTAAAATTGTAGAAGTTTCAAAAATGCAGATTATAAGAAGTAATATTCATAAACCAATAATTAATATTAATATACTAGATGATAAAAAGATAGATTTTAATAGAGAATTAGAAAAGAAAAAAATAATTTCTCATATGTCTGATTACGAAAAAAGATTTGTAAGATATCAAATTGTATTTAAATATAAAGAATCTGAAGCAAAAGATCCGTCTATTACGCTTACGCAAGAAGAATATAACAAGTTAAAAGAAAATAAATCTAATAGAGTAAAAATTATTCGTACCAGACGCGGACTGATCTGGCGAGAATATGACAGACTTACATATGAAGCTGAAAATATGGATCAGGAAGAAAAGAAATTAGAAGTAAAAAATAAGAAACAAATTGCAGCATAAAAGGAGATGACAACTATAGAATCAGAAGAGAAAAATACCCAACAGTCCATCCTTCGAAAGCACTTTGATATGCTGTATCCGGAGAAGCTTAAGGATGATGAATGGATAAGACTTATTGGAATAAGGAAAGATGAAACCGGCAGCCCAGAATCAACACTGGTTAAATTCGTAAAGACCTATAATGAATACGAAGAGTTTGTATTCAAATACCGGTATACATATGATCTGTACAATCAGATTGCAACCAATAAAGGAAATGAGAATGGAAATGCAAGATCCCAACGCTGTAGAAAAGTGCTGTACATGGACTTCGATCAGAAGGACTATCCAAATATGACGGATGCAGAACAATTTACAGAGCTGATCAAGAGTAAAATTCCAAAATTATTCTTAATAGCTTGCGTGAATTCCGGTCACGGATATCATTTTTACGTGTCGATTAAGCAGATTTGCAGAATACCAGAGATAACAAAACTTAATAAAGAACTTGTAGAGATTCTTGGTGCAGATCCAAAAGCTGCATTATCAACGCAAATTGCGAGAATTCCATGTAGTTATAATCATAAGGTTAAAAGTGGAGTATATGATTATCTTGACCCAGATAAATGGACGTATATTAAAACTGTTTTTAATGCCTATGAAAATGGTCCGCAGTTTAAACCGCTAACACAAAATTATATATTATCTCTTATAAAAGATTTTAGAGATCGAACAGAACAGTGTCTTATTTATGATGATACAAAATGGGATTATACGCAAGAAGGAGAGCAATGTTATCTGTGTATTAAAAAAGTTATGAACGAAGGAATCGTAGAAGGTCAGCGAAATTTCTGGCATGGAAGAATAGTTAAAATGCTCCAGAAAGAAGGTTATACAGAAGAGAAAATCTATTCTTTATGTAAAGAATATAATTCCAGATGTAATCCACCGAAATCAGAAAAAGTTATTTTAGAAGATACTAAACGATTTATTGAAACTCCATATAATTTACTAGGATGTTATAAATCATTTCCTGAAAATGATCCACGTCATATGTGGGTTGCCTGTCAATGTGACGAAGCATATTGCAGAAGTTTTCAAAATGGAATAACAATAGAATCAGAAGCAGGAGATAGAGCTAAATTGAATAAGAAAATTCTTACCAATAAGCATTTAAAAACTATGAGTGGAAATGAATTTCTTATTATTACAATTTTAAATGTATATATGGTTGCGTACACTAAAAAAGCTTATAGAGTAAAAGATCTTAAGCGAGTATTAACATCTTCTATTCAGAATAAACAGTGTATGTGCAATCAAACATTAAAAAATTGTTTAGCCAATCTTGAAGCAAGAGGAGTTATTTCAATTACTGATGATAAAAAATATCCAGATAAGTTTGACGAAAAGCATTTGGTATTAACAAGAAAAATAAAAGAATTTCAGAGAGGGTTTATTGAATTCTATTTTTCTGTTTCAGGCGCATTAATAGATGGACGTATCACTCAAAGAGACTATGTTGTATTTATTACTCTTGTAAGAAACTTATCACTTAATAAATCAGCAACTTATGATCAATTAGCTGAGGACTTGGATATGCATAAGTCTAATATTGCCAAATGTATTAAGCACTTGGAAAAAGAAAGATGTCTTATTATTGAAAAAGTAGGTAATGAAAAAGGTATTGAATGTAATAAATATCACCTTGGTAACCCTGTATCTGAAATAGATAATAAAACTAGGGTGGTACTACTGAGGTAAAGACTTATATTCTATAACTCCGTTATATCATACATACTTATTCAATGGTAATCAAAAATTTATGCTTGACAAGCTTAGATTCAAATATATACAAGTAATTTAAAAAAACGGAAAATGCGAATTTTGGTAATCTGAATATTAAGCGGTGACATGCGAAAAATCTATATGTAGCTTATGTTTTTCGCATGTCAACAATGGCGGCAGAAAAGTTGTATCTTAAAAAATTTTTATTAAAAAAATATGATTTGGTATCACCGTAAAACAACAGTTTTACGGTGAAAATTAGCTTAAAAAAAACTATATTTTATAGACA
>ERZ808278.1100-NODE-1100-length-12678-cov-163.787403_pt1 | contig 12678 bp, 11 predicted proteins | sample MGYA00521239_ERZ808278 | MGnify/ENA primary metagenome ERZ808278 (study PRJEB31516, sample SAMN03275600) | gut metagenome | biome: mammalia-associated habitat; material: feces | host: Papio cynocephalus | place: Kenya | collected 2012-07-17 ... | reverse complement strand
AGAAAAGGATTTAAAATTATGGATATTAAACTTAAGAAAAATGAAAAGACATATATAATCTCAGTTGATTATAGACATCATACATTATTAGCTTGTTATGCAAATAACATTTTAACTTACAAAATAGATTTATCAAGCAGTTTAATTCGTACGGAATTATTTAAAAACTATGCAGTAATTTCAGTTTATAAAAGAAGTCAAAAGCATAAACTTAATGAGCAATGTTGTTTAGTTATTTATAAGGATAATGAGTATATTACATTGCCTTACGGTAGTACAATTGGTAAAAATCTTAGTTTTATTGATTTTGTAAAATATATTCAAATGTATAACAATGTAAAAGATTAAGGAGTGTAAACACAATGTTATTCATATTAACTACAATATATGATTATAGTGCATTGTTAGAATGTATATTAGTTAAATATAAAATTGAAAGGGGGTGAATAAAATGAAATATAGCGAATTTGTATTGAAAAATATCGGTCACAAGATTGATTTTGATAAACACTATGGTATTCAGTGTGTCGATTTAATTAATCAATATATGGTTGACGTTTTAGGGCTTGAAGTGACATATCACCCCAAATTTGCCAAAAACTTTTGGAATGACAGAAAAAAGTCTAAATTCTTAATCAAAAATTTTGATTTTGTATTACCTACGCAGAAAATCCAACGTGGTGATATCGGCGTTCGTAACACAGGCGTAGCAGGTCACATATTTATTATTGATAAGAAAATCGGCAATAAACTATATGTGTACGACCAAAACAACGGCGGTAGCGGTGCAGGAATGACTGCAAGAGTATTTGATAATACATCAAAATATATTACAGGAATTTTACGACCAAAAAATCAAAAAAATATTGACAAGGAGCATCAAAAAGTGGTAAAATCAAAATTAAAGGAAAGTCCTTGCAAGCAATTCAAAACTAATGCGTATATGACTACTGATAGTCACGTTTATTCTAATAACACTAAAGAGAATATCACAGGTTTCGTTAATAAGAATGAAAAAGTTAAATTGTTGGCAAAGGGCGATATCAATTCAATTATTCAATATGGAGTTGATAAGAAAATTTACAAGGTCGGAATTGTACCGACTAAGTCAATTAAAAAATTATAATTAAAAGGAGATTTAAAAAAATGGCTAAATCAAAAAAAGAAACAAAAAAGGAATATATGGAGCGTGATTTTTCAGCAGGCTCAATCCGTATTTATGACGGCGGAAAGAAACACAATGACTATGGCTCAATTTCGCTTGACTGCGGTTTTGTAATTTACATTACCATTGTTGAAACGAAAAAGGGTAGATTTATTTCTTATCCGTCGTATAAAACAAAGAAAGATGAATACATCAATCAAGCATACTGCTTTGATAAAGACGTTATCGAAGAACTTAACGACATTCTTGATGAAATGTACGAAGATTAAATTTTAAAAATATAACCTATTGCAAGATAGGTTATATTTAAGGGATAGAATATTATTATATGAGTGATTAAGCGTGAAGAGCGCTTCATATATTATTCGGAATTAATCAACCTATTCTATCCTTTAAATATGACTTATCACTTAATGTTGAACACGTCAATATATCTAACTTGGGCGATAATCAACGTTAATACAAGACATAGAAATAATAAAGAAAGGAAAATACTAATATATTACAATGACTTTTGAAGAGTTCACGACTAATCTTGACAGCATTCGTAATAGTGGCGATGAAGCCTTGACTTCTCTTGAATACACAGCGCTTACCGATTATTTCAATACAACAAGAGAAGAAATAGACGAACGCGATAAGACAATTGATGATTTAAGAAGCGAAAACGAAAAGTTGAGGGATATAAATTCAAGACTTCAACTTGATTACGGCAAGACAGTAATCAAAGAAGAAAAAACAATAATTAAAGACGACAGCGACAATGAAGACGTAAGCGATGAGGAGTTCGCTGAAGCTATTAACGATTTATTTTAAGGAGTGAAAATTTAATGACAGAAGCAACAAAAAAGAGTATTCAAAAAACAGTCAACAAAGTAAGGTCGGCTGCTTCACAGGAATACCAAGACAATGTACCTGTACTTGCCAATAGTAATCTTGCAAGTTTTAAGGAAGCATTCTTTGCTTATCAGCCTGCGATTAATGAGTTTTATGTAGGACTTGTTAATTTGTTTGCAAAAATTATTTGGAACACAGACCGATTTAATCATAAGCTCTCATTTTTGAAAAAGGGCAATTATACAATCGGCTATGATATCGAGGAAATTCATACTAACCCAATCAATCCTGCGCTATATGATAATACAGATGGTGCGGGAATTCTTGGCGATTATCCGCCGGAAGTGCTTACGGCTTTCTATCGTGAAAACAGGCACGACGTTTTCCCACTTACGACAAATAGTGAAATACTTTCACATGCTATGGATTCGTGGGAGCGCCTCGGTAATTTCATCAACTCAACACGTATCGCGGTTGATAATGGCAATGCGCTCCGTGAGTTTAATCTCTTAAAACAGGCAATTGTAGGAATGCATGAAAAGGGTGGTTTTGTTACTCGTGAGGTTGATAGTTCAACCGATGACGGAGTAGCTGATCTTATGGAGCAGTTGCGTACCGATATTAATGATATGCAGTTCTTATCAAGCAAATTCAACAAATATAAGGAACTTTCGGGCGGTGAAAAAGAAGCACAGTCAGTCAGCGAAAAAGACAATATTTGTATTATCTGCACCACTAAGGCAGAAGCAAAGGTAAGACGTTATTTGTCAGGTGTTTTTAATATTCAAGAACTTGAAGATGCTAACAGGTTCGTACTTGTTGATGATTTTGGATATGACGTTTACGAGAAGAAGGGAAGCGCAAGACAGCTTTCAATCACAGGACATAAAACAACACCTATTAGTTTTATTATTGCTGATAAGAATTTCCTGCAGTGGTATGACCGACTTAATGTTGAATATGAGTTTAAAAATGGTTTTACACTCAATATTAACACATTTGTTCACATTTGGCAGATGATTTCAGTATCACCATTTGCTAATGCAGTCTGTTACATAGATAAAACAATTAACACAGCAGTTTCAACAGTTCCGAATACTGTTTTTGAGACAAATGGCAATGACAGCGAAGAATATGAGTTTGTTGATGAAAGCGGTAATCAAGTATATTTAAATGACTTAACAGAGCTTAAAATCTCACATATTAGTAATGAGGGTTCTGTTAAATTAGGGTTGCCCGATACAATTACTCCAGTATTAGAAATTACCAAAACGCACACACTAAACATTAAAGTTCCGGCCGGTCTTGCAAGTGATGATTGGAAAACTGTTATTATTCAATTTGGTAATTCCGTTATTACTGTTAATAATGCAACATAAGAGGTGCAAATTATGTCAACTATTCCGAACACAACACTATACGTTGGTGTAGTTCCGTGGAATCGTGACTTGAAAAACGTTCAGTCCTACAATAGTAGGGCTGAGCAAATTTCAACTATTCAAGGACTATTAAGCCATAAATATGAACACATTAATATTATACGTCGTGATAGTGATTTAATATTAAAGGGCGTTAATGAAAATCTTACACAATGTAATTATTTAATGTATCAAAATAAAGATATATCGGATAAATGGTATTTTTGTTTTATTGACAACGTGCAATATAATTCACTTAATAGTGTGATTATAAGTCATTCAATAGACGTATGGCAAACATATCAATTTGATATCACATATTATAAAAGTTTGATACTGCGGTCGCACGTTGCAAAAAGTGCCGATGTTGTCGGTAGGTGGCTTGCACCCGAACCTATAAGTGTAGCACCTGAATTTGAACGCAAGCACAACGTATTTAACGAGTTGTCGTGGACACCCCAATATGTGTTGCACTCAACATCAGTATTTAATCCGAATACTAAAAAATATGAATATAAAGGAAACGGAACAGGAGCGACACTCTCGGCTGAATATGGCAAATTTGTTAATAGTGATGCTGATGTTCAAGCAGTAATCAATAATTACGGCAGAAAATCACCCGATGAAATTATTGAAGATGCAGGAAGTCACGTTAATTGGAAAGACATATTAAAATCTTTTTTGAGTGGCGGAACGTCTGTTGACTCTTATAATGCTATATTAGGGTTGCACGGTTCAACTTCTGTTGCCGAATTACAGGACCATAGAAATGAGTTAATCGGATTATATGCTATCCCCTCCTGGGTACACGACGGAACCAATAAGTATGCAACTAATGATATTACAAGTAAATCCGTTTCAGTAACATTACCGACTTCAACATTAGCCTGCGGTTATGCTCCACGAAATAAAAAAATGCTTTCAAGTTTATGTAAAGCCTACTTGTTTTATAATGAAAACGGCTTTAAATTGCCATTGAAACCCGAATTATTTACAAGCGGTTCACCGAGTTTTACAGTTAAATCAACAGAACTTTCAACAAACGGATTCATCCTTCAAATAGGTTCTTATGCTGATTATACCGTTAAAACAAATAAGATATCATATAATTGTGAAAATCGAATCGGATATGATGCAAACACAGGGCTTGACAAGGTTCTTAACGGCTTGACGGCTACAGTTGGGGTTGTTAATGCCGTCGGCTCTGTTGCATCGCAAGCCTTTGCAGGAAACATCGGTGGAGCAGTACAAGGAGCTGTTGGAACGGCTCAACAGTCAATTAATATGATTGATGCTTTAGGTCAACGAGGTGTGAACACAGGCGCAAGCGGTGATATAATGAGTATCACAGAAAAAAGGGCAATGCCTGTCTTTGCTGATGTATCACCGACTGACGCACAATGTAGATATATTGATGATTACCTTGATGTATATGGCTATGCTATAAATGAAATAGGGAAGATTTCAACCTATATGAAAAATAGGACTAATTGGAATTATATACAAGTCGCTAATTGCAATATCAAAGTAAGTGCACCAAATGACGATTTTAACAGACTTAAACAAATGTTTGAAAGCGGTGTTACTATTTGGCATAAGAACTTTGGCGATTATGACCAAGCTAACAACTAAGAAAGGAGTTGACAGACAATGAAAGAATGTGGATTTATTGATTTTGATCCATGGTGCGGTATTAAGATAGGTGATAATATTGAAAACCTATTAAATTACAACAACATACGTAACGGCGATATGCAAGCCTTTGCAAGCAAATTGACAGCTTTTTATATTTATTTCAATTACTTTGCTAATATCGCAATGTCACTTATTAGATATGACTGTGGAGTAATTCCCGAAGAATATATTGAACGTGCTTTATTTCAAGATGGCAAAGTTGCTTTTTTCAATGGAGCTATTGCAGGCGGTGCAAATGAAGTTATTGCAAGCACTTTTGTTGATGAATGCAAATACAATCATTATGGGGAACTTAAGGAAATTAAATTAATTGATAGCTTACCAAATACAAATAGTGATATGCTTATCAATTCAATTGACGGCAATATAACAGATTTTACTATTGTTTGGTGCAATAAAACAAAAATACCATTAATGGCAATTGTTTATTATTTCTGTCAAAAAATAACCGAATTACAAACGGCGGTTAATTATAACACCCTTAATAATTCATTGCCTATTGCTGTTGAAGCGACTAACGAGCAAATACTCGCTTTAAATAACATTATTAAACAAGTAAGTAATCAAAATAGGTTTTTGTATTTTAAGAAAGACCATAATTGCAGACCTGAAGAGTTATTCAAGTCACTTGATTTAAACGTCGAATTTAAAGCTGATAAAATGCTTGAGGTGCTTAACTATTATAAGGGTGAATTTTTTACAATGTTGGGAATTAATAATACCCCTTTTGAGAAAAAAGAGCGTTTACTACGTGATGAGGTTAGAAGTAATAATCAAATCCTTAATTTAACGCTTGACAGTTACGTGCAAACACAAAAAAGATGCTTTGAACAGGTCAATAAGAAGTTTTTAACTAATTTCGATTGCAAGGTGAATACGTCAATTAATGATGTTATTGCGGAGCAAGACGAGGAGTTTAGAGAGGTGATTAGTTAATGGCGATTTATACTAATTCTTTTCAAGATATAATGCACATCTACGACCACGACGGAAGTAATTTAACTTATGAGCAGAAAATTGTTAAACTATGTGAATATATTTTCGATTTTAATTACGATTATAAAAACGATTTAACCTTTAAAGCATTTTTCGAGCCTTATTTCATCGAGCATTTTTTTAATGAGGAATTCGCTTTTGAAACACTTGATTTTTTTAAAGTCAAATTGAAAAATCGTATGCAAGAAGTATTGCCTTTTTATATTCCGCTTTATCAAACATTTTATATCAATAACATTGACTTAACGTTAATTGAAAACGAGGAAAGCACAGAAACAGGTGGAACAGAAGAAAACGGCAACACACACAACAACAGTAATGTAATAAATACTTCTCTTGATGTATCAAGTGACTTGCCTGCTAATGTAATATCTGTTAATAATATTGATGATGTTAAATATGCAACTGACGGAAAGCGAGGAAAAAACACATCTGTTAATGAAAGTGATATTATTAATAATAACAATACGCACTATAACAGAAATAGCAACAGAAAACGAACTAACAACGGTCTTGATAACGCAACACGTTATTCAAGTGAATTTCTTAATCTATGTAGCGAGATGATTAATAAGTTCAATGATTTATTTTTAATTATTTTTTAACTGAGAAAGGAGTTATTTTATGGGAATTTTCACACCGATTGTACCACTTGAATTTGACGCAAGTTATTCATACATTCAAAGGCTTATGCACTTATGCGATAAACTTAATGAACAAGGTGTATCAATTAATTCAATTCAAGCATTTTTAAATTCTCTTGATATTGACAAGAAAATCAAAGATGAAGTTTTTAAGCAGTTTGTTAATACTCCAAATCTAAAGAGAGTTTTGGAGCATAAAAAAATAATGCTTGTAGGTGACAGTTATTTAGCAGGGGCAGGCTTGCCCGATCCATCAACGCAAGGGTTTGGACATTTACTCTATGAATTGGGTTTTGATATTACTGCTTTGGCTTCATCGGGGGCAGGATTTACTGCGCAAGGCAGTAACGGGAGATTTCTTGACGTGGTGAGAAATTGGACACAAAACAGAAATGATTACACTGATATTATTTTCTTAGGCGGAGTAAATGACAGCTATACAGAAATTGACGATGGTACCCTTGGTGCATCAATTAGGGATTGTATCAAAGAAACCCATCAGCTATATCCAAACGCAAGAGTAGCAGTTGGATACATTTCACAATTACATCGAGCACACGATAATATTAAAAAAGTGTTGCAGACAATTCATACATATAAGACAGGTTGTCTTGAAAGCAATTATGCTTATATTAATAATAGTGAAACAATGCTTAAGCGTGTAGGACTGTTGCAGGGTGACGGAACACACCCGACTGTTGAGGGGCATAGATTGATTGCTAACTATTTATGTTCTTATCTTAATAATGGCAATATTGCAACACAAGGTGAAATGACAGGTGTAAGACTTACAGGTTCACCGCAATTTCCAAATGCTGATCCTGGCGATTATTATATGTTACAAACAAACAACATAATGCAAGTAACATTGCATCAAACAAGTGTGTGGAAAGCAAATGAGACAGCATATCCGCTTATTGAAATGAGCGGTAACACAATTCTACACATTGGCGACTTTGCACAATCGTTAATCTATGGACAAGGTGAAGATTTAGCGGCGGCACCGACTAACTGTAGTTTTACAGTACCAGCCACTATAACACTTTGGACTGACGGTAATTTTACAAAATCACATTCTTACCCTATTCCATTAAATCTTATGTTTAAAGGTAATTCATTATTTGCCCGCCCTATGATGAGTGATGATAACGGCGCTAATTTTTGGAAATCATATATACGTCAAATCACAGTCGCACCATTTACTGTAATTCTTAACGCAGATATATGCTAACGAGGTAATAATATGGAAGAATTAATTATAATCAAAGATATTATGTTATCAAATTCAAAATATTTTCTTGCAGTATTCTGTTTTTATTTGATTGATTTTATGACCGGTTTTGCAAAGGCACTAAAAAACAAGAACATATCAAGCGGAAAACTAAGGGGAAGTGTAAGCAAGGCTCTTGAATACATTGCATTTCTACTTGTCGGCGTAGTCGCGGTTTATTTATTTAATGCTGAATATGCGGTTAATTTAATCGCTATATCTTTATGCTGTGTTGAGTTTACAAGTATTTGTGAAAATGCAAAAGAATCAGGGTTTAAATTTCCCGACAAAATTATAGCGTTATTTAGCAGAAAGGAGGACGGGGGCGAGTAATCGCCCTCTATTTTTTATGGCTAAAAATTTAACAAACGCTGAATTAATATCACAGATTGCAAAAAACAACCCGGTATGGACTGAAGAAAAAAGCAGGGAATTACTACGGCTTAATCGAAAATTCACATATTATAGAAATATAAATAATTTAATGCAAATAATATACAGGCAGAATAAAATACACACTTTGAATAGCGATGACTATGCAGTAGAAATATCAAATAAATTTAATCAATCATTAAGCAGAAAAGCACTTGATATATCTAACGAGCAAGACGAAGCAGATTATTATAAGTTAGTCGACTTAATAACAGAGTTGGGAACCGGCGAAAATGCTAATACATATGAGGAGTTGTATTATTAATGATTTATAATTTATATTTATATCAAAATGGTAAACTAATAAGAAAAGGTAATACGCACGTTTTTCGTGATTTTTTTAAGGAAAATACAGACTTAACTGAAAAACAAATAAAGCGTATTATACAGGCTCGTAACGTGAGAGAAATTAACGGTTTTTATATTAGTGAAAATTCTAATTTCGACTGCAAGGTTGATACTAAGGCAAAACGCAACCGAAAGAAAAACAGAACTATCAACCGCTTTATATATGCGTTAGATATTGAAACGTCAACGTATAATGTGGGTAATAGAAAATTATCATTAATGTATTTAGGGAATATTCAAAATGTATATCTCGGTGCAGACACGTTTAGTGACCTTAATAAAGATAATTTTAGATTTTATCAGAGTTATAACAGATTTTTCCGCACTTATGAAGAATGGAATGATATTCTTGAAATGCTTAATAAGAATAGTGTTAAAAAGGGCTTATATACATATATATATGTACATAATCTACCTTATGAATTTTCATTTATGCAGAATTTAAAATTCTTTCGTGAAAATTATAAAAATGAAACCATGATTGCGTCAAATACAAGAAAGCCGATATCTTTTGAATTGGACCATTTAATTTTTAGATGTAGCTATAAGCTACTTGGTAAATCACTTAAAGTCCTTGGCGATGAACTCGGTATTGCTAAATTGACCGAGGAAAAAGGGGGATATAATCAGCACTACACTCCAACGTCAGCATTACCCGATATTGAATACAAATACAATAAACAAGACGTGTTAATTACTCTATACGCTGTTGTAGACTGCTTTAAGAACTCTAATTATTATAAGAATGTTAATTCAATTGATAGAATGATAACCGCTACAAGTTTGACAAGGCTTGAAAATGAATTACACTCAACGCAGGAAGAAAAAGAAAAATATACAAGGCTTTGCACGTCTTTAATTAAATTTTACAACAAAAAATTTGATGATGAAAGTACTGTTTACGAGTTATTAAGAAATGTGTTTTGCGGTGGATATGTGAGGTCAAATAGGTTTTACTCTTTTATTCCATTCGATAATGTTGCAAGTTATGATTTTGCATCTTCATATCCTGCTCAAATGCTGATGTGCAATTTTCCATTCAATTTTAAAATGCGTGAAACAGATAAGACGGCATATTTAAAATTTATCATTGAAAAAAACAATGCATATATTAAATATAAGGGCGGCGTTTTGCAATGGTATTTAACAACACCGCAGAAAACTCTACATACGTATTTTATGTGCGAATTAGTGGTTAAAAATCTTAAAATTAAGAGATTTAACAATCATAATGAATTACCATTTTTAAGTGTAAGCAAATGCTCCGACTATGATATCAAAACAATGAAAAGTAGCAACGGCAGAGTTATGAGCGCTGATAAAATCACATTATATTTAACTGCTTATGATTATATCGCTTTAACTTTATTTTATGATTTTGAAATTGACGAATGCAAAAAACTGCTTTACACACGAAAAAATGCAAAATTAGCTACTTATGTAACAAATTCAATTAATAACTATGCAAAGCAGAAAGTTATATTTAAAAAATTAAAAAATAGTGATAATGTTGATGCAATTACAAAAGAAGATTTTAATTTTAATGATAAATGCGTTGTTAATGATGACTTTTTAAATCATTTTTTCACGCTTAATACAGAAGATAAAAAAGACACTTTAAGCCGTGAATTAAGACTTGCAAAAGGTCGTTTAAATGCTCAATATGGTATTAATGTTCAGCAGTTAGCGCCGAATGACTTGTTATTTTATCCATTAAAAAATGAGTGGCAATGTATAGAAAATGTGGACGTAGAAAGCGGAACACTACTAAGAAGTTATATTGACGGCTTACACGTCACAGCATACGCAAGATTACATTTATACATATTATCATACATTATCTTCACACAAACAAATGCTACAATACTATATTGGGACACTGACAGTATTAAGTGCGTTAATGATTTAGACAATGTTAATAAAGCCGTTGATATGTTTAACGATTATATTAATAAAAAATGGCATTGTGAAAAATATTATAATATGGGGCTTGCCGACAACGAGGGTATTTATAAATATTTCTGCACCGCAGGCGCTAAATCTTATATATTTGAAAAAAATAATTCAATATCAATTTCAATTAGTGGAGTACCTAAAAAGAGTACTAATAGATATTTGAATAACATTTATAATGGTGATTTTAAAAAATTCTGCTCCGAATACTACCACCCGAATACGTTTTTTTGCTCAACTGTAACTGGTAAACTTGCAAGCTGTTATTATACCAAGAATGATAATATATTTAAAAATGCAAGTGTAATTGACGATGCCGGAAAGACATATAATTTTAACGGCTTCGGCGGGTGCTTGCTCCTGCCGTCTGACTTTACCTTAACGGCAATAGGATTTACAAATCATTCACTTGTAGAAGAGGCTCAACAACTTTCTTATCTGCGTAGAAAAGGTATTAAAATTCTACCAACGTATATAGGCAAGCCGAGTAATAGCGATAATAAGATAGAAAGGATAGATAATAATTGATATATTATAACGGAAATAAAAGGCGGTCAATGCATTGTGATTATGATGTATTATTTGGCGGACGTGCTAATGGTAAATCGTATGACGTATGCAAGAATGATATCATAGACGATTATTTTAATAGTAATTATACTCACGAATTTGGACTTGTTAGACGTGTAGGATATGGCGCATCAGCATCGGCTGAAAACCTTACAAAGTGGTTTGCAGATGACCTGCATAAGTATTTAAAAGATAAATACAATAGTTATATCAAAGTTGAAAGCAACACTTTTTACATTATAAATAATGATGACGAAACCGAGGAGCTAAAAGCAAATCAAAAAAAGCCACGGCTTAAGGCTAAGGTTTTTGGGCACTTTTTTTCACTTGCCATTGAAGAAAAGTACAAATCACAACAATTTGACAATATCCACACGCTTGTATATGAGGAGTTCTGCCCAATGTCAACATACGGATATATCGAAGATGAAATTAATCATTTTACGAGCCTTATATCAACGATATTTAGACATAGAAACGGCAAGATAATATTAATAGGTAACACGATTAATAAATATAACATATACTTTGATTGGCTCGGAATTGATATTGATAAATTAGAATTAAAGCCAGGTGATATAATTAAACTGCAATCAAAGCAGTTCAAAGATGGCGCAACGATATGTGTTGATTTTGCTAAAATGCCGTATGAAGATGAAACAGAGATACCGCATATGTTAAAAATAGGCAAATGCGAAGTAGCGACAACAGGCGATTATACTAAGAGCGAATACTGTTTTAATTCATCTTATGATGATTTTATATTCAAAGAATGTAAACCCCTTGTGTTATTTGCAATTGAGATTGAAAATATATTTTACTACGTTTTTAAATGCACATATAAAAAATACAATTTTATTACAATAACTAACCGATGTCAGCAACAAAAAGTTAAATCAAATATATATCACTATGGCAAAAAAATTATTGACGCAATAAAACTAGGGCATAAATCTTTTGATGATATTTATAAAGCATTCAATGAAGATATTCTATTACCGACCATATTCAGTGATGAATACATTGAGTATAGATATAGAATGTTAATAGAAAAATACAGATAAAATAAAAGCCTCGTCATTTGACGAGGTTTTTATTATACCATTTTAAAAAGTCTATGTAATCAACGAATGTAAGTGTTTTTTTGTTATAAACAACATCAACATTGCAATTTCTATGTGTTATGCTTTTATCTGGTATTGTAACACTAGCTACTAATATATCACTATTCCAAATAAAAAATATGTATTTGTTAAAATTAATTTCTGTAAAATTAATACTAGTAACATATTCAATGCACACACTTTTTTCATCAAAATTTATTCTTATACACATAATATCACACTTTCC
>ERZ808278.1099-NODE-1099-length-12687-cov-4.824810_pt1 | contig 12687 bp, 12 predicted proteins | sample MGYA00521239_ERZ808278 | MGnify/ENA primary metagenome ERZ808278 (study PRJEB31516, sample SAMN03275600) | gut metagenome | biome: mammalia-associated habitat; material: feces | host: Papio cynocephalus | place: Kenya | collected 2012-07-17 ... | reverse complement strand
CTAACAAAAAAGTCAGAGATACTCTTATTGTTCAATATATTTATTTGACAAAATACGTTGTAAACCGTGTTAAGGTTTCTTTGCCTATTACTTTTGCAGAAGAAGATATTTCAAGTTATGGCGTTGAGGGTCTTATTGATGCCATTGAAAAATATACCCCTGACAAAGGTGCAAGATTTGAAACTTACGCACTTATGAGAATCAGAGGTAATATTATTGATAAAATCCGTTCTCAAGACTTTTTGCCAAGAAGTGCAAGAAAGAAAATCAAAGACGTTAAACAAGCTCAAGAAGAATTACGTCAAAAGTTCGGTCGTGCAGCAACAAATACAGAAGTCGGAGAACTTTTAGGTATTGAACCTGATAAGGTTAACCAAATTCTTTCAGAGGATACTTCAATAGGTTCTATTTATGATAAGAGAGGTTCTTCTGACGATAGTATGGAAATTATTGATACTATCGAGGATACTCGTTCTTTAACTCCACACGAAGAAATGGAAGAAAAAGACGTTAAGAAAGAACTTGAAAGAGCATTACAACGTCTACCTGAACGTGAACGTATGATTATGGTTCTTTACTATCATGAGAATATGACATTAAAAGAAATTGGTGAAACTATTGAGGTTTCAGAATCACGTGTTTGTCAATTACACGCACAAGCAATTATGAAATTGAAAAATATTCTTTCAGAAACACGTGTTGATAGATATAGAAAATCGATTGTGTAGGCAATTCGAACGTATTATTAAAGAGAGAGAGAATTTTAAACCACCAGAAATGGTGGTTTTTATTTTGTAAAAGTTTGTAAAATGGCAAATAAAATTAGGCAATATTTTTTCTTTAAGGTTTTTACACTTGGTGTAGGTAGTAAAATATAGGTGTATTTATATGGGTATATCCTTAGTCGCAAATTATGGTGATAAATCTCAAGTCCAATCGTTTTTAAAAACTAAATCAAATAAAGGTGCTATGGTCGGTACAGGTATTGGTGTTGCAACTGGGTTGGCTGCATCTTATCCGCAAATTAAAAATTATCTTTCTATTTCAAAAAATTTAAAAGAAATGTCTTTAGGTGATAAAAAAGATGTCTTTAAATCAATAATAGAAGAAAAAGATCCTAATTTTTCACCTAGTAAATTTATGAAAAATATGAAAAAAGGTGCAGTAGCATCAACTATTCTAAATACAATTGGAGCGACTGTAATTGGTTTAGGTGTCGGATTTTTAGTTGATAAAGCTATTGATTTTGTAAATGATAAGAAAGCTAAAAAGGCTCAACAAAATCAAAAAGTATAACAAGTTTTGATAAAAAGAGATGGCGAAACGTTTTACGTTTCGCCATCTCTTTTTATTATCCATTTAAAATTATAAATGTTTTTCGATATTACTAATAATTGTTGATTTTGGCATTAAACCAACCATTCTTTCAACAGGTTCTCCATTTGCAAATACAAGCAAGCTTGGTAAACCTGAAATAGAATATTCTTTTGCAACATTTAAACATTCATCAGCGTTAACTCTTACGACCTTAACTTTTTCGCCCATTTCTGTTGCAATTTCGTCAAGTACAGGAGCTAATTTTCTGCAAGGTCCACACCATGTTGCCCAAAAATCTACAAGAACTGGTGTTTTAGCTTCTAAAACTTCTGCTTTAAAATTTTCTTCAGTTATATCCATTGCGTTAGACATACCTTATCTCCTTTGTTTTCCGTACAATTAATTTTATATTAGCATAAAAATTATTTTTGTGTTACCCTAATATTATTATAGACAAATTACTAGATAGTTGGAAAGATAAATGGCAAGAAAAAAAGTAATAGAAATAGTTTTAGATACAGAAACAACAGGTCTTGATTTTACAAAAGAAAGAATCATTGAGTTTGCGGCAGTAAGATTAGAAAATGGTAAGGTAAAAGACGAGTTCCAAACTCTTATAAATCCTCAACAACACATTAGAAAATCTTCAATCGCTATTCACGGTATTACAGAAGATATGGTTAAAGATGCCCCAACTGAGGCAGAAGTTATGCCACAAATTATGGAATTTATTGGCGAGTATCCTATTGTTGCTCACAATGCTATTTTTGATTACCAATTCTTGAACGAAGCTTCTTTAAGATGTTTTGGTAAACCTTTAGAAAATGCACGTATTGACTCTCAATATATGTTCAAAGAAGTTTATCCAGAATTAGAATCTCATGGTCTTGAAAATTTATGTACAAGATTTCACGTAGATTTTCACGATCATCACAGAGCAATGGCTGATACTATGGGGCTTGCTCTAGCTTATCCACAACTTAAAAAATTATTCTTACAAAAAAATAAATGGGAAGAATCTCAATTAGAAAATGTTGAATACTTATTTGAAAGATTTGTAAGAATTCAAAATACAGTTACTACACTTCAATCCGAATTACAAGATTTAAAATCTGTCTTTAGATTATATTTCGAGTTAGGAGGAAAAGCTATTACTTCTCAAACAGGGGAAGTACTTTCATATCAATCAAAACAATCTTACACATATAATTTTAAAGACATTAAACAAGTTCTTGACGAAGTTGGGGCTTTGGAAAAAGCCGTTAAATTAAACAATGGGTTTGTAGATAGATTATGCAATAGCAATAGTCTTACTCCAGAACAAAAGGAAATCCTTCAAAATGCTCGTCATGAAATTTCAGAAACAAAAAATGTACACGTTACCAAAAATAACAAGTAAGTAGGAAAGATTAATGTCAAATTTTATAATAGATTATTTTAAAGAGCCTCCTATAAAAGAGGAAATTCAAGATAAGCAAAAAGTGGATAAAATGTACAAGCATTGGACTTGGAGAATTTTTATCTCTGTTTATATAGCATACATTGTTGCACATTTTTGTAGAAAAAATATTGCGGTTGCGTTGCCGTTTATTGGTCAAGATTTAGGCTATACAAATACTCAATTGGGTATTTTAGGTTCTTCATTGTATATGACTTACGGGATTGGTAAATTCTGTAATGGTATTTTAGCTGACCGTAGTAATGTTAGAACTTTCTTGCCAACAGCAATGATTATTTCTGCCATTGCAAATATATGTTTTGTATATAGTGCAGTATTTATTACTCCAGGGCACGTATCATTTTTCGGATTGCCTTCTGCAACAATTCTGTTGTGGGTGTTAACCTTCTTTTGGGGTGCTAATGGTTGGTTTCAGTCAATGATTTTTCCACCTATTGCAAAAGCTCTTTCTTATTGGATTTCTAAATCAGAACGTGCTACAAAATGGTCTATTTGGTCAACTTCTCACCAATTAGGCGTATTCTTTACAGTTATGCTATCTGGGATTTTGATAGGCAAATTAGGTTGGAAAGTTGCTTTCTGCGTTGAAGCGGTTGCTGTTACTATTGTAGGTTTGATTTTGTTCTGGGCATTGCGTGATAGACCTCAGTCTATGGGTTTACCTGATATAGATGTTTATAAGAATGAACCTATTGATAAAGAGGAAGAAGAGAAAAAACATAGCATGTCTTATTTTGAGATGCTAAGAAAATATATCATTTGTAATAAAATCCTTTGGTTGTTAGCGATTGCGTATTCTTTCGTATATGTAATTCGTTTTGGTACAGAGGATTGGTTCGTAAAATATTTAATGGAGTACAAAGGAGATACACTTGCAATTGCAACTGCAAAATTGAGTTCACTTGCTGTAGTGGGTTCTTTGGGTGCTATTGCTGCAGGTTGGTTCTCTGACCGTTCAAGTTCTGGTAGCAGAATTCCTATCAATATTTTATTCTTCATTGGTTTAGGAACTTGTTTATTCTTATTCCATATAAATACTTATGATCCATTTGATTATGTATTAGCAGCATTGATTGGTGCTTTCACAGCCGGACCTCAATTATTGCTAGGTGGTGTTTGCGCTCTTGAAGCTACATCAAAAGAAGTTGCTTCTGCTGCACTTGGTTTTACTGGCATGTGTGGTTATGTTGGCGCTGTACTTTCTTCAACTGGTACAGGTTTTATGATTGACTTATTCCAAGCTAAATTCAACAATGGCTGGTTAGGTGCAGTTATATTTTGGATTTCTTCTGCAATTATTGGTATTGCAATGTGTATAGTTATTTTATTCTATTCTTCTGCAAAAGCTAGAAAACAAAAACGTTTGGAAGAAGTTGAAGAAAATCAATCTCAAGAAAAAATAGAGGCTTAATATGAATAAATTGTTTATAATATCAGGTTCATCAGGTGTTGGAAAAGGTACAGTAATAAAACAATTACTTAAAAATAACAATGCAAATGTGAGATTATCTGTTTCTACTACAACAAGAAAACCTCGTGAAGGTGAAAAACACGGTGAACATTATTTCTTTGTTGAAAGAGAAGATTTTTTAAATTCTGTTGATAATAATGAATTTATTGAATGGGCTGAATTTTCTGGAAATTGTTATGGTACAAAAAAAGCCTTTGTAGAAGAAACTTTAAATAATGGTCAAAATGTGTTGTTAGAGATTGATACACAAGGTGCATTACAAATTAAAAAAATCATGCCAGAAGCTATTCTTATTTTTATTGCTCCACCTTCTTTAGAAGAATTAAAAAAACGTCTAATCGGTAGAGGTACAGAAACAGAAGAAGCTATTCAAAAAAGATTGAGTTGCGTTGAGGCTGAACAAGAAAAATCTAAGCAATATGATTATATTGTGGTGAATGACACAGTTGAAAATGCGGTAGAAAATTTAGAAAACATTTTTAAAAAAGAAAACGATGAATAAATACAAATTAACAGAGATAATAGAAAATATGGCGCCAACTGATACTCAAGAAGTTTGGGATTGCTCTGGTTGGATTGTTAATGTCGAAAATGTTATTGAAGTTAATAAGGTTATGCTAGCTTTGACTATTACAGATGATGTAGTAGCTCAAGCTCGTAAAAAGAAATGTGATATGATAATTTCTCATCACCCATTGTTTTATGTTCCGCTTGAATATAGAGATATTCAAATGTATTGTGCTCATACAAATTTGGATAAAGCAAAAGGTGGCACAACTGATACTTTGATTGATGAACTGAAACTTGATGTTAAATTCTTTGAGACAGAAGAATTTGTTAGATATCTTGAACTTAAAAAAGAAATTACTTTAGACAATCTTTTAAAACACGTTAAAAGATTGTCAAAAAACGCAAGATATGTTAATAATAATAAAAAGACTTACATAAAAAACGTAGCTGTTTGTTCAGGTTCAGGAAGTGAATTTATCAAAGATGCAGAAGAAAAAGGCTTTGATGTATTTATAACTGGAGATTTAAAGTATCATACAGCTGTTGACAGTAATATTATTGTGATTGATATGGGTCATTTTGAAAGCGAAAGACCTGTCCTAAGAACTCTAAAAAATAAATTACAAGAAAACGTGGAAATAATTTATGCGAAAGAAAAATCTCCTTTTAATAATATTTAGTTTATTTGTAATTGCTATTATTCAAGGCATTTGCTTTGCATATCAAACTGTTATAATAAATTTCCCTGATGATAAAGTTTGGAATAGAGTTTATGATAGAACACAAGGTCGAGAAAGAATTGTTCAGTTTGTACCAGAAGGTCAAAGTTATAGAAATTGGACAGAGGCTTATATCTTCCACTCATACCGTCATAATGTTGGTACAAGTGTGAATTCTCTTGTTTTTCTTAATATGATGAAGAAAAAAATGGAAGAACAAAACAATACAAGACCTTATATTTATGTGTTGAAAAGTCCACAAACTTCTATCGTAACAAGATGTGTTAAATCAAATAGTAAAATTAAAGCTCAATGTGATATTTATAGAGTCGCTTCTGCGCAAGAGGCTGTTATTTCTATTCAATATATCAATAAAAATACTTTAGATTTCAAAAGAAATTATGAATATTATTTGGATATAATAAAACGTGCAAATCCATATTATAGTTATTTTAGATATGATAGAATTATGAGTAAAGGAACATCTTTTGAATTATAGTTTTGACATTTTTAAAAAATATTCTAAAGAATTATTGGATTTATCATTGCCGATAATTATGGGAAGTATTGGCTTTGCGCTTATATTTTTAGGTGATGTTTTTGTCGGGGCAAGATATTCTACAGATGTTCTTGCTGCTGTTAGTATTTCTGGCGCTATTACGAGTATTATTTTTATATTCGGTATTGCACTTTTAAGCAGTGTTTCTGCATATTTGTCAAACCAGTTGGGTGCTAAAAAATCTGCAAAAAATTATTTGATTCCTTCAATAAAATTTTCAATGTTGTTGGCAACTCTTAGCTTTTTTGCAATTTTAGCCGTTATTCCCCTATTTCCTGTTTTAGGATTTGAGAAAAAGCTTATTCCGATGATGAATAATTATACGTGGATTTTTGCGTTTTCTACATTTGGTGATTATTTATTTAAGGCTATGAAGGAATTTTTGCAATCTTATAAGATTGTATTCATTCCAAATTTAATTGTTATTATTGCAATTTTCTTTAACGTAAGTTTTAACTGGATATTTGCATTCGGTGTTGGACCTTTTCCTGAAATGGGTGAATCTGGTTTAGCATTAGCTACGACTTTAACAAGAACTCTTATGGGTTTAGCTATTTTAGGATTCTATTTGTTTACTTTCAAGGTTAAGATTGTCGAACAAGAGTATAAAGATTATTATAAAAACCTTTTGATTATTGGTTTACCAATTTCATTTGCAGTATGTATAGAATTTTTAGCTTTTAATGTTATAACAATTTTGGTTGGAAGAATGGCAGGCGTTTATGCTGCTGCACAAAGTATTTTAATCTCTATAATTAATACGACATTTATGATTCCGATGTCTATTTCTATGGCAACGACTATCAAAATTGGTTATGCAAATGGGGCAAAAAATCTTACCGATATAAAAAGATACTCGCTTACAAGTTGTATAATCACAGAATCTTTTATGTTGCTTTGTGGCGTCATAATTGCAGTATTCCCAACTCAAATTGTGGAAATGTTTACACCTGATACATATCTTGTGAAAATAATGATTCCTGTTATGATTTTGCTTGCAATTTTTGAAATCACAGACGGCTTGCAAGTAACACTTGGAGGTATTTTTAAGGGTATGAAAAATACTAATATCGTAATGGTAACGAATATTATCGGGTATCTGATAATTGGTATGCCTTTAGGAATTTATTTAGCTCTAAACAAAAATCTAAATCTAGTCGGTTTTTGGATTGGATTGGTTGTTGCTTCTGTAATTCTTTGTAGCATTTTATCAGTAAAATTGGGTAAATCTCTTAAAAATTACGAGTTGGTTTCTGACGTAGAGTGTCCTCAGGGTGATTAGAATTTGATAAGATAATTTCGCTGTATTCGTTTTTATCTATATTTATTCCCCAGTTTTTTGTATTTAAAGTAAATTTTTTCTTCTTTTTCTTGTTAATCATATTTTTATTATAGTACAATTTAAGAAAAATGGAGAAATTTTATGACAATAAAAGGTATTATATTTGATTTTAATGGTACATTGTTCAATGATACAGAATTGCATAATATAGCTTGGATTGAATATTCAGCAAAACTTAGAAATGGCAAAGCTTTTGATGCTTATGAATTAGAACATTATATGTATGGCAGAAGCAATGCTGAAATTATTGAGTATGCAATTGGTAGAAAACCTACGCAAAAAGAGGTTGACAAATATGCGTGGGAAAAAGAAGAATGTTATCGTCAGTTGGTTTTGAAAAACCCAGAAAATATTAAACTTGTAGCTGGCGCAGAAGAATTGTTAGACTATTTGAAAGAAAATAATGTTCCAATGACGATTGCAACAGGTAGCGAAATCAATAATGTAAAATTCTTTATTGAAATATTCCATTTAGAAAAATGGTTTGACACTTCAAAAATTGTTTATGATGATGGCGTTAGACTTGGAAAACCTCACCCAGATATTTATTTAGAAGCATTGAAGGTTATGGGTTTAAAAGCAGAAGAAACTCTTGTATTTGAAGATTCTTATTCAGGAATTACTGCAGCAAATGAGGCAAAAATTGGTAAAATCATTGCTATAAACGAAAATCCAGAAACTTTTAAACATAAGGATAAAGTTTATAAAGTGATAAAAGATTTCACAGAATTTGACAGAAATATATTAAGCTAAAACTATTGAATAATAAATATTTTTTATATACGATAATAGGCGGAAGTATTAAACCACAAAAGAAAGAAGAAGATATGGATATTGAAAAATTACGAAATATAGCGATAATAGCACACGTTGACCACGGTAAAACTTCAATGGTAGATTGTATGTTGAAGCAAAGTGGTGTATTTAGAGATAACCAAGAAGTTCAAGCGTGCGTACTTGACTCAAACGATTTGGAAAGAGAAAGAGGTATCACTATCCTTTCTAAAAACATTTCTGTTGATTATAAAGGTTATCATATCAACGTTGTTGACACACCAGGTCACGCAGACTTTGGTGGTGAAGTTGAACGTGTATTAGGTATGGTGGACGGCGCATTACTTATTGTTGATGCGGCTGAAGGTCCAATGCCTCAAACAAGATTTGTATTATCAAAAGCTTTAGAATTAGGTTTAAGAATTATCGTTGTTATCAACAAGATTGATAAACCAGCTGCCGAACCTGATTTAGCATTAGACAAAGTATTTGATTTATTTACAGAATTGACTGATAACGAAGAATTAATCGACTTCCCAATTATTTATGCAAGCTCATTACAAGGTTTTGCTAAAAAAGAATTGGAAGATGAAAGTGATAACATTGCACCATTGATGGATTGCATTATTGAAAACATCAAACACCCAGAAGGTGATGCTGATGAAAACCTTCAATTCCACGTAACAACATTGGATTACAATGATTACGTTGGTAGAATTGCAATCGGTAGAATTAAAAATGGTCATTTGAAATCTCAAGAAACATTATCATTAATCAAGGCTGACGGTTCTATTCAAAGATGTAAAATTACAAAATTATTTGGTTTCCACGATTTAGGTCGTGTAGAAATTGAAGAAGCTTCAGCTGGTGATATCGTAGGTATTGCAGGTTTCCCTGATGTTCAAATTGGTGAAACAATTTCTTCATTAGACAATCCAGTAGCATTACCACTTATCCATATTGACGAACCTACATTGCAAATGAACTTCTCTGTAAACGATAGCCCATACGCAGGTCAAGAAGGCAAGTTCGTAACTTCTCGTCAATTGAGAAAAAGATTATATGACGAATTAGAAAAAAACGTTAGTATGAGAGTTGAAGATACTGACAGTACTGATAAATGGGTTGTTTCAGGACGTGGTGAATTACATTTAAGTATTTTAATCGAAACAATGCGTCGTGAAGGTTACGAATTCCAAGTATCTAAACCAGAAGTTATTTACAAGACTATTGACGGTGTTCAAATGGAACCTTATGAAAACTTATTCCTTGATGTTCCAGATGAATGCACAGGTTCTTGTATTGAACGTTTAGCAGGTAGAAAAGCTCAAATGCTTGATATGCAATCAACAGGCGTTCGTTCAAAATTAGAATTTGTTATCCCTGCAAGAGGTTTAATCGGATTTAAGGGCGAATTCATCAGATTAACTCGTGGTGAAGGTATTATGTACCACACATTCAACAAGTATGACACTTTAGCAGGCGATATTCCAAAACAAAGAATGGGTTCTCTAATCGCTTGGGAACAAGGTGAAGCTGTTCCTTATGCTTTAGACCAATTCGCAGATAGAGGTACTTTCTTTATCACTCCTAAAACAAAAGTTTATAAAGGTATGATTGTTGGTGAAGGTAACAGAGCACAAGACGTTGCAGTAAACGTATGTAAAACTAAAAAATTAACAAATATGCGTACTTCAACAGCTGATGCTATGGTTGTTTTAAAAGCACCTAAACTTTTATCTTTAGAAGAAGCTCTTGATTATATTGCAGATGATGAATTGGCAGAAATTACACCAGAAAGCATTAGATTAAGAAAAGCTGATTTGACAAGAACAAGATTTAACTAGGAAGGAAAATTTAATGACAATCGAAGTAAAACCTCTAAATGCCATTGTTTATAATCAAGATAAAGTTAATATGACAGACGTTATTGCGCCTCCTTATGACGTTATCTCTGATGAATATAGAGATGAATTGGAAAAAAGAAGTGTATATAACTTTGTTAAATTGATTTTGGCAAACAACAATACAGACGTTAATGATGAAAACAATCGTTATAACGAAGCGTATAAAAATTATACAGAATGGCAAAAAGAAGGCGTTTTAGTGCAAACTGAAAAACCTTGCATTCTATACGTTATCCAAAATTATGAAAAAAATGGCAAAAAATATACTAGAAAAGGTTTTATTGCAAGAAACAGAATTGAAGATTTTGCAAACAAAAACATTATGCCTCACGAATACACAATGGGTGGGCCTAAAGAAGATAGATTGAATTTGACTAAAAAATGCAAAGCTAACTTCTCACAAGTTTTCTTAGTATATTCTGACCCTGCAAAACAAATTGAAAATGCTATTGATTATTCTCAAAAACCATTTATTGATGTAACAGATGATTTAGGCGTTCAAAATATTGTTTATAAAATTGATGATGAAAAAACAATTTCATTAATTGAAAAAGTTTTATCAGATAAAACTTGTCTTATTGCAGACGGTCATCATAGATACGAAACTGCTATGAATTACAGAAATTTTGTTAACTCACCTGATAACAACGATGCTACAAAATTTGTAATGAGCTATTTTACAAATATGGAAGATGATTTATTAATCTTCCCAACTCATAGAATTATTACTAAAGATATTGATAAAAACGTTATCGTTGATAGCGTAAAAAAATATTTTGATATGGATGAATATGAATTTAATTCTTCAAATAAAGAAGAGGTTAAAGCTAAATTCTTACAAAAAATTGAAGACGAAGCTCAAAAACAAATCTCAATGGGTTTATATCTAAAAGGCGAAAATAAATTCTATGTTCTAAAATTAAGAGAAAATGTTGATGACATCTTGAACGAATACCAAGTTCCAGAAGTGTTAAAAACTCTTGATTTGATTGTTTTACACAAAGCAATTATTTCAAAAGAATTAGGTTACACTCAAGAAGAACAAATGGCTCAAGATGGTATTTTGTATATCAAACAAGAAGAAGAAGCTTTCGATATGATTGATAGCGGAAAAGCAGAAGCATCATTTATTATGGCTTATCCAAAAATTCAAGATATTAAACGTATCTCAGAAGCTGGAGAAAGAATGCCTCAAAAATCAACATATTTCTACCCAAAATTATTATCAGGACTTGTGATTAACCCTTTAGATAAATAATTAAAGTAGAAATGATAATTTTATCTAACAAAGAGGCGAAATTGGTTTTACCAATTTCGCCTCTTTTAATTATATAGCCATAATGAGGATAAACTTACTCTTTGTTTACGACTTTGAATAAAGCATCTACGACATCAGCGTCCCATTTAATACCGACTTCTGATTTGATGATTGAAAGAGCTTTATCTTTATCCATTGCATCACGGAAAGGTCTGTCAGAAGTAAGGGCAGAGAATGCGTCTGCAACTGCGATGATACGTGAGCCAAAAGGAATTGACATGCCTTTCAAGCCTTCAGGTTCACCTTGACCGTCCCAACGTTCTTTGTGGTAATGGATATATGGAACAACTTCTGATAAGAAGTTGATGTTCATAAGCAAGTTTACACCAACGTTTGGTGAGTTTTGTAACTTTTCCCATTCTTCTTTAGAAAGTTTACCATTTCTGTTAAACAATTCTGCTGGAAGAGTGATTTTACCAATGTTTTGAAGTAATCCTGCGTAGTAAATTAAATCACTTGTTTTTTCATTTAAACCTATTTGTTTGCAAAGTGCACGAGATAGGTCTGCAGTGTTTTGAGAGTGAGCAACTTTGTATTGACCTTTGATATCAACTGCACGAGCAAGTTGAGTAACGAAGGTTTGTTGTTCATCACCAAGGTCTCCGATAAGAGCTGTTAATTCAGCACGCATGTGTTGAAGTTCGCTAGCTTCTGCATCTTTGTCTGCAAGTAGGTCTTGAGATTCTTCCAAGATTTTTTGTAAAGACATTGATGTTGCGAATAATCTTGCGATAGAGTGGACTAAGTCAAGATATTCTTGTTTAAATTCGCCGTCTTTATAGCTTTGAACAACAATTACACCAACTTTGTAGGCATTGTTATTCATTGGAATTGCAGTGTATAATTTAACTTTGTCTTCGTCTAAATCTTTTATCGGTTTGAATAAAGGATTTTTGTCTAAGTTTTTAGCTTCAACAATAACTCTTTCATTGAAGGCTTTTTGAACAATTGAGTCTTCATCTAGATTGTAACCGATGTTATATTTATAGGCATCATCTTCAAAATGAACAGAAGAACCTACAAGAATTAAATCTTTGCCGTTGCTATTCAACCCTTTTGCAAATTCGCTTGTTAGATAAACATGACAAGCATCAACATCAAGCATTTGAGATATTGTTTTTGCAATAGAGTTGTAGATTATATAATCTTCTTCTGAATTAAAGCCAAGAACACAAAGAGTGTGGTCTAATGAATAGATACCAACAAGTTCTTTAAGTTGTTTTTTTAAGTTTTCAACTTTGTCGCTAGAGCCGACAGCTATTTTTTTGGCTAAATCGTCTGAAATTAGGTGTTCAGAAATGAAATCACCTA
>ERZ808278.1098-NODE-1098-length-12697-cov-4.303117_pt1 | contig 12697 bp, 13 predicted proteins | sample MGYA00521239_ERZ808278 | MGnify/ENA primary metagenome ERZ808278 (study PRJEB31516, sample SAMN03275600) | gut metagenome | biome: mammalia-associated habitat; material: feces | host: Papio cynocephalus | place: Kenya | collected 2012-07-17 ... | reverse complement strand
GTCAAACAGCAAGGGATAAGCAACCCTTATGCAAGGGATAGGCAACCGATACGCATATATAATAGTTAACATTTCAACCCCTCAGGCAATATGAAAAAAGCAAGCAAGTGGATTATCCTCTCGGTCATCGCCATCCTCGTGGCAGGTGTCTTTATCTGGCTGTGGCAGCGTTCGCGACCCGAACCCGTCGTGTACGAGCAAATCACCGTCACCACGGGCGACATACAGAAGCGCACCATCGTCACGGGCAAGGTGCAACCCCGCGACGAGGTCGAAATCAAGCCGCAGATTTCCGGTATCATCGCCGAACTCTACAAGCAGGCGGGCGACAAGGTCAAGGCGGGCGACGCCATTGCCAAGATAAAGGTCATTCCCGACATGAGCCAACTCAATGCGGCGGAGTCGCGGGTCCGCCTTGCGCAATACAACGCCGACAACTCGTGCAAAGTCTATCTGCGCGACTCCTCGCTGCTTGCACAGGGCGTGGTGGCGCAGGAGACGTTCGAGACCTCGCGCCTGCGCTACGCCTCCGACCAAGAGGAACTGCAAGCCGCCATCGACAACCTCAGTATCACCCGCGACGGAGTGGCGCAAAAGGCTGACGCAAAGGGCTTTACCAACACCATAGTCCGTGCCACAATCACGGGCACCATTCTCAATGTCCCCGTCAAAGTCGGCAACTCGGTCATCCAGAGCAACACCTTCAACGACGGCACCACCATCGCCACCGTCGCCGATATGCAGGACCTCCTTTTCGTCGGCAATATCGACGAGACAGAGGTGGGCAAGTTGCACGAGGGCATGCGCATGGACTTAATCATCGGAGCCCTCAACGACCGGCGTTTCTCCGCGCGCCTTGAGTATATCTCGCCCAAAGGCACCGAGCAGAACGGAGCCATGATGTTCGAAATCAAGGGCGCGGCATCTATTCCCGACAGCGTCGTTATCCGCGCGGGCTACAGTGCCAATGCCGAGATTGTCCTTGCCGAGCGACTTGGCGTACTCTCCATACCCGAATCCGCCGTGGAGATGGAGGGCGACCAAGCCTTTGTCCAACTCTTCACCGACACCGTCGCGCAGACTTTCGACCGCCGTGCCATCACCACCGGACTCTCCGACGGCATGAATATCGAAGTCACCGGCGGACTCAAAAAGGGTGATATAATCAGGGGTAATCAGAAATAACAGAGGAACTCCCGACTCCCCCAACCACCTCAAAGAGGGGGCTCAATAAAAACAACAAATAAACCACCAACAATGAAGCGACCTATATATATACTATTCTTACTAATCTCAATAGGTATCTCTGCTCAATCATCCCCCTCTTTGAGGGGGCTTGGGGGAGTCAGTGATGCTCAGCAAGCCCCCTCTCTGAGGGGGGTGGGGGAGTCTGGGGCAGGTGTCACATTACTTACCCTTTCTGATTGTATAGACTCCGCCTTGACCAACAGTCTCTCTGTCCGTATGCAGGGTAACCGATACGCTTCCCAGCGGCTGCAATACACGCAGGCGAAAGCGAACATCTCGCCGAGCATCAGCGGCTATGTCGGGCAGAGTTGGGTCTTCGGACGCTCCACGGGCGCGGACAATATCAGCCGCCCGCAAAACTCCTCGCAGACCTCCTTCAACCTCTCCGCGGACCTCGTCCTTTTCGACGGCTTGCAGATGAAGTACAATATCGACCAGGCGAAGGCAGCCATGCAGTCCTCCGAAGCCGACCTCGAGGCTATCCGACTGAAAATCAAGATGAACGTCTCCACGATGTTCCTGCAGGTATTGCTCAACAAACAGTTACTCCGCGTAGCGGAAAACCAACTCGAAGACACACAAATCAAACTCCGCCGAGACTCCGCACTCGTTATGGCGCAACGCCTTGCCGAAGGCGAACTGCTCTCCTTGCAGGCACAAGCCGCCAAGGAGGAACTCGCTGTCATTCAGCAGCGTAGCACCCTCAGTCTCTCGCTCCTCGACCTTGCCCAAGCCATCGAACTCACCGACTGCAACCGGTTCGACATCGTTGAGCCGGACCCCGAAGAACTGCAAGGCGGGCTCCTGCCGAACAACGACGATGTATATCAGCAGGCACTCGCCTACCGACCCGAGATACGCGCACTCGAATACACAATCCAAGCCAACGAAAGCGCATTGAAGGGCTATAAAGCCGCCTACTCGCCTACTATCTCTGCGGGAGCCTCTGTCGGCACGGGCTACTACGATATGCAAGGTGCGGAGAACGACAAGTTTGGGCAGCAGATGGGCGACAACTTCAGTTCTTCTGTGGGTCTGAGTCTCTCCGTACCCATATACGACCGCCTTCAGACCACCACGGCGGTACGTCGCCAGCGGCTTGCCGTAGAGAACGCACGCCTTGACCTTGAGCAGCAGAAGAAAGACCTGCGCAAAGAGATAGACCAGGCGTATTACAACGCCTTGGCGGCGCAACAGGAGCAGGTCAGTGCCATGAAGTCCGAGTCTTCCGCCCGCGAAGCCCTCCGCTATGCCGAGCAGAAGTACGACGCCGGCCGCGCCACCTCTTACGAATACCGTGAGGCCAAGAACACCTACCTCCAAGCCCAATCCGCTTATCTCCAAGCCTACTACAACTACATCTTCCGCCTCCGCATCCTCCACTACTACGCCACCACCCTCTAACCCAACGTTGGTTAATTCGTTTGAATTTTGTAATTTTGCAGGGCGTTAGCAGCATAGTGTTATAGGAACCCCGCTATTTTGTGTGGTTCAGATGACCTTGAATAGACAAAAATAACAAAAACAATAGTATTATTATTATGAAGACGATTATCGCATCACCAAAGGCTCCTGCGGCTATAGGTCCGTATTGCCAAGCACAAGTTCTGAACGGCATGTTGTTTGCCTCTGGTCAGTTACCCATCAATCCGGCTACAGGTGAGATGCCTGTCACTATTGAGGAGCAAACTCGGCAGTCATTGCTCAACTTACAAGCCATTGTGGAAGAAGCAGGACTGACTATGAACGACGTAGTCAAGACCACAGTGCTGCTTGCCAACATCAGCGACTTTGGTGCTATGAATGCTGTATATGCCGAGTTCTTTCCTGAAAGCAAGCCGGCACGTATGTGTTATGCTGTCAAGGACCTGCCCAAAGCTGCATTGGTTGAGATTGACTGTATAGCAGGAAAGTGATAAAAGCCACCTGGGATTTGTGCTTATGATGTTTTTTTTGTAACTTTGCAGCCTGTTTATACAGAATAGGAACGACATCAGTATAGAATAATACAAAGAAACAATAGCATGAAAAGGTCTATCACGTTCTTAATGGTAATGGTGTGTGTGCTGCAAGGTGCATGGGCGGCAGGTAAGTTGCCGAACTTTGTGATGTTAGGAGACGGCACTATGGCGGACTACGCAAATATCGAGTCTTCCAATGTACGAGGATGGGGACAAGTGTTTCCTTCCTATCTGACCAACATGAACGTGGTAAATTTGGCACAAAAAGGTATGAGCACAAAGGCATTGGTAGAAGACGGTGTGTTGAACTCTCTGCTGATGCCTTTTGAAAAGCGGGATATTTTGTTGATTCAGTTCGGGCAGAATGACCTACGTGATACCATTGGTGCACAATATAGCCCTGTGGATGTGATGATTGAGCACTTGTTAACCATCATAGAGGTGGCAAAAGAGAAGAAGATGCATGTGATTCTCTGTACTCCGTTAGCGGAGCCGTTTTTTATAGACGGACAATGGATTGACCGCATGGGGGCATATCCACAGGCGATTAGGAATGTTGCCAAGTATGCAGAGGTGCCACTGATAGACCTCGAAATGATGAGTCACCATTGGATGGAGCGTCGTGGTGCAGAGGATATGAAGTCCTACTATGTGGATTTGAATACGGAAGAGTCGCCCGAAGGCGAGTATCTGCTCAATGAAGCAGGTGCATTGGTGGTTGGTAAAATGGCGGTCGCTGGACTGAAAGCCTTGAATCTGAACTATATGAACAAATCATTGGTACTCAAAGGCAGTGCCAAACCTAAATATACCACCAAGTAAGGTAGCGATGACTATTCTGTTCTCCATGTTGGACTATTGCTTGTTGGGTGCATTGGTACTCGTAATGGGGTATCAAGTGTTTTTTTATGTACGTTATCTGTGTTGCGTGGGACGCTGGCAGCGGCATCATAGATGTAACCAGCAGGTAAGGTCGGTGGAAGAGCAGGGGGTGAGTGTGATTGTGTGCGCGCGGAATGAGGAGGAGAATCTGCAGGACTATTTGCAGACGTTGCTGGCACAGGACTATCCGAAGTTTGAGGTGATAGTGGTGAATGACGGGAGTGAGGATAAGACACAAGAGGTGCTAGAACGTTATGCGTTGGTTAGCAGTAACTTATATGTCACTTTCGTACCTCGCGGTGCGCACGTGATTAGCACAAAGAAGTTGGCGTTGACCATTGGTGCCAAGGCGGCGCACTATGATTATCTGCTACTGACGGACGCGGATTGCCGCCCTGAATCGAGGCAATGGATACGGGAGATGGTGAAGGGTTTTGCGCCGCGGAAAGGACATGAGACGGAGATTGTGTTGGGGTATGGTGCTTATTTTGAGGAAGATACGTTGCTGAACAGCCTGTTGAACTACGATACCTTATTCAACGGTATGCAGTATTTGGGTATGGCGGCCGCGGGACATCCATATATGGGTGTGGGGCGGAACTTGGCATACAGGCGTTCGACATTCTTTGAACATAGCGGTTTCCGCGGATTGCTGGCGGAGCGGGCAGGTGATGATGATTTGTTTGTGAACAAGATAGCCACAAGGAACAATACAAGTATTGTTTGTTCGCGCGAGAGCCTGACATGGTCGGTGCCGAAACATACGTGGCAGGAATGGATACATCAGAAGCGCAGACATCTGTCGGTGTCGCCGAACTACAGGACAGGCAGCAAGTGGCGGTTGGTGATGGAACCGGTGAGTCGCGGGCTGCTGTACGGGTTGCTGATAGCGGTGTTTGCGTGCGGCGGCGGGTTGGCATGCTGCATAGCCTACGGGTTGTGGCTGTTGCGCGTGGTGGCGCAGATGGTTGTGATGAACGTAGGTGCAAGGCGATTGGGGATGCGTTTTCAGGGGATAGAGATAGTGGTATGGGATGTGCTGTTGCCGTTGCTGACCTTATATATATTGGCAACGCAGCCGCTGTATAAGCGTAGAGTATTATATTGGTAGGACATAACATTAATTCTAAATACTTAATTAGCAAAAGATTATGGAAGAACAAAAGATTAACATCAACCTCACTCCCGAGATGGCAAACGGCAAGTATGTGAACTTGGCGATTATTGCACACTCGCCGTCGGAGTTCGTAGTGGATTTTGTGTGCATGATGCCCGGTCAGAAAGAGGCCAACGTGCAGTCGCGCGTGGTGATGACCCCCGAGAATGCAAAGAAACTGCTGTTCGCACTGCAAGAAAACGTAAGCAAATACGAGAAACAATTCGGCACCATTAAGTTGAACGGGGCACCTGCCCCCGGCAGCACCATCCCAATGTCATTCGGAGGAGGACAAGCATGAAAAGGTATTTTCCTGCAAGCCAGTTGATTATCAATGATGACGGTAGCGTGTTTCACCTGCACCTCCGTCCTGAGTTTTTGGCTGATAAAATCATCTTGGTCGGCGACCAAGACAGGGTGAATATGGTGGCTTCGTTCTTTGACGAGGGTAGCATAGAGTGCGATGTGCAAAGTCGTGAGTTTCATACGATTACAGGCAAGTACAAAGGCAAGCGTATCTCGTGTATCTCAACGGGTATCGGTACGGACAACTGCGATATTGTGCTGAACGAGATAGACGCGCTGGCGAACATTGATTTCGAGACGCGCACCGAGAAAGCAGAGCACCGTCAGTTGGAGATTATCCGTGTCGGTACGTGCGGCGGGATGCAAGAGGATATTCCATTGGGCACGTTTCTAGTGAGCCAGAAGTCAATTGGTTTCGACGGTGTGCTGGCGTTCTATGAGGGGCGCGACCGCATTGCCGATTTGGGTTTCGAGAAGGCGTTGGTGGACTATATCCATTACCCCGAGAAGGCTGCACGCCCGTATGTGGTGGCTGCCAATACGGAATTGGTGGACCGCATTGCGAAGAATGATATGATGCGCGGTTGCACGATTGCCGCCAACGGTTTCTATGGCCCGCAAGGACGTGTGTTGCGCTGCAACATCGCGGTGCCGGACATCAACGAGCGCATTACTGACTTCCGCTATGAGGGGCAACGTATCACGAACTATGAGATGGAAGGCAGTGCGATTGCCGGTTTGAGCCTGCTGATGGGTCATAAGGCAATGACCGTGTGCTGCGTGATAGCCCAGCGCAAAGTGGAGGCTGCCAATACGGACTACAAACCGCGTATCAAGGAATTGGTGCAGACGGTCTTGGAACGATACTAACCAAATTAACAATCTAATAATCAATGAAAAGGAACTTTATTATCCTGTGCGCAGCCCTTGCGGTGTTGAGCGGTTGCGGAAAGAAAGAACAACAACCCGAATTTAACTACCACGTGGACAAATTCTATGACTTGGAAATCCTGCGCTATCAAGTGCCCGATTTCGACTCGCTGAGTCTGCAACAGAAGACGCTGGTGTACTACCTGAGTGAGGCTGCGCTGCAAGGCCGCGACATCCTCTATGACCAGAACTGCCGTTACAACCTGCGTATCCGTCGTGCTTTGGAGGCACTCTATACTGGCTATCAGGGCGATAAGAATGGTGAGGACTATAAACTGCTGGAGAAATACCTGAAGCGTGTGTGGTTCTCGAATGGTATTCACCACCACTATTCGGAGGATAAGTTCTTGCCGGAGTTCACAGAGGAGTGGTTCCGCAAGGCTTGCGCCGATGCGGGTGTGAAGTACGATGAGGAGATTCTCCCCGTGATGTTCGAACCTAATGTGATGGCTAAACGTACCAACCAAGCCGCAGGGCAAGACCTGGTGCTGACATCGGCAGGCAACTATTATGAGGGTGTGACGCAAGCCGAGGCTGAGGCTTACTATGCTGCGCACAAAGACAACTCGCCCGAGCCGCTGTGGATTGGCTTGAACAGCAAGTTGGTGAAGGAAGACGGCGTAGTGAAAGAGCGCGTGTATAAGGTAGGCGGTATGTACGGTGAGGCACTGAGCAAGGTGGTTTACTGGTTGGAGAAAGCGTTGCCGTATGCCGAGACTGAGGAGCAGAAAGTGGCTATTGAGAAGATGATTGAGTTCAACAAGACCGGTGACCTGAAGACCTTCAACGAATACTGCATCGCATGGGTGAAAGACCTGAAGAGTCAGGTGGACTACGTGAACGGTTTCACAGAGGTGTACTCTGACCCGCTGGGCATTACGGGTGCGTGGGAAGCCATGGTGAACTTCAAAGACATCGAGGCTACCAAACGTACGTCTATCATTTCTGCCAATGCCCAATGGTTTGAGGATAATTCCACTACCGACAAGAAATACAAGAAGGAAGAGGTAAAGGGCGTGAGTGCGAAGGTCATCACGGCGGCTATCCTCGGCGGCGACTGCTATCCTGCAACGCCTATCGGAATCAACCTGCCTAATGCCAACTGGATTCGCAAGGAGTATGGTTCCAAGTCGGTGACTATTGACAACCTGATGCACGCTTACAACGAGGCGGCTAAGGGTAATGGTTTCAACGAGGAGTTTATGATTGACGATGCTATTCGCGAGCAATATAACCAGTATGGTGCTATGTGCGGTGACCTGCATACCGACTTGCATGAGTGTGTAGGTCATGGTTCGGGCAAACTGATGCCGGGTATCACCAAAGATGCGCTCAAGGAACATGCTTCGACTATTGAGGAGGCGCGTGCCGATTTGTTCGGGCTCTACTATATGGGCGACCAGAAGATGGTGGAACTGGGTCTGCTGCCTAACGGCGATGCCTACAAGTGCTACTACTATCAGCAGATGATGAACGGGCTGATGACACAGTTGGTTCGTATTGAGCCGGGCAAGAATGTGGAGGAAGCGCACATGCGTAACCGTCAGTTGATTGCACAATGGGTGCTCCAACACGCAACGAACAACGAGGTGGCTATCGTGGAGCGCGATGGCAAGCACTATCTGCAAATCAATGACTATGAGGGTGTTCGCCGTTTGTATGGTGAGTTGCTGCGCGAGATTCAGCGTATTACCTCCGAGGGCGACTATGCCGCTGCGGCAAATATGGTAGAGACCTACGCAGTGAAGGTGGACCAAGACCTGCACCGTGAGATATTGGACCGCTATGCACACCTCAACCTGGCTCCATACAAGGGCTTTGTGAACCCCGTTTACACTGCCGAATATGACAAAGACGGCAATATCACCAATGTAACGCTCGACTATACGGAGGGTTATGTGGAGCAACATCTGCGCTATTCACGCGACTACTCGTGGTTGCCCGACGTAAACTAAGTAATAGTTAATAATTAATAGTTAATATGTGCTGAGCAATCTCATGGAGATTGAGTTGCCCATATCGAAGTCTATCGCCAATCGTTGGCTGATGCTTCAGGCTATACACGGAGACGGGCTGATGCCCGTCTCCGCTGCTATGCCCGATGATGTAAGGCTGTTGCATGACGCATTGTTTGCGTTGAAGAGGCGCAAACGGGGCGGAGTGCTGACGTTGGACTTGCAGAACTGCGGGACGGCAATGCGGTTTCTGACTGCGTATTGTGCGCAATTGATTGACTGTGAAGTGATATTGACAGGTGTGAAACGTATGCGGCAACGTCCTATCGGGCAGTTGGTAGGGGCTTTGCGTGTGCTCGGGGCAGAGGTGGAGTATATGGAGAAAGAGGGCTTTCCGCCTTTGCGAATACATGGAAAAGCACTGGATGTTGCGGATAAGGTTGTGGAGATGTGGCAGCCACAATCATCGCAGTTCGTGTCGGCATTGATGATGATTGGGGTAGGGGTGCGGACGGATTGTACGTCATCTTATATATATATGACACAACGACTAATGGAGGAGTATGCGGTGCGGGCAGAGGACTTTGAGGTGGAACGTGATTGGAGTGCGGCTGCATTCTGGTATGAATATGTGGCGTTGTACGGAGGTGAGATTACATTGCACGGACTGAGTATGGATTCACTGCAGGGGGACAAGGCTGTGGTGAAAGTGTTTGAGCAGTTGGGAGTACTATCCTATAACTATCCTCTAACCATCCACCTTGCAAAACGCACGGACGATTTCATTTTGCCGCGGGCAATCAATGTGGATTTTACCGACATCCCTGACCTGTATCCTGCTGTGGCACTCACTTGTGAACGCTTGGGGGTGGTGCTGCATGCAACAGGGACAGCGTGTTTGCAATGGAAGGAAAGCAATCGCTTGGAAGCCGTGAAGCAACATTGTGTGTGTGCTGACCACCGAATGGCAATGGCACTGATGGTGGCTGGATATGAGGTGGACGATACAGAATGTGTGAGTAAGTCTTATCCGCAGTTTGTCAGTCAGTTATGCAAATTACGACAATAGTTCCGAGACGTGGTGTCAATGATGACGGCAAAGGCAAAAAGTATGCCTTGCATAAACTGGTTTCTGCTGCCGATACGGAGTTTGTATGGTTGCAGGATGACGATGTAGTGCCGCCTGTTGCGACTCCGGAAACGGATGCTGACTTGCTGATATTGCCGCTCCGCATGGAGTCGAAGCATACAAATCCGACATTTTTAGAGCGATTGCAGATAGCGGAGTACGCTGCCATCCAGCAACTGACAATAGAGACTGCCCGACAGGGCAGGGCTGTGATGTGCAGCGGTGCGAATATGATTGTGCGTCGGCAGCGTTGGCTGGAGTCATACGAAGACTTGCATTTGGATATTCCAAGCGGTGATGATATGTTTCTGTTGGAGTCGTTCAAGCGCAGGGGACTGCGTATTGAGGTGGCAGACAAGCCGGAATATACAGCGGTGGTGCGTCCTGAGACTACGTGGCGAGCCTTTTGGAAGCAGCGTATGCGTTGGGCGGGTAAGGCACCGCACTATACGGATAAGGACATCATTCGCTGCGGGGCAGCGGTGGCAGTGGCGAATGTGCTACAGGTGCTGTGTCCTGCTATATTGGTGGTGAAGTTTCCTGTTGAATACACTATGATAAAAAAGAGAGACCCGAAAGTCTCTCTGTTTACTGCAATTTGCTTGGAGTTGCTATACCCGTGGTATATGCTTGTCTGCCTCGTGGGCGGACTACTCCGTCGCTCGTGGTGAGTGCGCGATTACTCTTGTTCCTGCTCCTCGTCGCCGTTGAACTCAGGTACTGCAGCAGCCTGTTGCTCAGCGTCGTAAGCCTGTTGCACTTGTTCGGTGATGGCACTCTCGTCATCGGCAACGACCTTCTGACCTTTCTTAACGCCTACGGCCAAGATGCTGAGTACCACAATGATACCTGCCAATGTCCAACTTGCTTTCTCAAGGAAGTCAGCCGTCTTGGGTGCACCCATCACTTGGTTACCACTTGCGAACCCTGCAGCCAAACCGCCGCCTTTGCTGTTCTGAACGAGAACAAGCAGAATCAGCAATATCGCTGCTATCACAATCAGGATTGTAAATAGAATGTACATAATATCTTTGTTTTTAAGTTTATCTTTGGTTAATTAGCCCGCAAAGGTACTATATTTTTTCGGACTATGCAAATTATTTTACCATTTTGCCACCGTGTCGTTGTAAATACTCTCCGCTATCTCAGTAATCATGGTGTTGCAGAGTTCGTCCTGCACTTCATCAAGCATACGTGATGAGTCGAAAGTCTGGTAGGCAGAGTACGTCTTTTCGAAACTCTCTTCGGGGGCTACGTTGTTGGTGAAGCGCACGCGCACAGTGAGTGTGAGTTTGGTTTCAGCGGCATAACTATCCGCGGACACCGCCATAGGCGTGAGTGTGTAGCCTGTTATCTCGCCCTCCAACTCAAGGTTTCCGCCGCGCCGCAGTACCTCAAGACGTGTCTGCCGCTGGTAGATGTCGCGTATGGCATCACTGAGGTTGTTGCTGAGCGGTGCATAGACCAAGGCGGCATTGTTGGGGAAGTCCGCCACGGAAATGCTGCGGGTCTTGGAATAGTCAATGCCGGCACCGTTGAACTTATAACTGATGCTGCAACCGTTCACGGCTATCGCAAAGGCGAGTAAAATGCTTGTTTTCAGCAGGTTGTGCATAGTCTTACAGGTTATACTCTTTGATTTTGCGGTAGAGTGTGCGCTCTGATATGTGCAGTTCGGCTGCTGCGGCTTTGCGGCTGTCATTGTTGCGTGCCAATGCCTGCCGGATACTCTCGCGCTCGATGTCCTCCATGGTGACGGGCTTGGTGGCTTGGGCAGGTTGTTCTGTGACCACTTGTGCCTCTTCGGGTTGGTGAACCATGCGCGTGGGAGCCTCGGCGTGCACCTCTTCTACGGGTTCGAAGTCGGAGTGGGAGACCACTACATCGGTGTTGCGATGGGCAGGCTGTGGGGTGCCGTTGAGGAGCCCGTTGAGTTGCTGGCGCATCTCGGTCATGTCGTGCTTCATATCAAACAGTACCTTATATAGTATCTCGCGCTCGTTCATGAAATTGTCGCCCGATGTCTGCGGATGCAGAAGCGTGAGCCCGCTCTGCATCTCATTGGCAGGCAGGTACTTACGCAGCGTGTCTGCTGTGATTTCACGGCTGTGCTCGATGATGCTTATCTGCTCTGCCACGTTCTTGAGTTGGCGGATATTGCCGTTCCAATAGTAGTTTTTGAGCAGTTGCGTCGCCTCATCGGTCAGGCGGATGGGCGGCATACGATACTTGTCGCTGAAGTCCACCACGAACTTGCGGAAGAGCAGGGGAATGTCATCTTTGCGCTCGCGCAGGGCAGGCACTTTGATTTCGACCGTGTTGAGACGGTAATAGAGGTCTTCACGGAACCGTCCCTCGCTGATAGCGCGTTTCATGTCGAGGTTGGTGGCAGCGACTACGCGCACGTTGGTCTTCTGCACCTGACTGGCACCCATGCGGATAAACTCGCCCGTCTCAAGGACACGCAAGAGACGCACTTGGGTTTGCAGTGGCAGTTCGCCCACCTCGTCGAGGAAGAGCGTGCCGCCGTTGGCTATCTCGAAGTAGCCTTTGCGCTCGGCTTTGGCATCCGTGAAGGCTCCTTTCTCATGCCCGAAGAGTTCGCTGTCAATGGTCCCCTCAGGGATAGCACCGCAGTTGACTGCGAAATACGGTCCGTGTTTGCGGGCGGAGTAGGCGTGAATGATTTGCGGGAAGTGCTCCTTTCCGACACCACTCTCACCTGTAACGAGTACGCTGAGGTCGGTGACAGCCACTTGTACCGCTACTTCAATGTCGCGATTGAGCAGGGGACTGTTGCCGATAATCCCGAACCGCTGCTTGATTGCCAATAAGTCCTTCTGTTCCATAGTCTGTTGTCTCGCTTGATAGTCTGTCGTTGGTGTCCAAAAGGCTTAGCCGCAGGCTCTGCCAAATTGACAGGCAAAGGTACTGCTTTTTTCTTATATGTGCAACACTCGCCACAAAAATCCTCTCCACAGCCGGCATCAAAATCCTCAATCCTGATAGTCCGGATTATGTCAATGTGCTATCCTGCTGTAAACATTGAAGTAAAACTATGTTAATAGTATGTGGTTAGTACGAACTATGTTGAAAAAAGTGATTTATATGAGTAAAAAAGTGATTTATT
>ERZ808278.1097-NODE-1097-length-12706-cov-3.810213_pt1 | contig 12706 bp, 9 predicted proteins | sample MGYA00521239_ERZ808278 | MGnify/ENA primary metagenome ERZ808278 (study PRJEB31516, sample SAMN03275600) | gut metagenome | biome: mammalia-associated habitat; material: feces | host: Papio cynocephalus | place: Kenya | collected 2012-07-17 ... | reverse complement strand
GAAAATTTTTCAATCTGCGGAATTTTTATTCTTTTCAAAAACGCGTCAAGCTTTACAATGTGAAATTCGTCTTCCTGCGGATAAATGTTCCATACAAACGGATTTCCCAAAAGACAACAACGGCTAAACGAATCCTCTCCGCGCACAAAAGAAAAATCCATAAGCGACAAAAAAGCGTCCCAAACTTCCTGCTGCATAAACGGAAGCAAAATAAAATCAACGCTAAATTTTTCCAAGGAATTTTTTGCCGAATCAGATCCAGCTCCAGGCGCAATAAAAACAAGAACTTTTTTTAAAAGAGAAAATTCTTTTATCGCAGAAGCCAAAAAATCAAAATTCTTTGGATAGGAAAAAACAAAAATTTTAAATGAAGCAGAAAAATCTTCTGAAAGAATTTTTTTATCAAGATTTTGTTTTGCAAGATTCAAGGCATATTTTTTTTCAGAAAGACAGCACATAAAATTTTTATCCAGAATCAAGCCGCCAGTTTTTTTTGTAAAGCCAGGCATGAAATTTATTTTTTTTATTTTTGCAGAACGCGTGCCGCTTTTTAATAGATGAAAATCATCAGCCCAAGATTCAGCTGTCAAATATTCAATGTTCACAATCTGAACATTCAAATTAAACTGCGGAAAAAATAAAATTTCTTCAAGCCATTCCGGGCGTCCGCACTGAAAACATTCCAAAATAAATTCCGGCGGATTTCTTGAAAATTCTTTTTTGCAAAGCTCATTGTCGTTCCAGTCAAAAATTTTCCATCCGTGGAATTCCTGAAACGACTTTGCCGAATCTATGCCTTTTGAAATTTTTGCAAAGGAATCAAGGTTACTTACAACAAGGCGAATTTCAAGATTTTTTTTCAACTCAGAAAGAGCGCGGCACAGACGAAAAACAACTCCGATGTCGCCAAAATTATCAACGACTCTGCACAAAACTGTAATTTCCATAGAAAAATATTCTATCAAATTTTTTTTACTTTGCGGCATTTTTTTTATTTTTTCCATAATAAAGTTTTTAATTCTTAAATTTTTTATTTGGAGTAAATATGAGAATTTTTTGTTTTTCACCTTTTGGATACGAAGGAAATCTTGTTACAGTTGAAGTCGATTTGCGCCGCGGAATTCCTGCTGTTGATATAGTCGGACTTGCAGACAATGCAGTAAAAGAATCGAGGGAAAGAATGAAAAGTGCAATTATAAATTCTGGACTTTTATTTCCGCCTGAACGAGTTCTTATAAGCCTTTCTCCTGCTGACTTGAAAAAAGAGGGAGCCGGTTTTGACCTTGCAATTGCTCTTGCAGTTTTGTCAGCAAAAGAAGAATCTGAAAATGAAAACTCAGCATTTCAAACAGAACCAATTCTTGTGATTGGCGAACTTGAATTAAATGGAAACATACGGCCAGTGAAAGCAATCCATGCGGCGGCGGCAACAGCTTATGCAAGCGGAATAAGATACTGCATTGTTCCTGCTGCAAATGCAGAAGAAGCAAAAGAAATCCGCACAATGAAAATTTTTGGCGCAGAAAATTTAACAGAAGCTTTTAACGCCTTAAAAAATCCTGAATCATTTTCTGATTACAAAAGTTCGCATATTGAAGAGAAAAATGGAAGCACAATAAAAGACGCTGTTGAAATAAATGGAATTCTTTTTCCGCCAGAAGAATTTGAGTTTAAAGAAATTTGTGGACAACACGAACTTGTAAGAGGCTTGCAAATTGCAGCGGCTGGAAAACACAATCTGCTTGCGTTCGGACCTCCGGGCTGTGGCAAAACGCTTTCATTGCAAAGATTTCCTGCGCTAGTTCCGTTGCTTACAAAAGAAGAAAGTCAAAGTGTAACTCGGATTTATTCGATTGCAGGAATTCTTCAAGCCGAAACAAAAATAATAAAAAAAGCTCCGTTCAGGCAACCTCACCAGACATCTACAATAGAAGGAATGTGCGGAGGAGGAATCCATTGCAGCCCAGGCGAAATTTCACTTGCGCATAATGGAACTCTTTTCTTAGACGAAGCCGCGGAATTTAGAACATCAGTCCTTCAGATTTTAAGAGTCCCTCTTGAAACAGGAAGCATAACTTTAAGCAGAGCCGGACGCTCCACAATTTTCCCATCAAATTTTCAGCTTTTAATGTCAATGAATCCGTGCCCATGCGGAAATTACGGTTCAAAAGAAAAACTTTGCCTATGCTCTGCCCGATCAGTTGAGCAATACTGGAAAAAAATTTCAGCGCCGCTTTTAGACAGAATCGACTTAAGCATTCAAGTTGAAAAAGTTTCAATAGAAAATTCAAATTCAGCACAAGGCATTTCAACATCAGAACTACGCAAAGAAATCGCTTCTGCAATAAAAACTCAGCGCAAACGTGGAAAAAGAAATTCAAGGCTTTCCCCGGCAGAAATAAAAGAATTTTGCCAAATGGATTCAGATGCAAAAAAAATTTTAGATGAAGCAACTGAAGCTCATGAGTTTTCACCAAGATCTGTTTCGAGCTGCATAAAAATTGCAAGGACAATTTCAGACATGAAAGAAGAAAATATAATCGGGAAAAATTCAATGGAAGAAGCTGTGAAATTTAAAAAGCCAGCAGGTGCAATGAATCTTTTGACATAAAAAAAGACCGAAAAGAATTCGGCCTAAAAATACCGGCTCAGAGACTTGAACTCTGACACGCTCGCGCGCAAAAGATTTTGAGTCTTTCGTGTCTACCATTCCACCAAGCCGGCAAGTGATAAATAATATATCAAAAAATAAAAATAAAATCAAGAGGAAGTTTTAAAACTAATCTAGGTTTTGCAACTCTCTCAGGCAGAAAAAATGGAGGTTTTATTTTTGGAATCATTCTTGTATAATCATTTGTATGAATCTGTAAAAAACATTTCATTTCAATTCGCATTGCAAAACTCATTATTTTTTCAGGAACCATCTATGAATTACACATTATTCGACAGAACACCAGAAGATATTTTAAAATCAGTTTTTGGCTATGAATCATTTAGACCGATGCAAAGAAAAATAATTCAAAATGTTTTGGACGGACGCGACACACTTGCAATCATGCCAACTGGAGGCGGAAAATCTTTATGCTATGAAATTCCAGCCCTAATTCTTCCAGGAATCACAGTCGTTGTTTCGCCATTAATTGCTTTAATGCAAGATCAAGTAGCGCAACTTGAGTCCTATGGAATTTCTGCTGTCTGTTTAAATTCGTCTCTTGAAAGAAACTATTACCAAAAATGCTGCGAAAAAATTTTATCAGGAAAAATCAAGCTTCTTTATGTTTCGCCGGAAGGATTGAATTCAGGCAGAATGATAAGACTGCTTCAAGAATCAAAAAGTTCTGTTGACTGCATTGCAATTGACGAGGCTCACTGCATAAGTGAATGGGGACACGATTTCCGCCCGGACTACATGGAAATAACTCATATAAGAAATCAGTTTCCAAAATCAGTTTTTCTTGCGCTCACAGCGACTGCAACAAAACAAGTTCAAGTTGACATTATAAAAAATCTTCGAATGGAAAATCCTGAAATATTTATGGCAAGTTTCAACAGGCCAAATCTTTTTCTTCAAGTAATAAAAAAAGACAAGCCAATAGAACAAGTTTTAAATTTCATAGAAAATCATCCAAATCAAAGCGGAATAATTTATTGCTTTTCAAGAAAACAAGTTGATTTAGTTGCACAAGAATTGCATATAAATGGAATAAAAGCATTGAGCTATCATGCAGGGCTTGACGATGCGCAAAGAGCAAAAAATCAGCAGGATTTTATTTCAGACAAAGCCGACATTATGGTTGCCACGGTTGCTTTTGGAATGGGAATTAATAAACCTGACGTTCGTTTTGTAATTCACTTTGATATGCCAAAATCAGTAGAGCAATATTATCAGGAAATCGGACGGGCTGGACGAGATGGATTAAAATCCGAAGCTTTGCTTTTATACAGCGCAGGAGATATTCACAAAATCAGATATTTTTTCAAGGATAACTTTGATTCTGCTAAATCAGAAAATCTTTTGCAAGGAATGATAAACTACTGCGAAAATTCTGTTTGCAGACGGCAAGCTCTTTTATCTTACTTTGGGGAAAGCTATTCCGATTCAAGACAAGACTGTGTTTCTTTAGAAAATTGCTGTGATATATGCGCATCAAAAAAAATAAATTATAATCGACCTCGTGCAATTCTACATAAAAAAATTCAAAGTTTTCCAAAGCCTTCAAAAAAATCTATGGGTGAACTTTTTGTTTCTGACACTTTAGAAAGCAATGAAAAAATTTTACCAGAAAAACTTCGCGTATGGAGAAAAAAGGCAGCGGAAGAATTAAATGTTCCGCCTTATGTTATTTTTGGAGATAAAACACTTTTTGACATTGCACAAAAGAAACCTTCAAATATAAAAGAACTTACAAACTGCTACGGAATAGGAGAAATAAAAGCTGAAAAATTTGGATACTTCATCTTAAAAATAATAAAAGAAAATACTCAATAATTTTTAAGATTGCTCTAAAATTCTTTTTGCTTTTTTAGCATTTGCATTTTTCTTTTTTGTTCCAAACTGATAGCCTTTAGGTTTTTCTTTTTCTTCTGGCAAAACATCCTCTTCTGCGTCTTTTGCAATTTCTTCAACGGCGGCTTTTACACTTGAGTATCTTCCTTTTGCCCAAATATCAAGACCAGTGCCTTGAGTTGCAACATCATCGCTTGCAATATATTCCGCACAAATATCGGCGAATTCAGAACGGTCATATTTTGCAAATTCTTTTCCCAATGCATAACGCAAATTTTTCTGAATATCGCTTTTCAGTGCTGAACGGGCAAGCTCTATAACTTCTTTTGTTCCCGCATGATTATACTCCAGCAATGCCGCAGAAACTTTTGCTTTTGCAGCATCACCAATTTTCTTGTCTTTTAAAACACTTATTAAATATTCATTTCCCTCAGAAGTATTTAAATCTGCAATCACAGAATAGCACTTTTCCTTTACTTGCTTCTGCTCATCTTTGTCTTTGCATCTAAAAATCAAAAAAGGAACAGCATTGTTAATTCTATTTTTTCCGACTGCGGAAACTGCTTCGAGCCTAACTTTATACTGAGAATCACGCAACGCCTGCGTAATTAAATCTGAAGATTTTTTATCATTGAAATATGAAATTCCTTTTATAACATAAGTTCGAAGATTCGGGTCATTCGATTCAAATAGCTCCACAAGAATATCTTCCGACTCAGGCTTTTCCATTGCGCCAATCGCTTCTGCAGCGTACATTCTAACAAAAGTATTTTCGTTTTCGTCTTTTGCAATTTCTGAAATTTTCTGCCAAGTTTCAGCAGCCTTAATTCTTCCAAGAACGCGCATCAGGGCTTGTCGCTGAGAAACATTCAAATCATCGCGGTCAAGATAATCAGCAAGAAAAAGAGCCTCTTCCCTTCCGCCAGTTTCACCTAACGCAGAAAGTGCTCCAGTAAAATACGCGTCCTCTTCTTTGTCAACCAAATCAACAAGGCCTGGATTGGCATCTTTTATATCAGCTTCAGAAATATATTTAAAGCATTTTTCAACAATTGAATTTTTTTCATCGTAAGGATCGTTTATGATTTCGACCGCATAAGAAGCAAGACATGGATCTTTTAACTTTGTGAAATACTCAAGAATTTTTTCTTTTACAGCAACGCTTTTTGTTTCTTGAAATAAATCATAAATTCCATCAACAAAACGATTGTCTTGATTTTTTGTAAGTTCATCAATCAACTCTGTAATCTGACCTTCAAGTCCGTATTTTAAAATGTCATTGCAGTTTTTTTCATAATCTTTGGAACGGTCAATATAATTTTTTGAAGTGTCATGCTTTTTCGGGCGGGCATCTGCCGGGTGAATTTTTTCTCTTGTATATTTGAATTTTATACTTTCTGAAGGCTGACTTCCAGAAATTGCATCGTAATTTTCAGTTTCTCTCTCGTCTGGAATTTTTGAAGTTGCATTTTCAGACAGAGAAGCATCCGGAATTTCTGGAGCTGAATTTTGCAAAGTTTCTTCTGAAACAGTTTCATCTAGCGCAGAACTTTGAGTTTGAGAATTTTCAGATTCAGACAAAACATTTTCAATAACTTCTGGCGCAGAAGATTCTTGTGACCAAGCAAAAGCAAAAATCAATGAAACAGCAGCAATTAAAAATTTTCTCTTCATTTTTTCTCCGGACAAGTCGTTTTAATTATCGGCATCAAAGTTCATTTGAATGAAAATTATCCAAAAAATTTTTTTTGTATTCTTCAAATTTATCATTTTCTATTGCAGAGCGAATTTCTAAAATCATATTGTGCAAAAAATAAAGATTGTGATAACTTGCCAACATAGAAGAAAGAATTTCCTGCTCGCGGAAAATATGCCGCAAATACGCACGCGAATAAGTTTTGCATACTTTGCAATTGCATTCAGAATCAAGCGCAGAAAAATCACGTTCAAATCTTTTTTGCTTAATCGAAAGCATTCCTTTGTGATGAAAATAAAGTCCATGCCGGGCAATTCGCGTAGGCTGAACACAGTCAAACATATCAATTCCATTTGAAACTGCATCAAGAATATATTCAGGAGTTCCAATACCCATAACATACTTAGGCTTGCTTTTTGAAAGAAACTGAACTGTGTATTTTAATTTTTCAACAAAAACATCAGCAGGCTCTCCAACACTTAATCCGCCAATCGCAAGGCCTGGAGTTCCAAGTGAATCCACAAATTCCGCACTTTCTTTTCTAAGGTCATCAAAAAAATTTCCCTGGACAATCGGAAATAAAATTCCTTTGTAGCCATTTTCAGAATGACTTTTCCATTCTTTTATCGCACGCATAGCCCAATCAGAAGACAAGCGGAAGGCACGTTCAGCCTCGCGACGTTCAACACCATATCCAGAGCAAACATCAAGCTGCATTTGAATATCGCTGTTAAGCTTTACTTGGGTCTGAACAACATTTTCTGGAGTAAAAAAATGCTTGCTTCCATCAATTGTGCTTCTAAAGGCAACTCCTTCATTTTCAATTTTCCTAAGATTTGAAAGAGACCACACTTGAAAGCCACCAGAATCTGTAAGAAAATTTCTGTTCCATTTTGTAAAGCCGTGAAGTCCACCGGCTTCAGAAACAATGTCAGCACCGGGACGAAGATAAAGATGATATGTGTTCGCAAGAATAATTTCAAAGCCGATTTCTTCTAAATCATCTTTGGTCAAAGCCTTTACAGTTCCCTTTGTTCCAACCGGCATAAAAACCGGAGTCTGAACATCTCCGTGCGCCAAGTGAACAACTCCAGTTCTAGCGCAAGAATTTTTATCTTCATGGTGAATTTCAAAAAAATTTTTTATCATAATGTTTTGCCTCATTTTTCAATTTTTAAGTTTTAGCATATTTCAATAAAACACAGCTTATAATTATAAAAAGCACAACTGGACTCCATGCTCCAAACAAAGGTGGAATAGCTTGAAACTTTGCCATAAGCATTGTAATCATCTGAAGAACATAAAACAGAACAACCGCCGTTATGCTCATTGCAAGGCTAACAAGCAAAACATTTTTACGAGTTTTTCCGCTAAGTCCAATCGCTAAAAAAACAACAATAAAAACAACAAAAGGAAACGAATATTTTTTGTAATAAACAGATTTTTCCTCTGCACTCGGAAGTCCTGCTTTCTCAAGATGCTCTATGTATTCTCTTGCTTCTTTCGTGTTCACCTGCTCAACAGAAATTGTATTATTTCTAAAAGTTTCTGGAGGTTCCAAAAGACGTTCCTCCAATCTTTTTTCCAAATCGCAAGCTAAAAAATTTCCATCTTGAAATTTATATTCCACTGCATTTTCAAGTTTCCAAGAATTATTTTTCCAAAAAGCTTTTTGAGCATAGATAACTGCATCAGGCGTCTTGGTTTCAGTTCTAAACAAAATATAAAGTTTTGAAAGAGATTCCGCTTTATTATTGAAAAAATCCGCCTTGTAGATTATATCTCCGCCTTCCGCCATAATTACAATTTTGCTGTTGTTTAAAGATTTTTCCTTTGACAAAACCGATTCCTGCAGCTGCGTTTTTTTGGAAAATGTCGGAACAACAATATTATCCTCAAAAACAAAAAGCGCAAAACTCATTGCAACAGCAACAGCAAGCAACGGAAGTGAAAATTTAAAAAGTGAAATTCCAGATGCAAAAACCGCAAGCAATTCATTCCGAGCATAAAAATCACTAAGCATATAGGCGGTCGCAAAAAGCATTGCAATTGGAACAGCGTACCAGACTGCTTTTGGAATATAATAAATAAGAATCAAAGCAACATCGTGCGTGGAAACATTTTTTGAAATATAATTCCACAGATTCATAAACAAATCTGTTAGGCAAAGAACAAGAACAAAAAACATAACTGCGCCAATAAAAACTGGAAAGAAACGTTTGAGCATGTAAAAAACAAGTTTCATTTTTTCTTGAGCCTTATATAAAGAATGATTCCTAAAATTCCTATTACAAAATTAGGAGTCCACATCATCCAAAATCCGTTGTATCCTCCGCGAATTCCAAACATCTGTCCGATTATTGTTGCTGACCAGTAAAGAACTGAAAGTATTATTCCGAATATAAGTCCAAGCGTTTGCCCGTCTTTTTTTCCGAAGATTAATGCAAGAGGAAAAGCAAGCAATGCGAAAAAAAATGATCCAAAAGGAACAGAAAATTTTTTATTACATTCAAGTATAAAAGTGTTTAATCTTTTTTTTGTTGAAGAATTTTCCTGCTTCATTTTTTTTATTCTTTTTATCAAATCCCATGATGTCATTTCACGTGGCGAAGTTCCATTGCTAGAAGAAATAATAGAATCTTCAAAAATATTTAGCCTCAGTTTTTCAGCTGAAATCGACTCATAGTTTTTCACTTCTGATTTGTCAAGACTTAAGACAACAGGACTGTTCATATCAAGCTGCATAATTACGCCCGGGGCTGAAGATTTTTTCACGTCGGAATTTTCAGCCATTATAATCCGCTGAACACCGTTTTTTTCTGAGTCAAACAAAACAATATCAGAAACATTATTTTTATTTACATTTCCAATCACCAAAGTTGAATCATTCATTCTTTTTATAGATTTAGATTCAAGTTCAATCGCAGGATTTGAGACAATAATCTGCTTGAAAAGCCGGTTGTATTTTAAAGTTCCAATCGGAAGAAAATAGTCATTCATAATAAAACTAAAAACTGAAATCAAAAGTCCCATTACCAAAACAGATTTTAAAATCAAACTGTAACGCTGGCCGCTTGCCCGAAAAATTAAAATTTCATTGTCGGTAACAAGTCTGCCAAGGCACATTAAAAATCCAACAAGAGTCGCAAATGGCGCAGACTGTGAAATCACATTTGGCAAGCAATACAAAATCAGTTTTAAAACAGAATTTACAGGAACTCGTTTTTTTAAAATAGTTTCAGCAAGCAAAAGAATTTGATTTACAAAAAACACGACAAAGAAAAAAACAAAGCAAATTAAAAAGTAAAGCAAAAGTTCCTTTGCAATGTAACGGACTAAAATATTTGACTTTACAAAATTCAGTTTGAAAATTTTCTTTGCGAAAAAAACTTGCATTCTTACACAATTAGTTTTTCTTCCAATCGAAAATCCAACTGTGTAAATTTTTCTTTGCAATTCAAATCGCTTTAGTTTTTTAAATTTTCGTTTAAAAAAAAGAAAACAAAAAGCAATCTGTTTTCTAGCAAAAACAATCGTTGAGTCTATTTTATTGTAAACAAATTCAAAAACTTTTTTTGCCAACATCAATATTAGACACCAGTGCTTCCGAAGCCTCCAGCTCCACGCAAAGTTTCAGAAATGAAATCCACTGGAATAAAATTCGCTGTTGTAACTGGAGAAATTACAATTTGGGCAATTCTATCTCCGCTGTTCACTGTAAAATCATCTTGACCAAAATTAGCAAGAATAATTTTAAGCTCGCCGCGATAATCGCTGTCAATAGTTCCAGGAGAATTTAAAACAGTAACGCCATTTTTTAAAGCAAGTCCGCTTCTTGGACGAACCTGAATTTCATAGCCAGATGGAATTTCAAAACTCAATCCAGTAGGAATCAAAGCACGCTCGCCTTTTTTTAGAACAATCGGACCATTCAGCAAAGCGCAAACATCAGCACCAGCGGAACCTTCTGTTTTATAAGCTGGCATAACAGCATTTTTTTGTGCAACAATTTTCAAATCTATTTTTTCCAACATAATATTTCCTTTTTGTGTTTTGAAGAAAGCGCAGGTCCATAAACAAGCGAAGATTTTTTTTCTTCATTTAAAAGATTTTTTATGAAATTGATTATATCATTTTTTTCAGCCGAACGTATACTATTCAAAATTTCTTCAGTTTCGTAAAGCGGAAATCCCATTGAATAAAAATTCCAAAGCCGTTGCATTAAAAACGCAGTTCTAGTTTCCCCAAGAATTTCAGAACCGCACAAACGCTCTTTTGAAATTTCAATTTCTTCATCCGAAATCTGATTTTCAACAAAGCCTGAAATTTCTTCTGAAAGTTTTTTGTAGACTTCCACTGCTTTTGTTTTTTCACAAACAGCATAAGCACACCAAAGTCCCGCATTTTCATAAGTTGTATAAAAACTTCCAACTGAATAGCAAAGTCCGGATTTTTCACGAAGCGAAGAAAAAAGGCGGCTGCTCATAGTTTCTCCGGCTGCGGAATTAAAAATCAAAAGTGAAATGTAATCTTTAAAAGAAAGATTTGAGGAAAGCGGATACAAAGAAAAAATTTGCGTCTGATTAAATTTAGCTTTTAGAATCCGATTCTCTGTATTCCAAACAACTTTCTCTGAAAAATGAAGATGCTTAAAAAATTCCTGAGAATGTTTGTGCTGTGGAAGTTTCTGCAAAGTTTCAACAAGAATGTCTTCAAAAATTTTTCCGCAAACAATCACAACAAGCTCGCCCTCTGTAAAATATTTTTTATACCAGTCAACCATCTGCTCCCGCGTAATCGAGTCAACGTCATCAGAAGTTCCTGTTATTGCAAGGCTAAGTTTTTGGTTCGGCCAGACACAAGAGGCAACTTCATCCATTGCAGAATCATCAGGATCATCCAAGACAGCAAGAATTTCACTTTGGACAACGCCGCGCTCTTTTTCCATTTCTTCAGGCGGAAAAGTACAATTTGAGCTCAAATCGCAAAGAGTTTCCAAAGCAGTTTTATAGTTTTCAAAATTTTCAGAAGGAACAGTGCAGTAAACGCCTACATTTTCGCGCTCGGTAAAAGCATTGAAAATTCCGCCCATTCTGTCAAAGATAAGAGATATGTCCCGGTTTGATTTTGTTTTTGTTCCTTTAAAAATCATGTGCTCGGTAAAATGGCTGATTCCATGCTCACCTTCATTTTCAAAACGGCTTCCAACTGAAAAGTAAAAGCCAAACGTTGTAACTTTTGAATTTGCAACTGGCTGAGTAATAAGCGTTATGTTATTTAAAAGATTTTGTTTTTTTGCGAGCATGAAATGATTTTAGCAAATTTCAAAAAGTTTTGCATCAGATTGAAATTTTTCAAAGACAAAAAAAATCCGCCTGCAAATTTACAGACGGATTCAAGCAAACTTAAATAAACTTATTTGTTTTCAATTGCATCAATATAGCTTAAATTCAAGCGACCCATTTTGTCAACTTCAAGCAATTTTACAGGAATAACCTGTCCTTCCTTGAGAACATCGCTTACTTTTTCAACACGATTTCTTGAAAGTTTTGAAATATGGCAAAGGCCTTCTTTTCCCGGAAGAATTTCTATAAATGCACCAAAGTCCATAATGCGTTTTACAGTTCCCTGATAAATTGTGCCTGGCTCTGGATCTTCACAGATTCCCTTTATAGCGGCTTTTGCAGCATCAGTAGAAACGCCAGACTTTCCGTAAATTGTAACAGTTCCATCATCTTCAGTATTGATTGTAACATTATACTGCTGACAAAGTGCTTTTACATTTTTTCCGCCTGGTCCAATCAAAGCTCCGATTTTATCAACAGCGATTTTCATTGTTTCAATTTTTGGAGCGTAAGGGCTGATTGGCTGAGGCTTGCTGATGCATTTTTCCATTATATCAAGAATGTGATTGCGTCCGCGTTTTGCCTGCTCAAGAGCGCGTCTCATAATATCCATTGAAACACCGGCAATTTTTATATCCATCTGGAATCCTGTAATTCCATCACGGGTTCCTGCAACTTTAAAGTCCATGTCGCCAAGATGGTCTTCTTCTCCCAAAATATCAGAGAGAATTGCATATTTCTTGTACTGAGGTCCGTCTGTGATAAGTCCCATCGCAATTCCGGCAACCATTTTCTTCATAGGAACACCGGCAGCAAGCAAAGACAAACATCCGCCGCAAGTTGAAGCCTGAGAAGAAGAACCGTTAGATTCCATGATTTCAGAAACAACGCGGATTGTATAAGGAAATTCACTTCTTGAAGGAATCATTGGAGCTAAAGAACGGCGCGCAAGATTTCCATGTCCAATTTCACGGCGGCCAGTTGTAAGCTTTCCAACTTCACCAACTGAATACGGAGGGAAATTATAATGAAGAATAAAGTTTTCACTTCTGTCGCCTTCAATGTCATCGTAAACCTGCTCGTCCATTGCAGTGCCCAAAGTTGTTACAGCCAACGATTGAGTTTCGCCACGAGTAAACAAAGCAGAACCGTGAGGAC
>ERZ808278.1096-NODE-1096-length-12707-cov-2.672384_pt1 | contig 12707 bp, 5 predicted proteins | sample MGYA00521239_ERZ808278 | MGnify/ENA primary metagenome ERZ808278 (study PRJEB31516, sample SAMN03275600) | gut metagenome | biome: mammalia-associated habitat; material: feces | host: Papio cynocephalus | place: Kenya | collected 2012-07-17 ... | reverse complement strand
GTGCGCCCCATATCGGTTGTTCCATGTCAGCCTGGTGTCGCTCTGAATGTTGGTCTGCCTTGAGGCCATGGAGCCCACCTTGTTCTTGAAATAATCGGTATCGCTGACAGTGGGGTCCTTAAACTTAGGTGTTCCGTTGATGGGAAGATAATAGTTCTCATTGGTGTTCACCAGGGTGAAGTTGAAGTGCTCGCTCAGCGAGAGATGCCTGTTGAAGCGATAGCGCGGCGTGATGGACAGTGTGACCAGCCGGTTGCCGAAATGGTTGCGGTTGTCCCCTTCGCCATATTCGAGCAGGCTCTTGGGATTGATGAGCGATGTGCCCGCCCGCGGGTTGCCATTCTGGTTGAGATTGGGCACCTTGGCCAGGTAGTCATCGGCCTGCGAGAGGAAGCGGCTGAGGTTGCCGTCGGTGTCATAGGCATACGGAGAGAGGAACGGCGCCTTGATGAGGGCCAGCTGTCCGGGCGATGTCACCAGGGCCGAGCTGATGTTGTCAGGCATGCCGTCGTCAAGCAGGTTGCGGTTCACGTCACTGTAAGCGGCGTCGAAGCGCACCGACAGGTTGCGCACCACGTTGATATCACTGTTGAGGCGCATGTCAAACCGGCTGTAGTCGTTGTTGCGCACCTGTCCGTTGCCCTGGCTGTAACCCACCGAGAGGTTGTAGTTGGCCACATTGTCACCGCCCTGCACGTTGATGCCATAGTTTTGCACGAAGGTCTCGTGGTATATCTCCTTTGTCCAGTCGGTGTTGTTGTGGTAGATGTTATAATAATAGTAGTCAGGGTCGTTGACCAGAAAGTTGAGGCGCGAGATGTCGGTGGTCTGGTTGTAAAGCATCTCCGAGGCCAGCAACCTGTAGTCTTCCGCTCCCATCATCTCGGGGAGCTTGGGCAGGAGCTGGTAGCTTCCGTTGATGTTGACGTCGATGCGCGTGGCCATGCTCTTGTTGCGCTTGGTGTTGATGAGAATCACGCCATTGGCTCCCTTGGCACCATAGAGGGCTGTTCCGTTCTTCACCACAGACACGTTCTCGATGTCGTTCACGTTGATGTTGGCCAGGAGGTTGTTGAAGTAGCCCTGGTGAAGCATCTTGCGACCGTATTGCATGTCCATGATCACACCGTCGAGCACGACGAGCGGTTGAGCGTTGCTCTCCAGCGAGTTCAGTCCTGCAATGTACATGGCGTTGCCCGTTCCCAGGTTGCCTCCTCGCGAGATGGTTCGGATGTCACCTCCCAATCGCTGGCTGATGAGGTTGTCTATGCTCACATCGGCCGTATTGCCGAAGTCAGAGGCTGTCACCTTTCGGCTGGCCTCAGTGGTAGCGGTGTAGTCGGTGCTGAACGTGGTAGGGTACAGCCGTCCGTCAATGCCGTTGAGGTTCTTTCCGATGGCCCGCTGCTGCAGGTTGTAACCGTCGACCTTCATCGACACGGACGTAACGTAGCTTGGGATCGTCAGTTTGTAATGACCGTTGCCGTCGGTCATGGCAGCGTATCGGTTGTCGCCGTAGGCCTCAACGCGCACACCGGCCAAGGGCTTTCCTGTGGCGGCATCGGTCACCATGCCGCTCACGGTAATCTTGTTGCCGTCGGTAGGATCAGCGGCCAAGGCCACCGTGCAATAGCCGATGCACAGCGGAAGCAGCATCGCTTGCTTGATATTTTGGATGAAATGACTTATCATAATGGATCTGTTTATCTGTTGTGGGATGGTTCATGGTTCTATTCTCGCTCATCTCTGGGCTCATCGGCCTCGATCTTAGCCTTGGGCTTGAGCAGGATGCAGTCGATGTAGATGGGACGCTCATCGAGCAGGTCAGTGTGAGGTAGAAATGTTCATTGGTCTGCTCATACCAGTTGCATGTGGGGAACACGAAGTCCTTGGCCAGGACGACCGTGTCGACGTGCAAGGGGTCATTCGTGTTGAACTTGGTCTGCTTCTTGTTCTTTTCGTCAATCCAACTACAGGTGTAGCTCTTTTTGGCACCATTCTCGTCTATGTATCCAATGTCGGCCTTAAACTGGTAAGGCTTGGCTGCCGCTTCGGGGTCTGTGATGTTTTGCGGCAACAGCACCACACACACATCATAGGCGGTGGACTTGACATCAGCCAGGCGGAACTTCACACTCCAGTTGGCGGTGTTGCTGCTGGGCTGGATATCGAGATAGCCCTCACGCGAGACGCTGTCGGCACTGATCGAGCGGCCGGAGTAGGTACATTTCTCGTTGTTGATGACATACCACGTGTACTCAGCCTCTTGCTCCAGCTTGCGGTTGTAGGTCTGCGTGGGGTCAAAGGGGTATTCGTCGGTCTCATACAGCACACCATTGCTGCTGGTGGTCTTCGTGGCGCCGTCAAGCAGTCCGCCAGGCGCAAAGGGCTTGCGGAACACACTGTATTCCGGGTAAGACGCATTGTAGTTGAGCGAGCGCAGCGAATCGGCTGGGCTCTTCTGCGTGGTCATGGTGAAGATGGCATCCTTGAACATGGCGCGATATGCGTTCAGCAGTTGCAGCGAGTCGGCCTTTTCCTCAGAAGTAGGATACTTGAAGCAATCCTTGGCCTCATCGAAAGCCGCCTGCCAGCTTGCGCCCTTGGGTACGACCATCCAGTAGGTGGAATCCTCGCTGGCGAGCTTGGCACCGAGATAATTGTTGAGGAAGTCGTTGCGCGAGATCATGACCGAGTCGATGTAGACAGGCACGCCGTCAACCGTGCCGTTCTGCACGGAGTTGGCCTGGTCAAACTCCTCGCGGTCGTAGGAGCGGATGAAGTCGCCCACAGACTTGTACTCAGGGCGGTCGGTCATCTGCTCATACAGGTTGTAGTAGTAGGGCAGTTGCCGTTCCATCACGTTCAGGATTCCGTTCTTGGCATGGATGTTTTCCTGCTTCATGGCGACACCATTGATGGAGCCAGTCAACAGTGACACGCGCTTGTCGTTCATCATGTGGATGGTCTTCGGGGTGGCGGTGGCCGAGTTGGCCGATCGTGCGATGTGGTTCTTGACAAAGAACTTCTCCACCACGGAGTCACCCTTGGCCGTTTCGGTGAGCGCTATCAGCGAGTCCTTGTTGAAGGTGCCGTTGACAGGGGCCATCACGGTGAACGACTGGCCTGAGTTGAGTATCTCCGCGTAACTGGCCTTGGTCTTCTTGTGCATGCGGAACAGGTTGGTGTGCTCCAGCACGTCACAGAAGTCGCTCAGTTCGCTGTTCTGCTTCATCTGTTGCCATAAGGTAACTCCATCCGCTGCGGTGTTGTCGTAGTGGTCGTCCCATTCGGTGCATCCCACAGCGGAGCAGGCCATGGCAGCGAGTAATATATAATGTGTAGCTTTCATTTTTGTCGGTTTAAGATATGATTGATACGAGGAAGTCTCGCGCAGCGTCAATGGGTATCCTCACCCTCCGGGCTGGCATAGACGCTCTTCGGGCACAGTTCTATGAAGTCGAGCGACAGTGAGTAGTTGCCCTTGAGCAGCTGGCGGAAGCGCAGCTTGTACTCCTGGTCCTGTCGCAGCTCACCGGTGTAGAGGATGCGGCGCATGCTCCAGCTTGCCGCACGGAACGGCGTTCCGCCATTCGAGGCATTTCCACCCTGCGAGTCAGGAGCCTTCATGAATCCGCGGTTGTGCATGGACTTGTCGGTGGCACGGTTCTCTTCCTCATCGTCAGTGTCTTCCTTCCATCCGTCAGGACCGCTTCGGAGATCGACGGGCACACCGCAGGCAACACCGTTGAGGTAAGCCTGCACGATACCGCGCGAGGGATTCACATTGTAGCCCATACGCAGCTCATAGACACCTGTCTGGGGCACGGGAGGCAGCTTGATGGTCACGTCAAACTCACCGCAGATGGCCACCATGTTGCCTTCCCACGAGTTGGTCCAGATCTCATTGCCACGCACGCCGATCAGGCTCTGCGAGGAGGCTTCGACATTGGTCAGGAAGCCAGGCTTGAACAGCGTCAGCTGCTTTTGGTTGAACATGACACGGCACTTCTGCGCGTTCAGGAAGTCGGGGAACATCGTAGTGGCGTCAATGCGCAGACGCGTGTTCAGCGCCTCACGGCTGAACACCAGCGGTCGGTTGATGTAATGGTAGACACCATTGGCGCAGTCTTGCAGCTGCAGGCCGCTCTCCGAGGGGCTCAGCACCCGCACGCCAGGCTCTTCGAGCACCGTGGTGCGCTTGCGGTTGAGATACACCCTGCCGTCCTTGGGACCGCTGGCGCGCATGATGCACCCGGGGCACATGGTCTCATAGTAATCCTCGGTATCCGCCTTGTCGAGGAAACAGTAGTAGTCTTTCATCTGTCCGGAGATCACCAGCTGGTCATAGTTCACCAGGTAGGGCAAGACATGGTAGGCAATAAAGCGGTTGAGGGGGTTCTTCTCGTTATCCCACTGGTCATCGTACTTGCCGGCATCCTCGGGGAAGATGGCATCATACTGCTGCTTGGCGTAGGCTTTCAGGTCATCGAGGTTGTGGATGTTCCACTTGCTGAAGATCTCGTCGGTCTCCACAAAGGCGGTGTACTTGAAATAGCGCCGCTCGATGTATTTCACATTGGTCCACTTCTCACCGTCGGCGCCGAAGAACACCTCTGGCAATCCCTCCTCCACGGAGTCGCGTCCGATGGTGTAGGAATAGTCTTCGACCTTGCGCATCTTCTGCTCAACCTTGGTCAGGGCCAGCGCCTGAGCAAAGATGGTGGCGGTGGTGTCTTGCTTGATGAGGTCGGGCAGGAGCATGCTGGTCGACACCAGCATGTGGTCGATGGTATGCACCACGCCGTTGGTCACCGAGTCGTCGCGCTCGATCATGCGGGCCGACTTGTTCACGTAGTAGACGATGGCATTGTTGTTGTTGACATCGGAGTCGCACGAGATGGTGATGTTACGGTCGTCCATGTTGAGCACGGGCAGGGTACCGTCGCTCACGTCGGCCGTGAAGTAGGCTCCGCCTTTCACGATGTGTGTGCGTGCCAGCGTGTCGCACACATCATCAGGGATGGCCTCCACATCGGGGTAGCCGTTGCTCCTCATGTAGGCGTCCACGGCATCGTTGGTCGGGGCATAGAGCGTGTACTCGCCATAGGTGGCCAGCGTGCTGAGGAACTTGGAACGCTGCAAGATGCGTGTGAACTCGCTGAAGCGTGCAGGGTTGTTCTTGAGAAATCCCGCCGCGGTCAGCTCGGTTGCCGTGTAGTAGTTGTCGGGCACGTCTTCATCGGAGCAACTCACGGTTATGCCGGACAGGATAGCCGCCACGATGAGCAGCATCCATAACTGTATCTTTTTCATGTTCATCATACTGTATGTGTATCAATGAAATTTGGTAATCTTGTTGTTTACTTCGTCAGTTGCGCGTTGTTGTCCTTGTAAGCCGGGTTTTGCACCAGGTTCGGATTGCGTTTGATTTCCGCGCGCGAGTAGGGATAGTAAGCGATGTTGGGGTCTGCCAGTCGGATGCGTATGGCGGCCGTGTTGCTGGTGTGCTTTTCGATGGTCTCGCTGATGAGTCGGCTGTTGTTGCCGTCACGTCTTGCCATTCTCACCATGTCAAACCAGCGCTTTCCTTCGAACATCAGCTCGCGATGGCGCTCGTCGAACACCAGCTCCTCCATGGCGGTCTTCGAGGTGTTGTAGTCGGTGTATTTCAGTGTGTCGCTCATGGTGGTCGATGTGGCGTTGCGTGCGCGTTTGTTCACGGCGTTGACCATGGCGAAGGCATCCTCGTAGTGGTCCTCGCCCATCATCACCTCAGCCTCCGCCTTCATCAGCATGACATCCGTGAGACGGTAGAAGATCCAGTTGTTGAAGTTGGTCTGCTGCATGGTCTCGTCGTCCTGCACCTTGGCCTCGGTGGTGATGTTCTTCATGTTCAGCGAGACGCTCTTGCGGCCGTACTTGCGGATGGCGAAGCGGCTTCCGTCGGCGATGATGCCCTCGTATCCACGGCAGTCGTTCTTGCTGAGGAACACCGTGTTCTTGTCGGTCGCCAGGTTCTCGTAGAGGTGGTCTGGAGCTGCCAGGTAGCCGAAATCACCGCTGTTGTCCTTGTTGCAGTAGTAAGCCGAGACAAACTCCTCCCTGTTGCTGAACTTGTTGTCATAATAGAGTTCAAACAAGCTCTCGAAGGAATTGCCTGTCCCGAAGATTCTGTTGTAGGCATCCCCACGCTTGGTGTCGACGCTCGATCCCACGGGGCACTCCAGGATGAGTGGCACACCATTGAACAGCGCCATGTTGGTTGAGGCTGTGACGCGCAAGTCCTGGTTGGCCTGCCACTCCTTGTACTGGTTCTTCTTGTAGTCGATGATCTCGTTGCAGGTCGCCACACACTTCTCATATTCGCCGGCCCAGAGGTAGAGGTCGGCCAGGATGGCGCAGATGCCCCAGCGCGTGATGCGGCTGCTGTTCTGGTATGCATCGCCGCTGTTGTCAAGGTAGAAGCGGCGCACGGCATCGTCCTTGCAGCCCTCCAGGTCATTGATGAGCGTCTTGACGATGGTGTCAAAGTCAGTGGCGGGGATGCGGTAGCTCTGCTCGTCGGTCAAGCTGGGCTCAAAGGTGAACGGCACGGAGCGGAACGTCTTGGCCAGCGTGAAGTAGCAGATGGCGCGTATGGCCTTGGCCTCGGCCACGTTGGCCTTCATCTCGCCCTCCTTGTAGTTGGGGTCTTTCTCGCTGACGCCTGGCGCGTAATGGATGAAGGTGTTGCAGTAGTTGATGGTCTTGTACACATCGTCCCACTTGCAGATCTCATTGTCGGGCTGCAGGTTTTCCTTCAGGATGTGGCGGGTTGGTACCCGCCTTGGTCTCGTCGGAGCGCACCTCACCCCAGAGGATGATGCGTCGCAGGCACTCCTTGCTTCCCAGGGCGTCATAGCAGCTCATGAGCATGCTGGTGGCATCGTCTTTCTCCGTCCAGTAGTCCTCGAGCACAATCTCGTTTTGGGGCTTGATGCTAAGGAAGTCCCCGCAAGAGGTCAGCGCGACGACACCCAGTCCCATGATAATATATTGTCTGATTGATCTCATATCCGTTGTTTTTAGATTAAGTGATTAGAACTGCACATTGAAGCCGGCTGTGAATGAGCGCGATCGCGGGGTCTGTGCGTTGTCGGTGCTCACGCCCCAACCTCCGTATCCCACCTCAGGATCGGCTCCCGAATACTTGGTCAGGCAGAAGAGGTTGTTGGCCGAGAAGTCGAAGCGCAGGCTGGTCAGGCCCAGCTTCTTCACCCACTTGGTGGGGAAGCTGTAGGACAACTGCGTGTAGTTCAGGCGCACGAACGAGCCGTCCTCGATGAAGCGGTCGCTGCCCAGGGCGTTGTAGTTCTGCGAACCGTAGACGGCTCGTGGGATGCGGGCGTCGGCCTGTCCCTCCACACGCCAGCGCCAGTTGACGGCACGGCTCTGGTTGTACACCGTGTTCATGCTCTCGGCGTTGAGGCGCGCGGCATTGATGATCTTGTTGCCGAATCGGAAGTTGAACTGGTTGTTCCAAGTGAAGTGGCCAAACTTGAGCTTGAAGCCAAAGCCGCCCGTGATCTTGGGCAGCGAGGAGCCCAGGTAGACGATGTCGAGCTCGTCGATGGTGCCGTCGTGGTTCACGTCGTCATAGATGGCGTCACCACCCTTGAACTCGTAGCTGTTCTTGCCGTAGCGGAAGGTCATGGGAATGGGGCGGCCGCGGTGGTCAAACACCACGTTACCGTTCTCATCGTGTGCCACGGGGGCGTTGGGGCCGCTCACCTTGGCCACTTCCTCGGCTGACCACTCGGTATACTGGTAGACACCCTTGTAGCGGAAGCCATAGATGCTGCCCATCGGCCTGTTGAGGGCCACGCGCGTCATGTAGTTGCCGTTGGTGCCGCTCCACTCGTTGGTCAGCGAGGCAAGGTAGGTGGCGTCCATATCCTTCAACTTGTTCTGGTTGTTGGCGAAGGTGATGTTGAAGTCCACGCCAAACTTGCCAGCCCTGATGATGTCATTGCCATTGATGTTGAACTCCCATCCTATGTTGGACATCTCTCCGCTGTTGTACCAGTTGAGGCTGCTGTAACCCGATGAGGTGGGTATGCCCCAGCCCGATATGAGCAGGTCGCGTGTCATCTGCTTGTAGATGTCCACGTTACCGGTCAGCTTGTCGTTGAAGAAGCCGAAGTCGACACCTAAGTTATAGGTCTCCTTCTCTTCCCACTTCAGGTGCTTCAGCTGTATGTTGTTGGGCTTGGTGCCTCCGTTGCCGAGGTAACCCGTGCTGTTGCCGTAACGGCTGAGGAACAGGTACTCGCTGCCGGGCTGCTTGCCCACGACGCCCCATCCGGGACGCAGAGAGAGCATGGAGACGAAGGGCAGTGCCTTCTTGAACCAAGGCTCATCGCTAATGTTCCAGCGCAGTGACACGGCCGGGAAGTTGCCCCACCGCTGGTCGGGACCAAACTTGGTGCTGCCGTCGCGGCGCACGGAGAAGTCGGCCATGTAGCGACCCTTGTAGGCGTAGTGGGCCGAGTAGGTGAGGTAGATGCTCCGCCACTGTCCGCTGCTGGTGCTCATGCCCTTGATGGGTGCTGAGGCCGACGGGTTCTGTATGGCTCCTGAGGGCAGGCGGTAGGTCTCGGTGGTCTGGTAGTTGGAGGTACCGCTGTTCACCTGGCCTCGCAGCATCATCATCAGCGAGTGATCGGCGTTCTTGAAGTGGGGGACGAAGGTCAGCGTGTGGGTCGTGGAGATGCCCAGCGACTTGCTGCTACTCGACGTGGCCTGGTTGGGGCTTCCCTCAAACCAGCCCTTGGTGTTGAGCGACGACGGGCGGAACTTGTCGTTGTACTCATTGTTGATGTCAAACATGATCTTGCCCTCATAGTCCAGGCGCGTGTGGTCCTCGCCAGTGCTGAGCAACTTGTACCTGATCTTGAACTCGGGCTGGATCTTGTAGGTCGACTGGTGGTTCTTGGCCAGGTAGGCCACGGCCACGGGATTATCCAGGTTGTACTGGTCGTTGAGCTCGGAGGAGCAGCCCGGCTGTATGTTGTAGAAGCGGTCGGTGTCGTTGCCGTACTCGTCCTCCTCATAGATGGAGAGGTTGGGCATGCGCTTGTAGGCGATGCCCAGCAGGTCGCTGTAGTTCTTCTGGTTCTTGGTGTAGGTGAACGAGAGGTTTGACTCGAACTTGATGCGTGTGCTCACAAAATAGTCGAGCGCCACACGTGTGGTGAAACGGTCGAGCACCTGCTTGATGATGGAACCCGTCTCATGGTCGTAGCCCGCGCCCATGCGGAAGTTGGCCTTCTCGCCTCCTCCCGAGATGGACACGTAGTGGTTCTGCCTCAGTCCGGTCTGCTTGACGGCCTTCATCCAGTCGGTGTTGTCGTCAAACATGCGTGCCTCGCTAAACTCGGTGGGGTTGAGGTAGTTGAGCTCCTTGATGTTGCTGGCGGCGTCACTCAGGTTCTGGTTGAAGAACTCCTCCTTGAGCAACATGGTGTACTCGTCACCGTTGAGCATCTTCATGCCCTCGGGCTGGTGGGTGGCGGTGAGACGCAGCGAGTAGGTCACACGGGTGTTGCCGCGCGAGCCTCTCTTGGTCTTGATCTCGATGACACCGTTGGCTCCCTGGCTACCCCAGATGGCCGTGGCGGCAGCGTCCTTCAAGACCGATATGCTCTCGATGTCGTCGGGATTGACGTTGAGCAGCTCGGCAAACTTCTCGTCGTTCATGCTCGTCACGTTGATGGTCTGGCTCTGGTCTTTCTCAAACACGTTGCCGTCGACCACGATGAGCGGCTCGGCATTGCCCGTGAGTGACGACACGCCACGCAGGCGCATGGAGGTTCCGGCACCGAGGTTACCACTGTTGGCGATGATGTCCAGGCCGGCGATACGTCCCTGCAGGGCCTCGTCGATGGTGGTGAAGGACAGGCCCTGGAACTCCTTGGTGCTGATGGTCTGGCGTGCCGTGGACACCTCGCGCTCGGGAATGGCCAGGCCTGAGCCCTGCGTGAGTCGTTTAGACCTGACGACAACCTCCTTGATGGTGTTGGCGTCCTCCAGGCTGATGTCGAAGGTGGTCTTGTTGATGGGCATGGTCTTTGTCTTGTAGCCCACAAAGGAAACGCGCAGCTTGTTCTTCGGGTTCTTCAACTTGAACGAGAAGTTACCGTTGACGTCGGTGGTACAGGCGGCCACAATGCGCCCGTCGGCGTCGATCTCCACCACGTTGGCCATCACCACCGGCCCCAGAACGTCTGTCACGGTGCCGCTGATGATATCTCCCGCTTGCTGTGCGAAGGCTGTGCCCACGGAGAGCAGGCACCCCAAGGCCGTTGCCGTCAGGCGTCTCGCATATCTGTTGTTAATATGATGTTTCATAAATGATGTAGTTGGTTTGGGTCATTAGTTATTATGCCTGCGGTCAATGCCTCCTGGCTCTTTTCTTCGCGTGTGCGCCCTGCTTGTTCCAGAAGAGCAGCGGGCCGTCTATCAGGTGCACCACCGCCGAAGAGTTGGTCTCGATGTTCGAGGCGTCCTTGGCGTCCTTGCCCGGATAGATGTACTCGCGTGCGAAGCGGTTGTACAGGTTCTTGTCGGTCTTCAAGACGTGGCGCACATTGCCCTGCTTGTCCTGGATGGTGATGTTGTTGTCGTCGGCGGTCACGTTGAGGCGAGCGAAACCCTTTGTGGCTTCATCGATCATGGCCGTCTCATAGTTGGAACTGCTGTTTGAAGCGCCGATGATCAGTGCGTTGTCCTGGATGTGATACTTCACGAAGTTCACCAGTCTGGTGGAGTCGGCCGTCACGTCGGCCCCGCTCTCCTTCATCTGCTCGTACACGTCGGGGTCGATGAGCTGCCCGCTGCTGATGAGCTGGCGGATCGACTCGTTGGTCGGCACATACACGGTGTACTGGTAACTGTTGAACGCGTTGATGTAGTTGTCGCCGCACGTCTTCTCCTTGTAGTTGTTCTCGATGATTCCCGAGGCTTCGAGCAGGCGTCCGAATTCCTCAAACTCCGGCGTGGCATCGATGATGTCCTTCACACTCTGGCGCGTGCCCAGGATGGGCTCCTCATCTATAATATAGGTATGGCCGTTCTGCTGGTTGTAGACGTTGGTCACGGGTATCTTCTTGCCGTCGTCATTCATCTGGTAGGTTCCCTCCACGGTCATGCCGTCTTTTCCCTTTCCAGGATTGTTGACGCGGATGATGGAGTTGCCCATGGTGCGGTAGTAGGTGTGACCGTCGGTCACGTCGCCCACCACGATGTGGTCCTTGAGCAGGAACTCCAGTCGGCGGTTGAGGCTCCACGTGCCGCTCTTCACACCGATGGAGTCGCCCACGATGCCTGTTGCGGGGTCATACTTGTGTACGGAGGCATAAGGCTCCTTGGTGACGTTATTCCAGTGGAAGCGGAGCATCTCCAGCTCGCTCTTGGCATAGGAGCAGGGGTCCACATACTGCAGCACAGCCTTGCTGCTCGGTACGAAGAGGCTGTAGGTGGAGGTCAGCGAGTTGAGCAGGGCGTCGTAGCGACCGCTGTTGATGATGGACCACAGTATCTTGTAGTTGTCGTTGAACACGATGACGGGGAACATCACGCTGACAAAAGAGGTTGGGGCAAACACCTTATTGGTCATGTAGATGGCACCGTTGTTGCCCAGGAACACCGAGTCGACATCACTTTCACTGATGTTCATCGGGTCGTTGGACTTGTTGAGCATGGTGGGGAACTTGCTGGGGACACACGAGATCAGGTATTTCTGCATGTTGTTGTTGATGAGCTCGGCCACGACGTTGTTGGGCACCTTGTCCCAGGTACCGTAGCGCTCGCTGAGCACCTTGCCTTCGCCATTGTTCCAGTATTCCTCGAGGGCCTCGTTGGTGGGCACGAGCATCAGGCCCATGTTGCGCTGCAGCTCCACATCGGGTGTGGTGTTGGTGCCCGAGTAGAACTGGTTCCAGCCTGGGTCGAAGGACAGCAGTTCGGCGGGGTCGATCACCGACCCGTCGGCAGAGGCGTTGTACGACTTGCCCCCTTGTGACCACTCTGAGAAGAAACGCTTCTGGTAGGCTTTCTCCGTGGGCCAGTTCAGTCCCAGCTTGATGGACGCTTCCTCACTGGAGTCGGGTGCGCAGAAGCGCTCCAGCAGGCTATTCCACTGGCTCATCTGTGGCTTGCCCTTGATGATCTCCGCCATGTTGTCCAGTGGGGTCATCACCTCTTCCGTTCGGTCGATGAAACCGTTGGAGCAGCGGATATCCTCCTCCACCACCTGCAAGCCGTTGACGCTGGCCTGACCGGCCTGGCGGTTGGTGGTGTGGTTGTAGAGGAAGTCATAGTCCTCGTTGGTGATCTTGTTGTTGACCAGGAAGTTCTCCATGAAGTGGATCATGGGGGTGTAGGTCAGGTCCTTGAAGCAGTAGACGTAGGGCTGCGTCTTCAGGTGACGCCAGTACTTGTTGTCGGGCATCTCGTCGGGTGTCAGCTTGGGCACGCTGTCGTAGGGGCTCAGGGCCGAGAGGCGGCGCATGGCCACGCCCTTCACGTTGCCCTCCGTATTGCAGAGGTAGTTGAGCTGGTAGCTGTTGTTGATCATGGCGCCGAAGAGCAACATGCGCTTCTGGGCCACGGTGAGGTCGGCGTAGGAGTGGACGCCCCACTTGTTGTTGGCGTAGAAGCGCTTA
>ERZ808278.1094-NODE-1094-length-12726-cov-31.741378_pt1 | contig 12726 bp, 9 predicted proteins | sample MGYA00521239_ERZ808278 | MGnify/ENA primary metagenome ERZ808278 (study PRJEB31516, sample SAMN03275600) | gut metagenome | biome: mammalia-associated habitat; material: feces | host: Papio cynocephalus | place: Kenya | collected 2012-07-17 ... | reverse complement strand
TCTCCGCACTCACAGGCAATGTGCCAAGGATGAGTGCGGAAGCCATCATCATTTTATAATTCATTTTAATTCTCTTGTTTTTATTTTCGGGTGCAAAGGTACGGAGAATCCCGAAAACTCACAATCCTTATTTATAATGAATTGGATTTGTTTTCCATAGAGAATATAAAAGGAACCCTCAGCTGATATGAATTCTTTCATCAGATGAGGGTTCTTTTGATGGAGATATGTGTGTTATGCGTGTCTCTTCTCGAACGACAAGCTGTGCTCGTGTGTCTCGATGTCTCTCTTCGACTTACTCTTCACAACGAGCCATACACCCGAGAATACCAGTACGGCGGCAATGGCTTGCGCGCCCTTGAACACGGCGAGACCTGCCAGTACGCTCACGGTTACGGAAACCAAAGGCTGCACATAGTTATAGACACTTACCACGGTAGGGCGAAGAGTCTTCTGACCGATCATCATGCAGATGTAGCCCAGGTAAGTGCCGAAGAAGATGACATAGCCAGATTCCCACCACGTGCTCATCGGAACGTTGGCGAAGTCGATGGCTGAGATATGGCTGATGGTAAACGGCCAAATCAAGACGGTAGCCCAGAGGAACATCCATTTGTTGATGGTGAAGAGCGAGTACTTCGACAGCAGATTCTTGAAGAGCGAGAGGTAAAGGGCGAAGGAGAGCTGAGCCGACATACAGAGCAGGTCGCCCCAGATGTTGCCCACTTTCGCATTGCCCGATGTGGCGCTCGTGGTGATGATGATGACGGCACCGGCGCATCCTATCAGCACGCCCAGGGCTTTCTTCCAGGTGATAGGCTCCTTCAGGATGAGGAAGGAGAGAATCATGGCGAAGATAGGCATCGAGGTGGTCATGATGCTAGAGTTGCTTGGCGAGGTCATGTTCAGTCCGATGGTGTAAGAACACTGGTTGAACACGAGGGCGAAAATGCCTGCTGCGCCAAACAAGAAGATGTCTTTTACGGGTACGTGCTCCTTCTTGGTGAAGAGCGAGGTGAGCCAGAAGAGGATGGCTCCACCGAGCACACGGAAGCTCACGAGGTCGATGCCGTCGATGCCATGCAGCATTGCGTCTTTGCCTACGGGAGCCATCAATCCCCAGAATGAGCCTGAACAAAAGAGGCACAAGTGGGCGATGAGAGGTCGTTTGTTATCCATTTTTCCTTAATAATATTAATTTCGTCTATATTTATCGTTAAAATCGAGTGCAAAGGTACAAAAAATCAAGGAATTTTGCTATATTTGCGGAAGAAAAATAGAAAAGATAGGAGATTATTCTATGCAGAAATATGCTGACTATATCAAACAGATAGAGATAGAATCTCTCTGGAGTGGTACCAAACACATCCTTTGGAACCTCGACCGCCGTGTCAACATCCTGAGCGGTGTCAATGGCGTTGGCAAGAGTACTATATTAAATAAGGTGGTGAAAGGTCTTGCTGCGGGTGGCGAGTTCCCGAGCCACATGCTCAAGGGCGTTCACTTGCAGGTGGAGCCCGAGGATGCCAAGTGGATTCGCTTCGACGTGATTCGCTCGGTCGATAGACCGTTGATGAACGCGGAGATGATCAACAAGATAGACCTTACTCTCGTTACAGAACTCGACTGGCAACTCTTCCAGCTACAGCGCAAGTACCTCGACTACCAAGTGAACATCGGCAACCGTATCATCGCTGTCCTACAGAGTGGCGAACCCGATGCGGCACAGAAGGCGCAGGCACTGAGCGAACCGAAGAAACTCTTTCAGGACATCGTGGATAGTCTCTTCAAGGATACAGGCAAGACCATTATCCGAACGGCCAACGAAATCCGGTTCAACCAGATTGGCGAACAGCTCCTGCCTTACCAACTCTCGGCTGGCGAGAAGCAAATCCTCGCCATCCTCCTCACCGTGTTGGTGGAAGACAACCAGCCTTACGTGCTCTTCATGGACGAGCCTGAAATCAGTCTCCACTTCGAGTGGCAGAAGCAACTCATCGGATTGGTGCTGAAACTCAACCCGAACATCCAGCTCATCATGACCACCCACAGTCCTGCCGTGGTGATGGACGGATGGATGGACCACGTGACCGAAGTGAACGACATCACCATCAAGTAATTCCACTTGTATGGTTGAAACGGGCTGAAAGCCCAGAAGCACTAAGCCCAGGGCATCGCCCTGGGTAAAAGGGATGGAGTCAATGCGCCCTGTAAGGGCAAAAGCATAAGATAATTTATTATTTTCCTTGCTTATGGCTAAACGTTTAACCGATAATATCAATTCCCTTTACTTCGAGGCAGCCAACCGTATGACCTCGAAGAAGGCTCGGCGCAAGATAGTGGCTTACGTCGAGAGCTATGATGACATCTTCTTTTGGCGCTCCGTATTGGGGAAGTTTGAGGATGAGAGCCGCTATTTCGAAATCATGCTGCCTTCTCGCGACAAGCATTTGGACCGAGGCAAGAAGGCGGCAATCTCTACCATGCTCAAGGGAGTGGGTAGGGATATGATAGCCTGTGTGGATGCCGACTACGATTACTTGCGGCAAGGCAGCACCGAGTCGTCTCAGCAAATGTTGGAGAATCCTTACATCTTCCATACCTATGCTTATGCCATCGAGAACTTCCAGTGTTACGCCAAGGGGTTGCACGAAACCTGCGTGATGGTGACGCTCAACGACCATCGCATCTTCGACTTCGAGCGATTCATGGATGCTTATTCCCAGACCATCTGGCCGCTCTTCGTTTGGCACATGCTCTTCTACATTCGTTTTCGTAAGATGTCGATGCACTTCGATATGGCGGAATTCGACAAGGTCATCGTCTTGCCGTCGGTTCGCATCCAAGACCCGCAGTGGGCGATAGACTACCTAGGCAAGAAGGTGAGGGCGAAGATATTCCAATTGGAGCGTCGTTTCAAGAAATACAAGGATGAGCTACCGAGTATGGCGGAATATTTGAACAATTTGGGGGTAAACGAGCATAACACCTATTTATATATACAGGGTCATCACTTGTTCGACCTCGTGGTAAGCCCCATCGTGCAGAGCGTCTGCGATGCCCTGCGCAACTCCAGGGAGAATGAAATCCGCGACCGTGCTGTTCATAGCGAGCAAGCTAGAACAGAAATGGCATGCTACGAGAACAGTTTGGGAAAAGTAAAAATGATGATGAAGAAGAATACCTTCTACCAGTTCTCGCCCGAATTTCAGAAGATACAAGCGGATGTGGAGAAGTTCTTGGAGAAATAGTGATCCTAAAATAATGATTGCTTAATAGATAAAAATAAAAACCGCCCACCAGCTGTTGTGCAAGCGCACATCAGCTGGTGGACGCTTGCATATCAGTTGTTGTGCAAGCGCACATCAGCTGTTGTGCGGCTCTAAGACCTATGCTTTAGAATTATTGCTACTATATCTTATTGCAATTGTTATAACATTCTTCAAAGACTTTATACGTATGTCTCCAGGAACTTCAAGGTTCCTTCCACCTTCAAAGTCTTGGTACTGGCTGGCACGACGATACTCTCACCGCCTTGCAGCGTAATCTCGTTGCCCTCGTTGTCGGTAATCTTCGCTTCACCCTTCAAGCCTATCAAGATGACAAAGCTATCCAATTCTGAGTAATCCAAGGTCATTGGCTCATCGAGGTCATATACGGCGGTATTGAAGAATGGGCACTGCACCATGCTCACGCCCTGGTTCTTGGCTGGAGTATATTCCTGACGGTAATTGTCGAGAACGGTATAGTCGATGCACTCGGCTGCTTCCTTGGTGTGGAGCTGACGATAGTTGCCGTCCTTGTCCTTGCGCTTGAAGTCGTAGATACGGTAGGTCACGTCGCTGGTCTGCTGAATCTCTGCCACGAAGCAACCGGTGCCGATGGCGTGGATTCTGCCCGCAGGGATAAAGAAGCAGTCATCCTCCTTCACGCTGTATTGAGCCAAGGCGTCGGTGATGGTGTCGTTCTCCACCATCTCCTTGTATTGTTCGGGTGTAAGCTTCATCTTCAGTCCATTGTAGAGCTTGGCGTCAGGCTCGCATGGCAGGGCGTACCACATCTCGGTCTTGCCACGCTCCTTGCCCTGTTTGTGGGCAATCTCGTCGTTAGGATGCACCTGGATGGAGAGGTCGCGGTTGGCATCGATAAACTTGATGAGCAACGGGAACTCATTGCCAAATCGCTTGTAGTTCTCCGCGCCGAGGAAGTTGCCCTTCAGTTCGGCAACAACCTCGTTGAGGCTCTTGCCCTGCATCTCGCCATCGGATACGATGCTCTCATTGCCTGGTACTCCAGAGATTTCCCAACTCTCACCCACATTCTCTTGCTTCACGTCGAGATGCTTGAAGGCGATGATCTTACTGCCACCCCAGATGGTGGATTTCAATAGTGGTTCAAATTTTAATGGTTTCATAAAATTACTTTTTTAGTAATACGAATATGGTTAATTATTTACTTAGTTTTCTTCTTGATTAGTTTTCTCTCCAGAAGGCAGGGGTGAAGATGACCAGCACGCTGAATATCTCCAAACGGCCGATGAGCATCATGAACGAGCAGAACCATTTCGCCACGTCGGGCAGTTCGCTCCACGACATCGTAGGTCCTATCTCCGTGCCCAGCGTAGGTCCCACATTTCCCACGCAACTCAAGGTGATGGTGATGGCGTTGGTGTTGTCGATGCCCATCGCTATCATCGTGAAGGAAATCACGAGACAGATGATGAGGTAGATGGTGAGGTAGGCGAGTAGCGTCACTCGCTTCTGCATCGGCACGTTCACGCCATCTATCTTCAGCGGAAGCACGGCGTTGGGATGCAATATCTGTCGGAACTCGTTCTTGACCATCCTGATGAGCATCACGCCTCGGATACATTTCAGTCCTCCGCTCGTACTGCCTGAGCAGGAGCCGAAGAACATACAGGCAGCCAAGACTACCCAGGTGACGTGAGGCCAGAGGGCGGCATCGTCGTTGAACAGACCTGTCGTGGTGATAAACGATACCACCTGGAAGATGGCACAGCGGAAGGCTGGCTCCAGGTCATAGTGGCGCATCGCCACCAACTCCATCATGATGAAGGCGGTGAAGACGGTGACGAGGAAGGTGTAGAACTTGAACTCTGAGTTCTTGAACAAGTCCTTGATTTTTAGTTTGATGACTGCTGCGTAGAGCAGGGTGAAATTGATGCCCGAAAGAAAGCAGAAGAAGGTGCAGATGTATTCGAGCGTAGGGGAATGGAAGAACTCCGTGCTGGAGTTGTGGGTGGCGAATCCACCTGTCGCCGTGGTGGTCATCGCATAGTTGAAACTATCGAATACGTTCATGCCTCCCAGGTAATAAGCCACGATGCAGGCGATGGTGAGCACCAGGTAGATGCTCCATATCCATTTTGCCGAGGTAGAGAGACGTGGGTGCAATTTGGTTTTGATAGGGCCCGTGGCCTCGGCGGCAAAGACCTTGGTCTGTCCTCCGACGAGGGAGGGCAGTAGGGCGATGGTGAAGAACACGATGCCCAGGCCTCCTATCCACTGGGTAAGCGAACGCCAAAAGAGCAGACCGTGGGGGAGTCGCTCCACATCGTCGATGATGGTGGCTCCCGTGGTCGTGAACCCCGACATCGTCTCGAAGTAGGCATCCGTGAAGTTGTTGATGTAGCCACTGACCATGAAGGGCAGGGTGCCGAAGAAACTGAAGATGACCCATGAGAGCGACACCACGAGATAGGCGTCACGACGCGACATGGAGTTGTCGGCTCCAAGTCCCCTCCACTTCAGTGCAAGACCACCTCCGATGGTGGTGAGGGTGGCAACAAGGAAAGCAAAGATGTCATCTTGCTGGTAGTAGATTGCCACCAGCAAACTCAGCAGGAGCAGTGTCGCCTCGATGAAGAGCAACTGTCCTAGCACTTTGCAAATCAACTTACTATTTATCATCTTTGTTCTATTCTATACTGGACTGTTTATTCCTCTGTTCTTTAGAAATCTTCCTTTATTTTTTAGAAGAATCTTTCTTTCTAATTAGATGAAATACTTCTCTATTTTCTTCATGTTGATGTTGTGGCAGAAGACCATCACTGAGTCGCCTGCCTCTATCTGCGTGTTACCCGAAACGAGCATACCCTCGTCCTTCCTGACGAGTCCACCGATGGTGACACCGATAGGCAAGCCGAGGTCTTTCACAGGCTTCTTGGTGACCTTGGATCCTTCCTTGGCGATGAACTCAGCCACGTCGGCATTGGCGTTCATGAGGAATCTTACGTTCATCACGTCGGCGTCGAGCATCATCTGGTAGATGTAGCTGGCAGCAATCACCTTCTTGTTGATGATGGTGCCGATGTCGAGGCTCTCCGCCATGCTCACGTAATCGACGTTCTCCACGGCTGCGACGGTCTTCCTCACACCCAGTCGCTTGGCGGTGAGGCAGGCGAGTATATTGGTCTCGGCATTGCCCGTCAGGGCGACGAAGGCCTGTGTGCTTCGGATGCCCTCCTCGTTGAGCAGCGGAATGTCCCGACCGTCACCATGGATGATCAAGGTCTTCTTGTCGTCGAGGATGTCGTTGAGGTATTCGCATCGGTTCTCGTCGATCTCGATAATCTTGCTCTCCATGTACTCGGGCATCTTCTTCACGGCTCTCACGGCGGTGCGTCCACCACCCATGATCATCACGTTCTTCACATCGACGTAGTGCTCCTTGCCCACAATCTTGCGGATGTATGGGATGTAGTTGCGTGTGGTCATGAAGTAGGCGAGGTCGAAGAGCTTCAGCTCGTCGTTACCACCCGGAATGATGGTCTCGCCTCCTCGCTTGATGGCCACGACATGGTAAGGGTCGTTGGGACCGCTGATGTCCTTGAGGGGCTTGTTGAGAATCTCGCACGTCTCTCGGAGCTTGATGCCGAGCATGATGAGGGCACCGTCGTGGACATCCCATCTCTGTCGCACCCAACTCATTTTCAAGCCGTTGTTGATATCGACGGCGGCAAGCATCTCGGGGTAGATGAGTTTGCTCACTCCCAACTCCTTGAAGAAATCCTGTGCCTGTGGGTCCATGTACTCAGGGTTATCGACCTTGGCGACGGTGCGCTTGGCACCGAGTTTCTTGGCGAGGATGCACGCCGTGATATTCTTGCTCTCCTGGGGGGTGACAGATATGAAAAGGTCGGCGTTCTTGACATCCGAGTCTCGTAGAATCTTGAGACTGGTAGGTTGTCCCACCCTTGTCAAGAGGTCGTAGTCCGACCCGATGCTGGCGAGTCTATCCTCGCTATCATCTATCAGCGTGATGTCCTCGTTGCTTCTGGAAAGCAAACGAGCCAAATGCGTACCGATGGCGTAAGCGCCCGCTATAATAATCTTCATTTTGTTATTGCTTTTTTGATGGATTCCTTGTCAAGTCCTACGATTTCACGGAGCTGTTGTACGGTGCCGTGCTCCACAAACTCGTCGGGTATTCCCATTCTCTTGATTTGTGGATGATAGCCATGGTCGTTCATCCATTCGAGCACGGCAGAGCCGAAGCCACCGTTTCTCACTCCGTCCTCTATCGTGACGATGCGAGAGAACTTCTTTCCGATTTCTTCGAGAAGGTCCTCGTCGAGCGGCTTGAGGAATCGCATATCGTAATGGGCGATGCTGAGGGTTGGTTTCTTTTCTTCCGAATCAGCTATGTTTTCCGAATCAGCTATGTTTTCCGAATCGACCATGCTTTCCGAATCGGCGGAACTTCCGTTCTCAATCTCCTCGATTGCCTTGGCGGCATCGCTTCCGATGGGACCGAGCGTCAATACCGCCACGTCATTTCCATCCTTGAGCTTGCGCCCCGTTCCCGTCTTGATTTCCTGCATCTCGTTCTTCCAATCCACGAGCACGCCCTTGCCCCTAGGATAGCGTATCACGTAACTGCCCTGTCCCGGCAACTGTGCCGAGTACATCAGGTTGCGCAACTCATGCTCGTCCATAGGCGAGGCTATCGTGAGATGCGGTATCGGTCGGAGGGCAGCCAGGTCGAACACGCCATGGTGGGTGGGACCGTCTTCGCCTACCAATCCCGCTCTGTCGAGGCAGAGTACAACAGGGAGGTTGAGCAAAGCCATGTCGTGGATGATGTTGTCGTAGGCTCTCTGGGCGAACGAACTGTAGATGTTGCAGAAAGGCTGAAGGCCATCCTTCGCCATGCCTCCCGAGAAGGTGACGGCATGTCCCTCGGCGATGCCCACGTCGAACACACGGTCTGGCATCGCCTTCATCATGATGTTCATCGAACACCCCGTAGGCATGGCTGGTGTCACGCCCACGATGCGTGGATTCTTCTCAGCCAACTCTAACAAGGTGTTGCCGAAGACCTCCTGGAATTTAGGGGGCTGGTTGCTCGTGTCAGCCACGATGCGCTCGCCTGTCTCTGGGTCGAACTTGCCCGGGGCGTGCCAGATGGTGGCACTCTTCTCGGCTGGTTCGTAACCCTTGCCCTTGGTGGTGTGCAGATGCAGGAGCTTCGGACCCTTCATGTTCTTCAGTTGTCTGAGTACCCTCACCACCTCCTTCACGTCGTGTCCGTCGAAAGGACCGAAATAGCGGATGTTCATCCCCTCGAAGATGTTCTGCTGATGGCTGAGCGCAGACTTCAGGGCGTTGTTCAGGCGAATGAGCCCCTTGCGACGGTCGTCGTTGAGGTAACCTTTGGAATGAAGCCATTGTGAAGCCTTGAAGCGCAGCTTGTTGTAAGTCTCGTTGGTGTCGAGGTTAAGGAGATACTTCTCCATGCCACCCACGGCACGGTCGATGCTCATGTCGTTGTCGTTGAGGATGATGAGCATGTCGTTGGGAGTGCTGGAGACATTGTTCAAGCCCTCGAAGGCCAGCCCGCCGCTCATGGCACCATCGCCGATGACCGCCACGACATGACGGTTCTCGTTGCCCGTCTTGCGTGCAGCCACCGCCATGCCCAGAGCTGCTGAGATGGAGTTGCTGGCGTGTCCACAGGCAAAGGTGTCGTACTCACTCTCCAATGGGGTAGGGAAAGGACGGATGCCATGAAGCTTTCTGTTGGTACAGAAGGAGTCGCGGCGACCGGTCAGAATCTTATGGCCGTAAGCCTGGTGCCCCACATCCCAAACGATGCGGTCCTCGGGCGTATCATATACATAATGTAAGGCCACGGTAATCTCTACCACGCCGAGCGAAGACGCAAAATGACCGGGGTTTACGGAGACCTCGTCGATGATGTCTTCTCTCAGTTCTTGACAGACTTGCGGCAGTTGGTCGATGCTGAGCTGGCGCAGGTCGGCAGGGTATTTTATCTTGCTTAAAAGGCTAAACTTTTCTTGATTCATGATTTCATCACGTGAATAACTCGTGCAAAGATACTGCTTTTTTGTTAATCTATGCCATATTTCACTTGATAATTTCGCATTTTCGGGATTTTCTTTGTATTTTTGCATAAGAATTGCAATACTTGGCAAATTGAAAGTAAACTTTTGACATTAATTTTAGGTAAAAAATCATAATGACAGTACCCTAATTGATGTCTGAAAACGTAATTATAAACAAAAACATTGAATCAGAATGAGAAAGAACGTAATCTTTTTAGGAGCTATGTTGATGTTGTCGGCTTCGGCAATGGCTCAAACCAAGGGTGGCGGCATCAATGAGGCTGCCCTACAGCAAATCGAGAAGTCGCAGAAGGGCGGCACTGCCAACAAAGCGCTCTTCCATGCCATCGCCAACAACAGCATCGACGACTTGGTGAAGAACCCTGCCAATGCCGCTGATGTGGATACCCATTTCAGCGTGGAGACTCCTAAGCAGAGCGTCCATAACCAGAAAAGCTCAGGACGCTGCTGGATGTTCAGTGGCTTCAATGTCCTTCGCTCCAACTTCGCCTTGAACGACAAGCAAGGTCGTGTGGTGGAGTTCTCGCAAGATTATCTTTTCTTCTACGACCAGTTGGAGAAGGCCAACTTGATGCTGCAGGGTGTCATCGACCTCGGCAAGAAGAGCATCGAGGAACCTCAGGTGCAGTTCTTCTTCAAGAATCCGCTCAATGACGGAGGTACCTTCTGTGGCGTGGCTGACTTGGCTACCAAGTATGGACTCGTGCCAATGAGTGCGCAGCCTGAGACATTCTCCAGCAACAACACCTCCAAGATGAGCCGTCTCGTGAGCAGCAAGCTCCGTGAGTATGGCTTGGAACTTCGCAAGATGGTGGCTGATGGCAAGAAGGCCCAGGCTATCCAGGCTCGCAAGGCGGAGATGCTCGCACAGGTCTATCACATGCTCAGTCTCACCCTCGGCGAACCGGTGAAGGAATTTACCTATGCCTTCAAGGACAAGGATGGCAAGCAGGTGGGCGAGGCGAAAAAATATACGCCTAAGAGCTTCTATCAGGAGACGGTGGGCAAGGACTTGAACGGTACCTTCCTCATGGTGATGAACGACCCTCGCCGTCCTTACCACAAGACCTACGAGGTGGAGTACGACCGCCATGCTTACGATGGTCATAACTGGAAGTACCTGAACCTTCCGATGGAGGAGGTTGCCAACTTGGCGATTGCGTCCTTGAAGGATGGGCACAAGATGTACTCCAGCTACGACGTGGGCAAGCAACTCGACCGCAAGCGTGGTTATCTTGCCGTTGATAACTTCGACTACGGAAGCCTCTTCGGCACGACTTTCCCGATGAACAAGGCTGAACGCATCTCTACCTTTGATAGTGGTTCGACCCATGCCATGACCTTGACCGCCGTCGATCTCGATGCCAATGGCAAGCCTGTGAAGTGGAAGGTGGAGAACAGTTGGGGTGCCGACAATGGCTTCTCGGGTTGTTTCATCATGACCAACGAGTGGTTCAATGAGTATATGTTCCGCCTGGTGGTGGATAAGAAATATGCTTCCGAGCAACTCCTGAAGGAATTCGACCAGAAGCCAACCATGCTGACTCCTGACGATCCTTTGTTCCAGTTGGAGGACTAAATATTTGTTACATCATAGCTATGCAAGAGAAAAAAATCAGAGAGCGTATCATCGCCCTCGTCAACAAGGAGGTTGTGCCTGCCATCGGTTGTACGGAACCAATGGCTGTGGCATTGTGTACGGCAAAGGCTGCAACGGTGTTGGGGCGTCGCCCCGAGCGAATCGAAGTGTTGCTGAGCCCTAATATGCTCAAGAATGCCATGGGCGTGGGCATCCCCGGCACAGGTATGATAGGTTTGCCTATCGCTGTGTCATTGGGTGCGCTCATCGGAAAGCCTGAGTATGAGTTGGAGGTGCTGAAGGACTTGACTCCTGAGACCTTGGAGCAAGGTAAGCGATATATCAACGATGCCGACATCGACATCAAGTTGAAGTCGGGAGATGTCGATAAACTCTACATCGAGGTCATCTGCCGTGCAGGAAACGATGTGGCTACTGCCATCATCTCGGGGAGCCATACCCACTTCGTCTTTGTGGAACGCAATGGTGAGGTCGTGCTCGATAATCGTGGCGGCCATGGAGGAGGCGATGATGCCGACGACGATATCCAGCTCAACTTCCGATTGGTGTATGATTTCGCCACGACCGCTCCTCTGGATGAAATCTCTTTCATTCTCAAGACCAAGGAGTACAACATCAAGGCTGCCGAACTCTCCATCAAGGGCAATTATGGCCATTGCCTCGGCAAGACGATGGATCGCCCTCTGAGCCATGGCATCTTTGGCGACAACATCTTCTCTCACATCATTTCTCGCACGGCTTCTGCCTGCGATGCTCGTATGGGTGGGGCCATGATTCCGGTGATGAGCAACAGTGGCAGTGGCAACCAAGGCATCTGCGCCACCAATCCTGTGGTGGTGTATGCCACGGAGAACGAGAATACCGAGGAGGAACTGATACGTGCCTTGATGCTCAGTCACCTGACCGCCATTTACATCAAGCAGAGCCTGGGCAAACTGTCGGCGCTCTGTGGTTGTGTGGTGGCTAGTACGGGCAGCAGTTGCGGTATTACCTATCTGATGGGAGGCGACTATACTCGCATCTGCAATTCGGTGAAGAACATGGTGGCCAACCTCACGGGTATGATTTGCGATGGTGCCAAGCCAAGTTGTGCCTTGAAGATTTCCTCGGGTGTCAGCACCGCCTTGCTCTCAGCCCTCCTTTCCATGGAGGGTAAGTGTGTGACATCTGCCGAGGGTATCGTTGATGAGGATGTGGATAAGTGCATTCATAACTTGACTTCCATCGGTGCCGATGCCATGAGGGCTACCGATGATATGGTCTTGAACATTATGACACATAAAAGCTGCTGATAGGTGGCAAAGTGTCGGCAAAAATAAGAATTCTTGATAATAAAAGCATTCTTATCAGCTTGAATTTTTAAAGAAGTGTCAAATTGTAAGTGTATCTACTGTGTGCGCTTACAATTTGGCACTTCTTTTGTTTTGTTTGATGTTATTTTGTAAGTGTATATTAAAAATACTAACAAAATGTATGTAAAAATGGTTTGTATGTTATCAAAATGTTGTAATTTTGCATCCGAAAGATAACAAAGTGTTATTCTTGAAAGTGAATAATAACAATATTAATATAATATAGGAGAGATTAGCATGAAAAAGATCGAAGCAATCATCCGTAAGACAAAGTTTGAGGATGTGAAGGAAGCATTGCTTGCCGCCGACATCGAGTGGTTCTCTTACTACGACGTAAGAGGAGAGGGCAAGATGAGACAGGCTCGTATCTATCGTGGTGTCATGTA
>ERZ808278.1093-NODE-1093-length-12728-cov-4.425550_pt1 | contig 12728 bp, 9 predicted proteins | sample MGYA00521239_ERZ808278 | MGnify/ENA primary metagenome ERZ808278 (study PRJEB31516, sample SAMN03275600) | gut metagenome | biome: mammalia-associated habitat; material: feces | host: Papio cynocephalus | place: Kenya | collected 2012-07-17 ... | reverse complement strand
CATGTTCCGCTCTCCAATTGTATTTATGTATAATACAATCATCGTATTTTTGACGCTATCACTTGGACTTTTAATGAAAAGAAGGATATTTGCCACCACCGTTATATCGTTAATATGGATGGTTTTAGGTACGACTAACTGTATTATCCTTGGATTTCGTTCCACACCGTTTTCAGCAATCGATACGATTATGATAAAGAATGCACTGGAATTATTTAATTTATACTTCACACCATTGGAATTTATACTTCTTGTCGCAGGATTTATTTTCGCTATTTTGGCATTAGTCGTATTATGGCGCAAAGCACCTGTTCGCGCGAAGAGAAATAACTTTATAAAGTATGCAATTATGATTGTCGTATTATTTGCAGCTGAGCTGTTATTCACTCACATTAATATAAACGCTAAAATTTTAAGTTCTAATTTTGAAAATCTGTCTTATGCTTATAAAAATTATGGGTTTGCTTACTGTTTCACGAACAGTATTGTAGACGTTGGAATTTCAAAACCTTCTAATTATAGCGAAAAGACTGTGAATGAAATTACAGAACCAATGATTACTGGCAAAGAAAACAGCGAAACAGACAAGACACAAAAGAAAGATAAAAAGCCAAATGTAATCTTTATACAGCTCGAATCCTTCTTTGATGTGAATTATGTAAATGATGTTACATTTTCAGAGAATCCGATTCCTTACTTTACGAATCTAAAAGAAAACTACACTAGTGGTTTTCTGAAAGTTCCTTCAGTAGGTGCTGGTACTGCCAATACAGAATTCGAAGTATTAACTGGAATGAGCACAGCGTTTTTCGGTGCTGGTGAGTATCCATTTAAAACTATATTAACAAAGAAAACTTGTGAAAGCATGGCTTATTTATTCTCGTCACAAAATTACGCCACCCATGCAATTCACAACAATGATGGAACATTTTACAGCAGAAACAAAGTATATGCGAATCTAGGATTTGATACGTTTACTCCAATGGAATATATGTATAATTTAGAAAAGAATCCTAGGGGCTGGGCCAAAGATAATATTCTGCCAGAAGAAATATTTAAATGTATTGATTCTACAGAGGAAAGTGATTTCGTCTTCACTGTAAGTGTGCAAGGACATGGCCGTTATCCATCCGAACAGATTGATCCAACACAGACAATTACAATTAGTGGAAATAACCACAAAAAGACTTCATTTGAATATTATGCAAATCAAATTCATGAAATGGATCAGATGATCGGCAATCTAATTGATCAGATAGAAGAAAGTGAAGAACCTACTGTATTAGTTCTTTACGGAGATCATCTTCCAACACTTGGTTTAGATGAGTCTCGTCTTGAAAATGCCAATATGTACGAGACTGAATATGTGATTTGGGATAATATCGGACTTAAGAAGCAAGATGAAGATTTGTATTCTTACCAGTTAAGCACAAAAGTGTTTGAAGAATTAAAACAGCCCCTTGGTATCATGCAAGAATTTCATAAAGAGTATGCAAATAAGGATAAGGATCTTTACCATAAGGATATGGAATTACTTGAATACGATTTACTTTACGGAAATCAGTACACTTATTCTAACGGTTTAACCGCTTACGAACCAGCCAACATGCAGATGGGTATTGATAAAATCAGCCTTTCTTCTATTAAAAAAGAAGCGAATACGGAAAAAACTTATATTGTAACCGGCAAGAATTTTAATCAGTATACAACTATATTCATAAACGATAAACAGGTAAGCACAGAGTTTATAGATGAACATCAAGTAAAAGTTAAGGATGTATCCTTAACCGACGGAGACAGGGTATCATCTGCTCAAGTTGGAGATGACCATATTCCGTTAGCATTTACTAATGAACTGCTCGTGCAAAGCTAATAAATATTATATTTTCCGACATTTTTGCAAACAATGCAATTTATGCAGCACCTAAATATCAGGTGCTGTATTTTTTATTTTATTTTTCCTGTGTAAATAGAAAAAATGAAGGATTGATAATTATTTCTTTCATTTATAGCCCGAAATGGTTTATATTACCATGCGTATTTGCAGTTTTTTTATAGATTTCTTTCTTTTATTCTGTTATGATATTTCCAGCACAATCGGGAGGTACTTATTATGAAAAAGAGAAAAATATCCTTTTCAATGACAATTTTATTATCGTTACTGCTTGGTGTAATAGCAGGTCTCATCCTTCAAAATCATGCTAACATAGCAACAACATATATCCAGCCAGTTGGTACAGTATTTCTAAATCTGCTAAAAATGATTGTTGTACCAGTTGTTCTGTTCTCGATTATCCAAGGTATCATTTCCTTAAAGGATATCAAAAAAGTTGGTTCCATCGGACTTAAGACTGTACTATTTTACTTAGGAACCACTGCATTAGCAGTATTTATAGGCATATTCTTTGCCAACATAACATCTGTAGGAAATGGTTATGTATTAGACAGAACTGCTCTTTCCACTGTGGGAACAGCAGAATCTATCTCTTTTATAGATACACTTGTCAACATGTTTCCTTCTAACTGGGTGGCGCCACTAGTGAATGCTTCCATGCTGCAAGTTATTGTACTTGCACTATTCTTTGGTTTTGGAATCATCCAGGTTGGCGAAAAAGGTAAACCAGTTGCTGATATGGTAGACAGTTTTGCAAGTGTATCCGCAGCTGTTATGGAAAACATTTTAAAGTTATCACCTGTGGGTGTCTTCGCTTTAATTACACCTGTTATTGCAACCAATGGACCAAGTGTTCTATTACCACTGTTAAAACTAATCTTTGTAGTGTATCTTGCAAGTGTCGTTCATATGGTTTTCGTCTACTCTACATGTGTTCGTGTCGTTGGAGGCATAAAACCTGCTACATTTTTCAAGGAAATGTTACCAGCCATGTTATTCGCTTTCTCAAGTGCAAGTTCCATTGGAACACTTCCTATCAATATGGAATGTACAAAGAAATTAGGTGCAAGAAAGGATGTCAGAAGTTTCGTGTTGCCGTTAGGTGCTACCATCAATATGGACGGAACCTGTATCTACCAAGGCGTATGTGCAATCTTTATAGCTCAAATCTTCGGAATCGATCTTGCTATTTCACAGCAGCTTATGATCGTGTTAACTGCTACCCTCGCTTCTGTGGGAACTGCTGGTGTTCCTGGCGCTGGCGTTATCATGCTCACTATGGTATTACAAAGCGCAGGACTTCCACTAGAAGGAATCGCCCTTATTACTGGTGTGGATCGTATTCTAGATATGGCTAGAACCACTGTTAATATTACAGGAGACGCTGCCTGTACATTATGTATCAGCTATTTAGAAGAAAAGAAAGAACGAAGTAACAATCCAGATGATTATGATGATACGACTGTGTATGAAGGTTAGGTTGTAAATAGAGGCAGAATTCGTTGCTTAACAAACGAATTCTGCCTCTTCTTTCATCCAGTTATAAAGCTGTTTTCATTTATGATGTAATTCGCTTTATCCTTTCCTTCACTTCTTCGTCTTGCGTCAAATCATAAACCATCAAATAGCATTCTGCCGCTTCTTGTAAGTGCCCTTTTTTCTCTTCACTTTTTCCAACTTCATACAAAAGTCCCAATGTGTTAGAAGGTGCCGCAACTGGTATCTGCACCCCACTTATCAACTTCTGAAGCTCATAAACATTGTACTTTGTTCGCTGTCTTTCCAACGCATTCTCAAGATACCCCAGTTCACTTTCCGCATTATCCGTCCGAAAAAACAGATTACTGTATTCATATAACGCTTCTGCTATCTTTGGCTCATAGGTCTCTACATAATAGAAGCCAAGATTTCGGTAAAAGCGTGCCATAGTCGCACGACTACACAGATACGGATAAAGAGAAAGTGTATTATTCAGTACCTCTGGCAGCTTTCCTTGCTTTTTCTCTAGCTCAATCTTTGCAAATTTAGCATCCAAATCTACAGGATTCCATCGCTCTGCTTTCTGGTAGGCATCATAAGCTTTTTCCAATTTTCCATCCTCTACAAATTTATTTCCAAGCTCTAAATACCAAAGATTCATAGGTTCTTCCGCTAATTTAAAATCTGAATCCTTCTGATAAAACTGGTATAAGTATAGTTCCATTATATGATTAAAACTAAAACACTTCTCTGTTTGATATTTAAGTTCCAGTTCCGTTAACTGTTCTTCTAAATGCTTCACTACTAATCCCTCCAGCAATCTTTCACAACTATATTCCTTATTACAAAACAAAGAGGCAATTGCACACGATACTGATTCTTTACGCGTACAAACACCTCTTATAATACCTGCAAAATTTCTTTATATCTCAAAATCATACGTTACTTTGTTTTTGCCAGTCTTTTTAGAGGTGTACAAGCACTCATCGGCACTTTTTAATGGATCTGCTGTATTCACAATACTTGATACACCCACACTAATAGAAATATGTGTTCCATTTTCCCACGCCAGCTCATCTACACATCTTCGAATACGTTCTGCCAAGTCTATAACCTCTGTTTTAGTCTTCAGTTCACAAAGCACAACAAATTCTTCTCCTCCATAACGAAAAAACATAGATGTCCTTGGAAGTTCATCTGTAATATTATGAGAAATACGCTCTAACACCATGTCTCCAAAACGATGTCCATATACATCATTACATAGCTTAAAATTATCAATATCAAACATAATGACATAAAATTCCTGTTTCTTTTTCATTAGTGTTCGATACACGACACGAAGTTTAGCTCGATTATAGGTTCCAGTTAAAAAGTCTATCTGACTCTTTTTACGAATTTCTATGGACATTACTAAAATAACCGTAAGAATGATAAAGAAAACAGCAACGCCCCCATAAATTTTCAAACGATTCAATCTTTGTCTAGATTGAATTTTCACATTTTCGGCGTTAATGTTATAAGAATCCAATAAGATTTTAGCACTTTCATCGTTTACTCGTGTTATTTCTCCGCGATACAAATCTAACAATCCATCATGATATTCTTTTATAAAGTCCGTATCTTCATATCCATACAATTGAGCCACTTTTGTAAATTTATCAATATATCTCAATTTCATCGAGGTATACATATACTTATCGCAATACTCCAAAAAGTGCTCAAAACATTCTTGTGCTTTATCTATTTTTCCTTCACTAAGCAAAACATAACTTGATGCCTCATAGTAAGGAAATGCAAAAGTAACAGTGTGCAGAATATTTTTTTTCAGACTTTCATCATCAATCTCATTCAGTAGTCTTTTACTTTCCTTTACATCTCCAAGTCCATGATACGCAAGTGCTTTACTTATTTTTAGACTCAACAGACAGTCTTTAAAATACTCTTGTTTTACCTTTTCTAATTTTGATTCTGCTAACTGTATTGCTTCAAGAGCCTGATCATAATTCCCTCTTTGGGACATACTTTCTGCAAGATTCGTATAAATGTAGATATGATAAATGGTTTCTTCTTCCTCTGTGAGCTTTATATCCAACGCATTCTCCAAGATAGATTCTGCCATATCGTAGGAAGTACCACTAATTAAAGTTGCACTGAGATTTACTGACATTTGTATCATTGCGGCATTGGCATTTTCTTTCTGATAATAGTAAATTGCTTTACACATATACAAAATATTTTCGTATCGCTGGTTTTTTAGCCCATACATAATTGACAATAAGTTACAAGCGTAACCTTTATTCATATTATTTAAAGTCAGATTGTCTAGATACGCACTTAAACACTCTATCTCCTGTTCAAAGTTTTTATCGGTCATTGTAACAGTTTCTGCATATTCTTCAAATTCGCTATTCACATTTCGATTTAAGAACATACTAATAAAAAGTCCACTGAAGAAAATAACCATACTCAGTACGACTATAATTATAATTACCTTCTTTAACTTAGCCTGTTGTTTATCTTTCTTGTTTTCATGTTGTAAAATTTGTTTTCTCATTGTCTTTTGTAGGAAATCTCTTTCTCAAGTATGCAAATATTATAAGTCATTCTGCATAATATCTCAACACCGACTATTTACCATTTTGTACCACAAAAGGATTATTGAAAATATCCCTGTTCTATGGCATACCGAATAATTAAATCAGCTCCTGCCATTCCCATAGCGAATACTGTCATTACAATAACTAGGAAAATTGCACCTGTATCATAAATTACCTCTTCTCTTCTTCTAGATGCATAGAGTAATTCAAGGCCAAGTAAAATAAAAATACAAGGCCAAAACTGAAAGATAACCAAATAACTTACTACTGGAACAAATAAATGGAGTAAAAACAGTGCTCCAAAAAGAACTAGAAGTATTCCTACTGTAAACGTTCCTACTCTACGCATTTTTACACTCTTCGTTTCGCCCATTTTTCTGTTCCTCCTCAATAAGATATACATTCTCTTCTTCTGACTGCTCACTATCTTGCTGTACTACATCCTGTTGCATTGTAACTTGCTTTTCTGTTTCCTGCTTCTTTGTATCTGTCTGACTTGTTTCATAAAACAATTCTCTTTTTTTACCACGAATCAGAAACAGCCCCGCGAATACAATTACGACACCCAATACAATGCGAGTAAAAATATCCTCCATGCTCCAGAAAAGATTTTGAAATCTAACAGGTGCAATCCAACATACTACTCGGAAGAAACTTTTCCACACAAGATATACTCCTATACCGATCAAAACATATGCAATTGCTTTTTGATTGGCAATGACATTTTTGATTTCCTCTGTTTTAATCTGATCTAGGTTAAGCAGATATTCATCTTTCATTTCATCAAATTCAAACTGGTCCATCTTTGCCACATTTCTTGCATGAAAGAAACTATAAAACCATGCAAGAGCTGCTATAAATATTAATGGTCCAATATTCAAAATTGCTGTTACAAAAACAATTGCCATAAAAATACTCATAAGGCTTAATCCCATTTTCATAAAGCCCATATACATTTCTGCCGCTCCAGGAATGAATGAGAAGCAAAATGTCCAAAATCTACTTTTCTTTTTCTGTTTCATACTTATATTCCTCCTTGCCTATTACCTTATTTGAAAAATCCAACAGTCCTTTACTAATAAGATTAGACCTGTTTTCCAATTTTTTTGAAAATGTTTCTGACTGTATCTGTTCCTTAGATGCAACACTCGGCATTTCTCTAAACTGAGCTGGTGCCAGCAGCAGGACCGCTACCGCTGCTGCTGTTGCAAGAGCAACTTTAAAACTAAAAGTTAAGAACTGTATCTTGGCAGAATGTGCACTCCGTACAACATTTTCTTTTCTCACCCTTTGAAGAATTTCATGCTTCATATAAAATGGCGCCTGTATCATTTCATGTTCTTCTACGTCCCTAATAAGCTGCATCAATTCTTCATCATTTAAATACTCTTTTTCGTTCATACTCTGCCACACTCCTCTCCAAATACCTTTCTTAACATTCCTCTTGCACGATAAATCTGTGTCTGAATCGTTTTTACATTTTTTCTCTTCGCAATCGCAATCTCATCCGCTCTCTTTTCTTCGCAGAAATACAAGGTTGCAATTTCATCATATGGTGGTTTTAATTGTCTGCATTCTTCTAGCAGCCGACTCTTTACTTCCTTTTCTAAGTATTCTGATTCTGGTGTTTCACATCTTGTCGTTTCCAGCTCTGTTCCTACTTCTTCTGTTGGAATTGCCCTTCTGCCAGCCTGTTTCTGATAATCAATACATTTGTTTGTGGCAATGCGGCAAATCCATGCTTTTTCATTTCCTCCTTGAAATGAATCCGGGTGTTGAAAGGCAGATAAAAAAGTTTCTTGGGTTAAATCCTCTGCAATAAAATAATCTTTCGTAAGCTTGTAGCATATTGAAAAGACTAAGTTCTGGTACTTATTAATCAGCTCTTCCATATACTTTTCCGAATTTATTTTATCCACCTCCCACTTTCCTTTTTGAATGCATTCATATACTATAACGAGATACCTTTACATTTGTCTTCAACTTTTTTTGATTTTCTTATAAATTTTTTGCTTATATTCAACCGAGAAATTCCTCTAGTTTGCTTACACACCTTTCCAAGATACTATCATATTCTTTTTTGCGCCTTTTTACTACTTTCAGATTCTGAAACAATATGCTGTTTAGTCGACTAAGTAATTGCCCTGTGGCATAGAGCGTTGCACTCCCAAATTCTTCGAAAATATCTGCAAGCCATTCTGCTTGCTTATAATATATCATGTTGCTACACTGCGCTTCGACTAATAATGAGGTATTTTGCCCTATTTGATTAACTAATTCCTGAAACATCTCCCAAGTATCCTCTTCACTTTGGAAATTGTCGCAGCAGCACGAGTTAATTTTATGAAATAAGAAATCCATCTTTTCCTGTTCGCTTGAAATCTGTTCCATTAAGTCATATTTTCCGTTTTGTAAATAGTTTCCATGAATCTTTTCTATTTTCTCAAAATTCATTTTCTCCCCTCCTATCAACTGTTTAAAAACATAACAATATTTACAAAAATCTCTTAATCAAAAAAAAGCACTAAAATGAAGGCATTCGTTCCTTCGAATTTTAGTGCTTTCCTTTGCTTTTAATATCGGAATATAAAACCCAAATCCTTAGATTAACTTACTGAATTCAGACATTGGCATTGGCTTATAAAAGTAATATCCTTGCGCAAAGTCACAATTTTCATCGGTTATATAATTCACTTGTTCAGAAGTCTCAATTCCTTCGCAAACAATTGAAAAATCTAAGCTTTTTGTCAAATTAACAATGGCTGAAATAATAGTTCTGTTTCTTTCATCAAGCGGCGTATTCATAAAAAATTTTCCATCAATCTTAATAATGTCAAGAGGTAAATTTGACATTATATTTAAAGTCGAATAGCCTGTACCAAAGTCATCCATTGAGATTAAGAATCCCATATCACGTATTTTGGATATCATAGAAATCATACGATCTACTTTGTCAAAAAATACACTCTCTGTTATCTCAACTTCAATTAAATTATGTGGTATTCCATAAGAATCAACTAAGGATTCAAAGAACTTCGGAAACTCATCATCAAGTAAATGTAACCTAGATACATTGATAGAAATTACCGGAACATCCTTCCCTTCATCCAGCCATGTTCGAATCTGTCTAAACAGTACATTGTAAACCTCATGGTCAATTTCAATTACCATTCCATTTTTTTCAGCAAGAGGAATAAAACGACCAGGTGGTACAATCGTTCCATCCGGTTTTATCCAACGTACCAATGCCTCTCCTCCGCCAATTTTTTTCGACTCCAACGAAACTTTAGGCTGAATGTAAACTTGAAACTGATCTGATTTTAGAGCATCCAGAATATCCCGTTCAAGCTGTAATTCTTCCATCTCCTGACGTTCATACTCACGAGTGTAAATAAAAAATGAGTGATCTCCAGTAAATTGCTGATATGCTTTCTTTCGCGCCTTATTCGCTTTGTCCAAAACCGCACTAAGAGAATAATCTTCTTCGGTAATTTTATACATACCACAGATACAATACATATTCATAGTCGGATAAATAGTACGGAGGAAAATCTCCGTTGTCCTGCACATTAGATAAGTACGCTCCTTCAAATGCTCCGGATCCTTATCTTCCACCATAAGGATAAAGTCATCTCCCTTAATTCGACAGATTAATTCATGTTCCGAAAGGACATCTAGGAAACGGTTCGCAAGCAGTTTAATTACCATATCACCAATTTCAAAACCAAACTCATCATTAATTCTTGCAAAATCTTTTATTCCAAAATACAGAATCGAATAATTACGTTCTGTATTGGATAACTTTTTAATGGCTTCTGCATAAAATTTATCATATGAAAGTGTTCCTGTAAGCTGATCCGTTGAACGAACTCGCTCTAAAAATGCTGTAACATCTGTCCAGCATAATAAATACTGTTTCTTTTTATTTTCCTTTTGAATGACAGAAACACTTGTAGTAAACCAAGTTTCAAATTCCTCGCTATACAGCTCTGTAGCAAAATGCTTCATATTATTCGTAAGCCCCGCAATTGGACAATTCGGACACGCTTGCTTTTGATTCATTACTGCTTCATAACATTTCTTACCAACGGCTATGTTAGGAAATAATTCACTTGCATAGTTACTTACGTAAAGTAATTCATAAGAATTCGAATCAATTACATAAAACGTTAACTTTTGACTATCTAAAGCATAACCTGTATACAATAATTCATCTGCCAATTCGCTCTTTGTATTCAGCTTTAACAGATAGCTAGATATCATTTTAGAAATACAAGATAACGTGGATATCTGACTCGGCGTCCAATGACCTTCTCTTGGCAACATTCCCGCACTATTTGTCTGCAACTTTTCATACGTTATTACACCAAGCAGTTCTTCTCCATCCAAAATTGGAAACTGTACAAAGCATCTTCCTTGCATCTGCTTTCCTACTGACTCTTTCTTTCCCTCTTTATCTAACTCTTCGTTGCTCACATAAAACTTCAAACCATAAAATCTCTCTTCTACCGTACTCCAGTTTTGTGTGAAAAAGGTTTCAAGCTCCTGCTCAATAGGTTCTGTTTTTTCTTCCTTAGTCCAAAATTTCGACACTTTCCCTATTTTCGTTTTATTATCATACTCTACAATGGATACACGAAACAAATCATAATAGATTCCTACTTCCTGCATGATATTGTATATTGCCGCCCCAATATCATCTGTCGTACTAATCATTTCAAAAGAGTAGTCAAATAATTTTGTCTCTATATCCTCCATATTCTTGTAGATAATCTCATTATAGGCTTCACGTCTTTCCCCTTTGTTCTTACGAATCTGGTATTTTCGCTTTTTATCATAAGCACAGAACACATTCTTACCCTTTCGTTTAGCGTGGTATAACGCAAGATCCGCACTACGATAAAGGGCATCATAACTTTGTGCATCTTTTGGATACACTGACATACCAACACTTACCGTAATCACCTGCTGATTTTCCATCTGCAGATTGCTGCCACGTGTAACAATTTTCTGTGCAATTCGTTTTGCTTCTGCATAAGATCGTATATTGGGTACAAACACCAAAAATTCATCTCCACCTACTCGTCCAACAATATCACGAACCGTAAACGAACCAAGAATCCTACTGGCAAATTGAACAAGGATATTATCTCCGCACAGATGTCCCCATGTATCATTTACCTGCTTAAAATTATCTATGTCAATTAAATAAAAACCGTGCATGGTCTTTTCGTTATCATGCCCATTTAAATAGTCTTCGATTAAACTTCTAGTATGTACTTTATTGTTTAGTTTCGTTAAGCTATCTAAATTTGCCTTTCTTTCTAAATCTTCCTTCTCCCTTTTTTCTTTTGTTACATCAATTGTTTTACCAACAACTTTCTTTGGTTTTCCATCTTCCCCATAATATGTAGAACCAGTGTAACGTAACCAAGTAAATTCAGAATTATCTGTAACTGCTCTTAAATCATATTGAAAACTAGGCACACCACTATCCATACTATTACAATATGCTTTAAAAACATCAAGATCTTCAGGATGTATAAGTCCCCATCCTAATACAGTTTCTTGATAATTAGGAATAATAAGATTTTCATGTTCCCATATTCCATGCAATTTTTTGCTCTGATTTAAACACTTTGTCTCAATGTCATACTCCCATAATCCGCAATCGGTACAATCAGCCAAAATAGAATATTTGATTTTACTTAGTTCAAGTTCATGTTCTAACTCTCGAATCCGTTTGTTCAAACGCAATTCTTCATCTGAATCTTGCATCATCTATTCCCCCTACGTAAATATTGGCATGTAACTCATCTGAATTAATACTATTATACGATAAAAACAGGACAAAGAAAACATTTTTGTGTTAATTCATTAAACTTATTCTTGTTTTATACAATTTACACTGTAAAAATTCAAGGCATTTTCAAATTCATATAAAGTTATTGCTGTTTTTATTCCTTTTATTTACTCTGATAACTTTTCGCACATAACGAAACATTATGTAATTTTCATATATCTTGTATATGAAAAGAATCTGGGATTTTCTAGCATAGCGTTTGAAGAAAATTTGCCCTCAAAACAAGTAAAGCATGAATACTGACCTTGTAATCAGACCATGCTTTTTTACTTTATTCTAGTTAGTTTTGAAACATAATCAAAATTCGATTGCTTAACATCTATTATCTTCATGTTCATCGCCTCCATTACATTATATGGAGCGAAGTTCTTATAGTGCAATCACCTTTCCTGCATGGTAGGAATAGTTGCCCACCTTTTCAAGAAGCTCTTTACGACTCTTTCGTTTATCCCCTTTTTTCATAACATACTTTTCGTAATACGGCATAATGTCTTGATATTCTTTTACTGCCTTACGAATATACTGGTGAAATACATACCAGTCTTCCACTGTATAGGAATACATATTGTTATTAATAAACAGAGGTCCTAATATTGCATGTCCAGCAAGCAGCTTTTCTGCTCTGGTCCATAAACGTTCCTTTATTCCCCTTCTGTCCTCCAGTAAAAAGATTACAGCTCCCATTACTTTAAGTATCATAGCCAAACGTAACCTTGTCTGTTTCGTGGTACGGTACGTTGCACAATACGCATCTGCCAATAATGTACTGATTACTTTACGCTCTTCCTTCGAAATGCCAATTAATTCTCTCTGATTTAACGCATTTGGCAGTCGATGAAGGTACTCATAGCTACTGTATACATCCATGGCTCCTTCTAATTTATAATGTTGT
>ERZ808278.1092-NODE-1092-length-12728-cov-8.061233_pt1 | contig 12728 bp, 6 predicted proteins | sample MGYA00521239_ERZ808278 | MGnify/ENA primary metagenome ERZ808278 (study PRJEB31516, sample SAMN03275600) | gut metagenome | biome: mammalia-associated habitat; material: feces | host: Papio cynocephalus | place: Kenya | collected 2012-07-17 ... | reverse complement strand
CTGCCGAACTCGTCGTAATGATAGCTTGTGGCGGGACCGTGAGCCTCCTCCCCGGGATCCACTCCACTCACATTGCCGCCACCGATGTCCACTCTGCCGAGAGTCGTGGAGTTCTGACCACCGACCGCTCCGATGCCGGGGTTGATTTCTCCAATCCCAGTGTCGGCTTTGCCAATGTCGGTCTGATCGCACATGCGCGTCACGCCGAAGCCTCCGTAGGTGTACGCCGTGATAATACCCGTATCATCGGTCATCTCTCGTGGCGTGCGACTTTCAGCGGAGTAACGGCGAGTGGCCTCAAGCGGCTTGCCACTGTAGGGCGTGGTGGAGGTTTTGAGCGGTCTTTTTTTCTTATCGTGCGTGTAAGCAATTGTTCTCACTGGCAGTTTTACATCACTCGCCCACTCGGTCACTTTTAGAGGTAGGTGCGAGCTGTCGTACTCACGTGTTTCCCCTGTCGTGACAGTGGAAGTGCCGCGCTCCGTGGTCTGCCTCCGCTCCCTCACTTGCCCTATTACACAGACGCTGTCGGTCACCACATTGTCGTAGATTATGGCTGTGGTCACAGTTCCAGTGCTGCCGTAGGCTGTGGTGTCGCACACGATATTGCCGAATATGTCGTGACGCATCGTCTGTCTGGCCGTTACTCCCGTCAAGTGATTCAGAGTGGTGTGGGAATCCATCAGCACCTGGATGTGGCGCGACTCGTCCACGTTCAACCGATAGTTGTAGGTGTCGGTTGACAGTGGCTCGCCGCCGGCACTCTGCTCCGTCAGCAGGGGTGCGCCCAATTTTTCTGGAGAGAACTGCCGTCTCGTGTTCGTGCCGGTCACCGCGTCGGACGCTGTCACTTCACGGAAGCCGCAGAAGCCGAGACCCTGCATATGCGTCACCGGGTCGCGGTAGCAGTAAATGATATCGCGCACCACTGTGGATCGGCTCGTTTGCGTCTCTCTCACGCACACAAGCCGTCCGTCGGCACAGGAGGCATAGGGGAAATCGACTGGTACCGACGACACGGGAAAGTCACCGGCGCGGTATGCGCGGGCGTAGGAGTAAGCGCGTGTGTTGCCGTGGCTGTCGTTAATGCCTGTGAGCCGCCAATCTATGTCGGCGGGCGCAGAAAGCTTGTGATGGGTCAGGCGACCGTCGGGCGAGAGCGTCATCAGTGAGAAGTTGTCTTGCGCCTTTCTATAGGCTGTGACACACGGCAAGAGCGCATCATTCTCCCCGATTGATATAGCCTCTGGCGTTGCGCAGGCAATCCCGTTACGGAACGTGGCCACCACGGCCGTCACCGTCTGCTCCTTTTGGAGTTCCAGTGTCAGGTCGGCCACGCCGTCGCGGTTGATGTCCACGGTCTGCGCCCGCCGGAGCGTGAAGTCGAGGCTTCCACCGCGCACAGTGCCGATGCTGACACCTCTCTTTTTCGGCTTAAAAAATCGGCCGTTGCCGTTGCCCAGCATCAGGCTGTAGGCCACTTGGGCATTAAAAGAGCCATCACTGGCTATGGAGGTGGCGTATATCCCCTCCACGGGAATGATAAAGTCAGTAGAGCCATCGCCGTTGAAGTCGCCGGGAAGCAGCTCCTTGCCCCGTAGGGAGTCGGTATTGAGAATGTTGGTATAGTCGCCGCCACTTGTCTGTGCCTTCATGGAGCGCATCGATAGGCCTCCGCCCTCTGTGAGGCTGAATGTGTGGAACCACATTCCGCGGTCGGTCATCACGCACAACTCGGGCTTGCCGTCGGCATCGTAGTCGGTGGTGAATATGCGGTCGCTCCGATCTCTGAGATCTGTTAGCTGAGCTTCGGTAGCGGCAGCACGGGGTGGGAACATCACGTGGCAGCTGTCGAGGCTGAACATGCCCTTTACCGAGCCGGCATTCATATCAACAACCCTCACGGTAGCGCCACGGTCATTCCCGGTGCGGTGCGAGATGACCAGTGCCTCCTCCCGCCCGTCGCCGTCGAAGTCGCCGGAGAGGAATGTCTTGGGTAGGTGCGACGGCTCGCACGCTATGGTGAACGACCGCACAGCGGACAGCGCGTAGTTGCCGTCGGCAAGTCGGTCTCCTCGCCGGTAAACCGTCATGCGCAGCGCCGCCAGTCCGTCATCCACTGTCCGCTCCTCCACCGTGACCGTCTCGTCGCCCCTATCGCCGTCGGTGTCCAGGGCGAGTGCTTCAACGAATGTGTCAGACAGCCCGATTTTGCCACAGGGCATGACTGTGTCGCCACCGGGCACGGCCACACCCACCACAAGGGTGTCGAGTGGTGTGTAATGGCTTCTGAACACGCTCTTTCTGCAGTCTATCTCCGTATATGCGTCCTTCTTCGGGTACATCATCACACCGGCGCCCTCGCTGCCGCAGTCGAACCTGCCTGTGCGCATCTCAAGGTCCTCCGACATGCTTTCTGCCCTCAGGTAGCTACCAAGCGTGTAGGTCTTTGACTGCCAAGTGCTATGGGTGCCGTCTGTGCCGTAGTTCATTCTCAATGGGGCAAAGCGGCCGCCGTCGGCGCCTCGCCGTTTGACGCTCGACACTGGGGTTTCTATGCTCTGGTTGCCGTAGCCTATCTCATATCGGGTGAGCAGTTTTCCGCCTTTCATCACATCCACGCTGTCGAGCTTCAGGTAGAAGTGGTAAGGCGTGCCTTTCACATAGTGCGTGGCGGTCATGGCGGGGTTGGCGCCGTCAGTGTCAACCCTGCCGCGGTGGCCGTAGTGGAACTTAATCTGTCTGCCGTCGCCATACGTGACAGTCTCAACGAGCATTCTGCCGCCTATAAGATAGTTAGAACCGCTCTTTTTATAGGTGTAGGTCACCCTCTGTCCGTCGAGCGTGGCGCGCTCCCGCAGGTAGTAGCGCAGACGGCCTTCCCCGCTCGGGTAGCCGTCGTCGCTGCTGAAGACGGCCGTACTCCCGTCGGGATAGAGCGCCTTGAGCGTGTTGTGCGAGGTTCGCAGCATACGGGTGTTACCCGTCTGCGTGAGGTACGAGCCGTCGGTCTGGCGGATAAGCCTCACACCTCCGAGCGATAGGGTGGCGAGACTGTCTGCAGAGAAACGCTCCACGTTGCCGTCGGTGAAGTGGTTGCTCACTGTCTTCTCTATCACGGGCAGTCCGCCCACGCTCCAGCCCTCTCCCAGAACATCAAAGCGCGCGCTTCCTCCGTCGTAAACGAGCGAGAGACCCGGTGATGCCTCGCCGGGCAGGGCGAAGTCAGTCAGCGGTATGCTCATGGTCACTGCCCCGTCAGCGCCCACATTGGCCACATAGGGAATATCGCCCACAGCGTAGCAGCTATCCTGGGGGCAAATGGCGAGGCCGCCGTGGCTCCTGCCCGGTATCACCGCCATATTGCCATCGTCGAGAGGGTGGTCTTTCAGGCTGACAGTCACGACAGCAAGACACTTTCCCGCCGTCTCTTTTTCACTGGCTTGCGCCTGCGCGCCGGCGGAGAAGACCAGTGCGAGCACCGCCAGGACAAGATGAAGCGCTTTCCCCGTCCTCATTCCCTCACTATCTTGAATGACTTGGAGCTCTGCTTTGAACGCACACTGAGAATATACACACCGCTGGCATTCGGCAGCGAGAGGCGGGTAACCTGGGCGGTAAGCTGTCCATCGTCCACACAGGTGCCCGTGAGGTTGCTGACGGTGTAGCTCAACGGCGCAGTGAAAAGGTCGGCCGTGGTACGCACCGTCACATCACCAGTGGTAACTGTGGGCGCAACCGTCACCTCGCCAATGTCAGTGCTGGAGCCGGTGGCGCCCTTTGTCGCTACCGACTCCACCGACCTCGACACCCGGTTGCCTGCTGCGTCGTACCTAAACACATAGTTATAGTTCACTTTTGAAACCGCATCACCCACCTCCGCACTAAGCGATACAATAGGGAACAACACACCTAATAGAACCAACAAAAGAACACTTCGCTGCCTCACAATGATTGAAGGATAATCAGTCATTTTTGTTATATCACAATTTAAATGCAAATATAGTAAAAAGTGTGAATGAACGATAAGAATGCTTGCATTTTTTAAAAAGCGCTTATTCTCTAACCATCATTGCTTCCCCTCCATATCATCCATTTCTTGCTACATAAAAAAAGCACACGAGCCGGTGGGGAATGTCAGTAATTCCATTTTGGCTCGTGTGCCCCGTCAATTATAATGTGTATCAGATTCTTGCTTTCAAAATAGCTTTAGGCGTAGCTGTGCATACCACCGAGCAAGAAGTTCACGCCAAAATAAGTGACCAGCACACTCAAGAAGGCACATACGCAAAATGCGTGGAAAAACACCGGCCGCGTGAACCACTGGAGAGATTTGGTGTGAAGCGCCATGGCGTAGATAATCAGCGTAATCAATGCCCATGTTTCTTTAGGGTCCCAGTTCCAATACGTTCCCCACGACACATTGGCCCATACCGCTCCCACGAAAATGCCGACAGCAAGCAGAAACACAGCCGGCACGAGCAGCATTTGCCCCACCACATACAGCCGCTTCACCTGCTCGGCATGCTTCCGGAGTGACAGCGCCATCAGCCCGTTTAGCATCAAGAACGCCAGCAAGGCATACGCCATCATTATCACAGCCACATGCACCGACAGCAGAGGTGACTGGAGCACCGGCATCAGCGGTGTGATGGCTGGGTTGGTGTCGCCCATCATTGCCACCATAATCGTAAGTCCAGAAATCAAGAAGCCAAACGACAGGCACAAAGTGAACCTATGGGCCAGGCACAGCATCACCAAGAGCGACAGCCACGACATCAGCAGCATAGTTTCGGGTCCGTTGCTCATAGGAATATGCCCTGCCACATACCACAGCAAGCCTAAATACGCCGTGAGAAACAAGAAAAACGCCACTCCCACGCCATACAAGTCAAGAAATAACTTTGTGTTGGGCGCCTTCCCCTTTGCCGCCATACGGGCAAGATAGAAGAAAAACAGTGCCCCTATCAGCACCGACAGCACACCTATCACCATCGTGTAGTCTAAAGAGTTGAACAAATTCTCCGCTTTCAAGTGCATATCGCTGGGCATTTCCGCCCCAGCCTCCTTGCGCTGATAAGCCTTAAACTTGTCGATAAATTTTTCGCAGCCTTCCCAGTCCTGCTTCACCACCAGCTCGTTAAGGTAGTTCAACCCCTTGTTCACAAAAATCCATTTGTTTTCGTCGATGTCCTGTGGAATGTCCTGCGACACCTGTGAATACCAAAGCAACTGGTTCTTGTAGCGCAACGGGAATATTTTGATGGCGCTTCCGGTTGCTACCATCGTTGCCACTTGGAATTTCTCATCGGTCTGTTGTACGCCTTTTGCGTCGGCCGACTGGTCGCCTTGCATCACACGCTTCATCTCCGCATCGAGCAAATATCCTTCCGTGGGGCTGATAAAGTCGGCAAGCGACACCATCTTCTCATCGGTATGGAGCAGGTGCCGCACTTCCCTACTCTTGATTTTAATCATGGGCTCATGTTTCCAGTCGTCGTAATAGAACATCCAGCCCGTCACCACCTGCATAGCCGAGAACCCTTTATATGAATTACTTCCGCAGAGTTTCTTGGTGAAGTCGCGCGCAAACGTCTGAAATGTGCTCATTCGGTCGTTGTGCATAATCACAATGTCGGACATACGCTCCGCCACATTTTCAGGTAGCACACGAGGTGACGCCCATGAAGTAGAAGCCGATAGTGCAAGCGCCACTACAAACCCACCTTTCAGCGCAGATGTGCGCAAAAGCCGACGAAACCGCCCGTTTTTATCCACCAATAGCCACACGCACGACAAGAGCAACAAGGCATAGCCTGCATAGGTCACACCTATTCCCCACGGGTCATACGCCACAGAAAGGATAGTGGCATTGGACTGCGGATCGTAACCGTTTTGGCAGAATCGGTAACCGTTATGGGTAAGAATCTTATTCATCGACACCAGCCCTTTTTCAGCGTGGCCACCCTCGTCAACACTCAGCTCGCTCACAAAATCCATAGGTGCAGAAGTGCCGGGATAGTAATCGATTTTGAAGTCGTTAAGCGTAAGGCTAAAGGGCAACTGAAAAGTGGTGCTATCCGCTCTTGTGCATTCAGTGGAAGCACGGCCTTGCTCCAAACGTATTTTACCATGTTCGGCAAAAAGCCAAGTCACGGCTGCGCCCACCAGTATAAGCGCCAACGACAGGTGGAGCAGCAATGCGGGCACAGGCATCTTGCTTCGCAGCACATACGCCAATCCGCAAGCAGCCACAACCGACCACAATGCGAAAAAAGGCCAAGAATCATACACCACGGCTCGGGCAAATTCCGTACCACTGATTTTTTCAATTACGGTTGCGGCTGCCAATACTATCACCATCAGCCATAGCCCGATAAAAGATATGCGTTTAAGAACTTTCATCATATACAAAATTCGCCATGGGCAAGCCTTGAAGCACGCCCATGGCGAAAAAATCATTAACAATTAATTATATCGAGTTGATAAATTCAACCACAGCATCTCTGTCAGATTTAGAAAGGTTGCGGAATTTCTCCACCGATTTGCGAGCATCGCTCTTTGCTGCGCCATGCCACATGATGGCTTCAATCACTGTGCGGGCACGGCAGTCGTGCAAGCGGTCGTCAGCGCCAGTGCATTGGCGGCTCAATCCCCTACCCCATAGCGGAGTGGTACGGCACCAACCAGTGCGAATGTCATTGACCATGAACAGACGGTGCTGAATCATATCAGTGTAAGGCCAAATCTTCTGATGTGGGTACTGTGGCAGTTTTTGTGCCTTTGCACCTACGAAGAAGTTGTTAGGGTCACGGATTTCATCGGCGCCAGTTGTCCATGTCGGGCGATGGCAGTATGCACAGCCAATTTCGCTGAACAGCTTCTTTCCGCGCTGGAATTCCTCGCTGTTCACGTTGCGGGCGGCAGGCACAGCCAAACCACGGTGCCAAGCCATCAAGTCGATGTACTCGTCGTCGGTCATTTCCACAGGAAGCTCCTTGTTCATCAAGTAATTATAGATATCTGTCTCAGGATTTCCTGTCTTGTTCCACTCTGGATAATAGCTGTAGAATTTAGCTTGCACATCCTTGTCTTGCGAAGCCACCTTTGCGTAGGCTGCTGTCATGTAGTGATAGCGACGGTCGCTGCGGGTGACATTGGTAATGTTCCAAATAGCGTTAGCGCCAGCGCCATCTTGCAGATTGCCTCTTGACAGCGCATAGGTGTAGCGGCGCACATATTTTGTGCCGTCGCCTTGAGCCGTGTTAGTGTAGTAGCTCTTGAAGTCGCCATTTGCCCAAATAGATGGGTTCAGCGAAACCCCAGCCTTCTCCTCTGCAAGATACTGGGCGCGAATGTCATCATCGGTAATGGCATCAAGCAAGCCTGTGCCATAGATGCCGATAGTACTCTCCACACGGCAGTGCAATTGAGAATAGTCAATGTCTTTACCGCCCACTTGCAGTGGCACATAGAAAGCGTCTTGTGGAATAGTCACCTCTGGATAAATGAGGTCATAGGTTTCACCGTCAGGGAACTTGTTGCCCCATTCATCGGTGTATTTCTCCCAGTTGATGCGAATCTTCTTTTCGTCAAGAGGAGCTTTGAATGGTGCGGAAGCCTGTGTTTGTGGCATACCGGTGAGCGACGACAGGTAATTGTCATTCTCATCAGTGAGCACAAGCAGGTAACCATTGCCAATCACTTCTGAATTGTAATTCGACAACTGACGCTGTCCATGTCCGTAGCCTGGGTGACAAGCGATGCAGCTTGTTCTCACCCACAGGGGGCCAAGGCCGCGCATAGGATGCGACGGATCGGTGTCGGTGTCGAAAGGCGCCTCAAAAATACGCTCGCCTCGCTTAAACGAAGCCACCAGTCCCTGCTTCTCTACCGCTGGAGTGAATTGCTCATAGGCAGAAGAAGTGTTGTTGAACGTAGTGCCCAGCAAACCGCCAGAATAGTATTCATCCGACACGGTTGGCTCCGGTTCTTCCTTTGTGTTATTGTCTGAGCATGATGGCAACAGCAACGCTGCCAAAACCGATGCCACAGTATATTTATTTAAACTCAGCATAATTAAATGTTTTTTATTTTTGGATTTCTGTAATTGCTTCGTCGAGCGCGTCCATCAGCTCATTGCAAGCAGCCACTGCCTTCTGGGTTTCAGCAGCGGTAAGGTGGTTACGGAATGGAGCCGGCATGATCGACACCTCCTTGATTGCGTTATCGATGGCTGTGCGGATTTTTGTGTCGGCGTTAGCGTCAACTTTCTTCATATAAGCGGAAATAGAGTTTGAGTTTACAGTTCCGTCGAGAGTTCCATAGTAGGCGTTGCGCACGCTTCTGATATTGTCGGTAAAGTCGGCAATAGAGTTCCAAGAGTACCACGACTCCACATCGAGCACATTGCCAGAGTTAACAGGGTCGGTGATTTTTGTATTGCCCACCTCGTCGCTAATATCGCTGGCACCTTGAAGCACTTGCACCATTGCGGCAATCTGGGTTTTATAGTTGGCATTGCCTTTCTCTCCGGCGAGAATCATCATTTCACCATAGTTGTTGGTAGGCTCCAGCTCGTTTTCTTCCAAAATTTTCTTTTTCTCGGCAGTCACATTGTCAATGCCAGCCCAAGCTGCTTCAAGGCGAATAGTTTGCCATGCGAGGTCTTCAGCCACAGCGGCGTTGTAAATCAGTTCATTTTTGGTGATTTCTTCTACGCTTCTTGCATGTCCATCGCGGAAGATCACATACTCAATAGCGTGGAAGCCAAGCAAGCCATAGCCAAGCGAGGAGAAACCTTCGGCACCAGCGCCTTTCTCATCAAGTTCGGCGATAAGGTCGGCATTGGCAAGCGTCTGGTCGAGCTTGCTCTTTTGCAGAGGCCAAGAGTCAATGTGTGGGTCGATGTTGTAGTCACCGGCTGCGCCAAACAGGAAAGCCTCGCTCAGCTCCCAGTATTTGCGCGCGTCAACCCATTTGTCGCAAGCTGCCTGCACCTTCTCTTGGGTAGGGTTTGCCTTCAAGTCGGCACAAAGGTCGGCAAGCTCCATAGAAGCGTCGGCCAACGACTTGTAGGTGGGAACCACCACCTTATTCACATACTGCGAGAGGATAGCCTGCTTTTCGGCATTGCTGTCTCCCGGGGTTGGCTCGTTGTTGTTGTCGCTACAAGAAACCATTGCAGTGGCAACAGTGAGCACCACAAGGCTTTTGTTGAAAATCTTTTTAAAATCCATAATAGTTAATTGAATTAATTTTATTTATTTTTTGATAGTCTAAATTTCCTTTTCTATATATGCACTACAAGTGGAACATACCATAATAGCATACGCCCAAGCTGATAGTAGGCTCATCGTTGTATTGCGACTTAAACATACGCTTACTCCACTCGCCCTTAATCACTACCTCTTTTATGGGGTAATAGTTGAAGCCAAATGTCATCTTCTGACGTCCCCACATAGTCTCGTCCACCATCTTTGAAACGGTTTTATACATTGAGTCGTAATAATCATAGCGTCCAAACACATAGAAACGCTGATTATCGGCAGTGAGTTTTTTGCTCAAAGAAAACACATTGTACCCCAATTCACAGCCCATTGCTATGGCATCCGAAGCCACGCTCGTCTTTGGTGATGGAGAATCTTTTCGTGAAGCTGTATTAGCATTTGTAATCTCAAGAGAATTCGTTAGGTGGCCATAATCAAAATTACCACGCGCAATCACATTATGGTCGTCGTAAAGAAATCCGAATGTGCCAATGGTCACAGTACCTTTCAGATTGCTGTACTTGTCGGTGGCGGCCAATGTGTTGTTGGCACTATTGCCCACATACCCACTCGCGCTCAGCCGGAGACCTTTAATAGAATAGTTGTCGATACGCAGTGCGCCAGCATAGCAAGTGGCCATCTTGAATTCGTAGGGCGAACCCGCACCGTCGTGAATCCAGCCTTTATTGCCGAAGCGGTCGGCGTCAAGTCCTGCCATACCCATCACCTCATAGCGGAAGTCGCCTATCCGGCCAAAGGCTGCAATGCCCGTCTCATGCCATGTGCAAGGAATGATGGTGTTTTCGCCTTCTGGACGGTAAACGGTGAAAAACTCTGTTGGCATATGGGCGGTGTTGGTTTCACCCACAGGCACCACCATGTGCCCCAAGCGCAGGTTGAATTTTGGAGAGAAGGCTTTCTGAATCCAGAACTGCTCAAGCGCCACTTCACCGCCACGCTCTATTTCGCTCTCGTATTCGCCAGTTTCTTCCTCCTCAATCTCAATGGCGCTTTCCGTCCCACCATGCTCAAACTCTATTTCCGATCCCATCGACCAGCCTTTTCCGAAGTCGTATCCCAAAAATATCACTACATGTGGTAAGTCAAACTGACCGAAACTTTTGGCATTCTTGTATTTCGACGCGTCGGTGTAGCGCTTGTAGTTATTGCTGTAAAACATTCTACTCGCCACTGCCTCGCCATAGCCACCCAAGGTGAGTCGGCTCACCTTTTTGGGGGCTGATGCAGAGTCGGTCTGCACAGTTTGCGACATTGCCAGCAAGGAAAACGAACTTGCCACAATAGCCGCCACATACTTCATTGATGTAAAATTTAGCATTGAATATCGTTTTTTTGTTAATATTTACACTCTGAAAATCCAATGCAAAATTATCCTAAAATGATATTTCTATAAATCACTATTTTGTAGTAAAAAAAAAGTCAAAATCAGTATTTATTGCTAACAAACAATGATTAAAATCACCATTTGTTGGTATAAAACCACCATCTAAGCCCTCTAATTTTCACCCTGCCTTCATCTCTGCGCACCACCACTTTTTTATTATCATTATCATTATCATTTATTATCACGCTATTTATTGCCATTCACCACTTTTTTATAACTTTGCCGTCAACAATCATCAGCATCACATATTATTACACTTACGGCATGAGAAAAGTTTTAGCTACTATCTGCATTTGTGCATCCGCCCTCACCCTGTCATTGCCCACCTTGTCTGCGATGCCTTCTGGCGCAACCTACTATGGTGGAAATTACAGGCATGGGGCACCTGATGTGTGCGAAATCAGCTGTAGATATGCTGGTCACCTGAAAGATAAACTTGGAGAGCGCGAACTGCGTCAGGCTCGCATAGTGGTAATTATCGGCAATATCAATGGCGACGACATAGCGCTGCTGAGGAAACTCTGCACTCGAACTGCGTGTTTCGACACCAATGGCAACCCTATCGAAAACTATGTGGACCTCGACTTGTCGGAAGCCCACATCACCACAGGCGGATATTACTATTCTGGCAACCGCGCCATCCGCGACGAAGTGGGCGACTATATGTTTTATGGCTGCACGGCTCTTCGCACCATCATACTTCCAAAATTCACGTCGTGCATACGCAAGAGAGCGTTCTCTGGATGCAGCAAGCTCGAAGATGTGATGATGCCACGCAACGTGCGCTTTATCGACGACGAGGCTTTCTACTCATGCGGCCAATTGAGAAAAGTGGATTTACCCGATGGCATTGAGCGCATCGGAAACAGGGCTTTCTCTCACTGCCTCGAATTGCCGGAAGTGAACCTGCCCTACACTTTAAGGGAAATTGGCTGCGAGGCGTTCAGCTATTGCCCCCTGCGCGCCGTCCATCTGCCACAAGGCCTCGTCTCTTTAGGCAATAACGCTTTCTCCTACACAAAACTCACGCAAATGCTTATTCCCGCCAGCACCTACCTTAAAGGTGGGCTCGGAACAATCAGCACGCTCACCCGAATTGATGTGGAGAGCGGCAACAGCACATTACTTTCTGAAGACGGCATTTTGTATAGCGACAATGGCTATACTCTACACACCTTCCCTATGGGCAGAGACGCTGAAGTGACAGTGCCCGACGGTGTGACCCGCATCGGCAATTTTGCATTCAGCGGTAGCAAGGTGAAAAGTGTGTATCTGCCCGAATCAACCACAGAAATCGGAAATAGCGCATTTATGAACTGTTCAGGCATGGCAAGCATCAGCTTTGCCGAAGCGCTCAAGTCTATTGGCAACCACGCATTCAGCGGTTGTGCTGCCATCACTTCTTTTGCGTGGCCTAATGGTGTGAACGTGGTGGATGAAGGCACTTTCATGGGCTGCAAAAGTCTGCAACAGGTCAGCCTGCCGAATTGCGTCACCGAATTGCGTCAAGACGCATTCCGCAACTGCGAATCGCTGCAAAGCATCAGCCTGCCCGAAGGACTGACGATCATAGGCAAAGAGTGCTTCAGGGGCTGCAAGTCGCTCAGCAAAGTAGCTGTGCCAAGCACGGTGAAGACGCTTTCTTTCAAAGCATTCAACGAATGCCGGAGCCTAACAGCCATCACACTCAACGAAGGCCTTAGAGTGATCGAGGAAAGCGCGCTCGACAATTGCAATTTGCTCAGCATCGACATTCCCCGCACCGTAGAAGTTATCGAGAAGAAAATGGTGGACAAGAATAAAAATTTGCAGAAAATTGTGGTTCGCGCCACCACTCCTCCTATCCTGAAAAGCGATAGCGAAAAGGGCGTGCCTCTTTATGTGCCAGCCTCATCAGTAGAACTTTATAAGGGCACAAAGCCATGGACGAACTACAAAAAAATCCTGCCGATTGAATCGGCTAATGATTCACAAATAAATGCAAAGCACAGAAATGAAGATATTGCTGTCCGGTAAAACTCAAAACAGCAAATGAATCCAGCCCGAAGCCTAGC
>ERZ808278.1087-NODE-1087-length-12757-cov-5.991970_pt1 | contig 12757 bp, 15 predicted proteins | sample MGYA00521239_ERZ808278 | MGnify/ENA primary metagenome ERZ808278 (study PRJEB31516, sample SAMN03275600) | gut metagenome | biome: mammalia-associated habitat; material: feces | host: Papio cynocephalus | place: Kenya | collected 2012-07-17 ... | reverse complement strand
ATTGATGAAAAAACAAGAAAAGAAATGGGTGAAGCAGCAGTAAGAGCTGCAAAAGCTATTAACTATGAAGGTGTTGGTACTTGCGAATTCTTGCTTGATGATGACGGAAAATGGTATTTCATGGAAATGAATACACGTATTCAAGTAGAACACGGTGTTACAGAAATGATTTCAAGAGTTGATATCGTAAGACAACAAATTAAGGTTGCTGCTGGTGAAGAACTTGAGTATTCACAAAAAGATATTCACTTAGCAGGTCATGCTATTGAATGTAGAATTAACGCAGAAGATCCAGATAGAAACTTTATGCCATGTCCAGGTAAGATTGAAGGCTATGTTGCTCCAGGTGGCTTCTGCATAAGAGTTGATTCTCACGTGTACCCAGGATACGTAATTCCACCATATTACGACTCGCTTATCGGTAAATTAATATGTTGGGGTCAAACAAGAAACGAAGCTAGAAGAAGAATGTATCAAGCTTTGAAAGAATACGTTATCACTGGTATAAAAACAACAATTCCATTCCACTTAGATATCGTGGAAGATGAAATTTTCCAAACTGGTGAATTTAACACAGGATTTATTGAAGACTACTTAAAACGTAAACAATAAATAAAATAAAATAAAAGAAGAGGCGAAGCCAACGGCTTCGCCTCTTCTTTTTATGCAACTTCTAATTCATAACCTAATTCTTGAAAAATCTTTACTATTGTTGAAAATTTTGGTTCTTTTTCATTTTTAAATAAGCTATATAGATGTGTTCGAGACATACCAACTTTTTTTGCAAAATTGCTTACAGAATCTTTTGCTTTGATAACAATTTCTAAAGCTCTACAAAAAGAATTAAAATCACCATCTTCAAGATAATCTTTTAAACTAGCATTTAAGTACAATTTAAAATCTTCTTCTGTTTTTAAATCGTTAATTAAATATTTTTCTAAATCTAAAGTGTTTTTTAATTCTTTCATTGTATATTTCTCCATTCTTGAAGTAATAATTTTGCTTTTTTAATATCTTTTGATTGTGTTGATTTGTCTCCACCATTTATCAATATAACGATTACATTATCGATTTCTGTATAATAAATTCTATACCCAGAACCAAATTTTAACCTTAATTCTGAAATTTCGTTATCAATTTTTTTATAATCACCAAAATTGTTTTCTAACAATCTGGTTAATCGGCTTTGTATTCTTACTTTAATTTGTTTATCTAACGAATTCAACCATTCTATCAATGGGCTTTTTCCGTCAATTTCTAAAATTTTTATAATTCGTTGAGTCATATTAATATTGTATGCTATAGCAGACATTTTGTCAATATTAATACCACAATTTATACTGCAAAATTATTGCTATACTTAGAAAAATTGAAAAATACATTTGTAGATTTCTTGCTTGATACATTCTGAATCTAAAACCTGCAATATCAGTATTTTTTATTTCGTCCCAATGTTCAAAAGGTTTATCCCAAAATCTTTTGTGGGGGATAGAATTTTTGTCTTTATTAAACATTGACATTGAGTTTATTAATTCTACTGCAAGAGGTGTTGTTAAAAGAGCGATTATATAAAAAGCTGAGAAAAATCCTGAAAATACGTTATAAATAAGCAATCCATAACCAATTCCATAAATAATGCCAAAACCTGCAAGGGCATTTTCTTTGTTTTTAAATTTTTGGCAAAGTGTTGGTTTATGTGAGGCTTGGTCTCCGTCAAAATCTAAAAGAGCGTTTGTGTAAAGTAGTCCAATTGTGAACATTACGTGTATAATGCTTAAAAGAAAAACATCTTGGCTAAAAGATTGGGTCATTACCCAGTAAACTCCGCCAAAAAGGATTGGTCCAAAAACTAGTCCTACTGCTAATTCGCCAAGTCCAGAACTTGACCATTTTGCATACGTTAGTACGAAAATTCCGCCTAAAATTGCAAAAATTATTACTGGAAAACCTGTATTTAAAAATAGGTAAAATCCGATAGCTATTGCAATTGCGCAATATATGCAAACAACATTGAAAACATCATTTAGTGTTGCTTTTCCTTCTGTTATATATCTACATTTTGATTTTGTTTGTTTATGAAGTGTTCCTTTTTTAGTCAATACTTTATAATCAACGTAATCGTCAAAAAGGTTTGTTGCTAATTGTCCGCAACAAATACCAATCAGCGCTAGAATACCATTTAGAATATTTCCGCCGTGAAAAAATGCGTAAGTGAAAACAACGAGCCACGAAAAAACAGACATAGGAATAGTAAATAGTCTTGAGTTTTCTAACCAAAACCAAATTTTTGAAAACATTTTAGTCATTCAAAATACCTTCAATACCTTTAACTTCTTCGTAAGAAGCGCCTGCTTCTAAAAGTTCTTCAGAAGATAGACCAAAAAGTGTTATCAAATCTTCGTCAACGTCGTGTTTTTTCAAGGATTTAACAGCTTTTTTAACAGCTTCTTCTCTTGACATTGTTTCAAATTGATTGTTACGACTTTTGTTCATTCCTCTTTTAAAAGCTTTACCCATTAATAGCTCCTAAAGCCAACAATCCAGCGCCAATCATACCGGCGTAGTTACCTGCTGTAGCTTTCAAAACTTTTGTTGGTTGAACGATAATTTCTTCATTAGTTTTTTGTTCAAGATAATCAGTATCAACAAATTGAGCCATAGAACCTGATAATACAATACAATCAGGATCAAATAAATCAGTCAACCCGATTAACCCAGCTAGAATGTGGTCTTGCCATTTGTTGAAGATTTCTGTCATCAACTTGTCGCCTTTTTGCATGCCTTCAACAATGTCATACGTTGTTATGTTAGGATTTTTAGAAATTTCTTCACCTGTTTTTTTCAAACCTGTACCAGATGCGTATGCTTCAAAGCAATCGTAAGCGCCACATGTACATTTTCTACGTTTATCAGGATACATTTTAAAGTGCATTTCGCCAGCAGCGCCAGATTTACCTTTGAATAATTTGTTGTTTAAGATAATTCCGCCACCAACACCTGTTCCAAGTGTTATCATAATAGCGTTTGGCATACCTTTTGAAGCACCGATTTCGTGTTCTGCCCAAGCTGCACAGTTTGCATCATTTTCAACGTAAACTCTTTTTTTAGTTGATAATGATTGAAAATCAAAATCACTGTAACCTTTTACAAGATTGCCTGTAGAACTGTTAATTCTTGTGCAGTCAAGATTTACGGCACCTGCAGTTGAAAATGCAATAACATCAACATTGTCTTCGTGTTTAGATATGATTTCTCTAAAAATATCTTCAATTTTTTGTAAATCATAAGGTGTCGGATATTTTTCAATATCAGCAACAATATTACCTTTTTCGTCAACAATTGTGGCATAAATCTTTGTGCCACCAACATCTATCGCAAGTGCTTTCATTTTTCCTCTATTCTTATCTTTGTATAAATCTTTTTGTAATTAATTGTGGTCGTGTAATTGCAGAACCGATTACAACACAGTGAGCGCCTAATTCAAAAGCTTTTGTTACTTCTTCTGGTTTCCAAATTCTACCTTCCAAAACAACTGGTTTTGAAGTGTTCTTAACAAGATTTTCTAATAATTCAAAATCAGGTTCGTTGTTTTTTAGAGGAGAATATTGAGTGTAACCAGAAAGTGTTGTTGATAAGATATCAACGCCCATATTAGCGCAGGCAATACCTTCATCAAGTGTTGAAATATCAGCCATTGAAACTCTGTTTTGAGTTTTTATGAATTTGATAATTTCTTCTACTGTACAGTTTGGTCTTTTTCTCAAAGTTCCGTCAAAAGCTACAACATCTGTGCCAGCTCTAATAAGTTCTTTAACTTCTTTAAGAGTCGGAGTTATATAAACTATTTCTTGCCAGTTCGCAGGAATTGAATCAGGTTTTGTAAGCCCAATTACTGGTACATCTGTAAGTTGTTTTGCATTCTTTACGTCTCTAGCTCCAGCAACTCTAAGTCCACCAGCACCACCTTTTAATACTGATTGCATCATTGCAATCATACATTCCTCTTTGTATAAAGGCTCATTAGGCATTGCTTGTACTGAAACTACTACTTTGTTTTTTAATTTATCTATAATATTCATACATTTATTATACATTATAATTAAAATTTTTGTTATAATTAGTTTTAATGGAAATTTTAAAAAATCATAAAAATACTATTATTTATTCGATATTTCTAATTTTATTCATAGTTTGTGGATATATTGTAGGTCTTAATCATGAAGCATGGGTTGACGAAGCTCAACATTGGCTATTGGCAAGAGATTGCAGTGTTTTTGAACTTGTTACACAACGATTAAAATATGAAGGACACCCTCTTCTTTGGTATTTAATTTTAAAAGTTTTTATATTTTTTAAATTACCTTATGAAAAATTTTTTATAATACCTCTGATATTTTCAACTATTGGTGTTTATATTCTGTTTTTCAAAATAAAATTTCCAATGATATTGAAGGTCGTTACGCCTTTTACTTATTATATTTTTTATCAATATTCTGTTATATCAAGAAGTTATTGTCTTGTTTTGCCAACTTTGACTCTAACTGCATGGTTTTGGAAAGATAGATTTTATCACCCTTTTAGATATTTAACTTGTTTGGTTTTATTATTTAATATTTGTTTTTATACTCAAGTTTTAGCTGTATGTTTACTTTTGTATTACTTTTATGAAGCTATAAAAAGAGAATTTTTTAAATCAAAGACCTCTGAAATGGCATTATTTTTCAGTATTTTTGCATTTTTTATTTTGTTGAATTTTTATATTCTTCACCCTGCTTCTGATTTTCCATTCAAAGCATATTGGCATTTTAGAGCATTTGAAATAGAAAAAATGTTCAATATTTTTGCATTGTCGACATTTGCAACAAAAATTTCTTTACCAATAACACTTTTGTCTATTGTTTTGTATTTTGCTTTACCTATTACGTTTTACAAGAATTTTAAAAATTCTTTCTTATATTTTTATTTGATAACTATTCAATTAATAGTATATGCACTTTTTTATTATCAAGAATGGCATTTAGGAATTATTTTCCTAATTTTAATGTTTGTTTTTTGGATTGGATATGAAAATAATTTTAAGCCAGATAAGAAAGGTGAAGTTTTTTTAGTGATTTTAACAATGATACTTGGTATTCAATTAAATTGGTCTCTAGTGTCGTCAATTTATGATATCAAAAATCTTTATTGTGCCTCAAAAAATGTCGCTAAATTTATAAAGGAAAATAATTATGATAAAAATAAAATTTATATGTTAGGTTATCGACCTTTGGCTATAAACCCTTATTTTGACAAAAATATTTACCAAAATTCTACTCAGGATAAAACCTTTTATATTTGGCAAAGAATTCCAAATGATAAATTAAAAACAAAAAATCCAGAGATATTTATTGTTGCAAAACAACGACTATTCAAAGATATGGCTTGGTTAGATATTGTTGAAAATGATAAATATAAAAAATATACATTTGACGGAAATATGGTTTTCAAAAATAAAATTAGAGAAAGTAATGCGTATTTTGTATACATCAGAAAAGATTTAATAAAATAAACTTTTGATATATAATAATTACAAAAAAGAGGAATTTTTATATGAAAAAAACATTAGTAAAATACCCATTCTTAACACAAGATGTAGAAGTTTATGAACAAGACAACGGACACAAAATCGTTATAGCTCACAAAGAAGGCGGATTAGTAAATATCAGTTCGTGGGTTAAAACAGGTTCTATAAATGAAAATGACGAAAATAACGGTATTTCCCATTTTCTTGAACACTTGATGTTCAAAGGTACTCATAAACACAAAGCAGGCGATTTTGACAGAATTCTTGAAGCAAAAGGTGCTATCGTAAACGCTGCAACTTGGAAAGATTATACTTTTTACTATGTAACTTTGCCAAAAGGTGTTGGTAATAAAGATTTTTACGAAGCAATCGAACTTCATGCTGATATGATGATTGACCCAACTCTTCCACCAGAAGAAATTGGTTCAGAATTTGATTTGAACGATAAAAACGTAAAAGATAAACGTGAAAGACACGTCGTAATCGAAGAAATTAGAATGCGTGAAGACCAACCTTGGACAAAAGTTTATAATACAGTAAATCATAATATGTACACATCTCACCCATACAAAAGAGATGTAATCGGAACTGCTCAAATTATTTCACAAGTTCCTCAATCTGCTATTATGAATTACTACAAAACACATTACACACCAAACAATATTACAACTATTATCGTTGGTGAATTTGACCACGAAGAAATTTTGAATAAGGTTATCAAAGAATTTGACTGGAAAGGTAGAGAAAATTACCAAAATCCAACTTACGAAATTGACAAACCTACTCAACACACAAAATATATTGAAAATACAGCTCACATCAATTCAGCATTTTTAATGTTTGGATATCTTGGACCAATTGCAAAAGATTTGAAAAACACAATCATGCTTGATATGTTAGCAATAATTTTAGGGGACGGTTCAAGTTGCCGATTAAATCAAAACTTGATTGAAAAACCTAAAAATCCTATTTTCAACATGATTAACGCTGAACACTATATTTTTAAAGACGGCACAAACTTCTTTGTACAAGGTAACTTTAAACCTGAAAAGAAAGATGAAGCCTTAAAAGAAGTTAAAGCTGAGTTAGAAAAAATTAAAGAAGATATAACAGAAGCAGAATTCAAAAAAGCTGTTAAAAAGACTAAATCTAAATTTGCTTATAACGCAGAAACAGTTTCTGAAATTGGCGAAAACATCGGTTATTATATGACAGTATGCGATGATTTGGCACTTGTATCTGATTATTTAGATGTATTAGAACATATCACAATTGATGATTTGAAAGATTGTGCAAAAAGATATCTAAATATTGAAAATGCAACAATTTCAGTTTTACTTCCGGAAAATAAATAATGTAAGTTGGGGTTTCTACCCCAACAAAAAAGTCATAAACAAGGGCGAGGCTTTGAAAAAGCCTCGCCACTGTTTTTAATTAAACTTTTTAGTTTTCTTCAATAATATCTACGATTAAATCTCCGTAGTTATTAACATGTCCTGTTGTTTCTTCCAATGAATATTTGAAGTTTGGATCTTTTGCCAATTCTTCTTCAATTCTTTTATCAGCTTCGTCCAAATCTTTGTAATCACCTAATAAAACTTTTGCATCGTAAACATTTTTTTCTTTTTTATAAACGTGATACATTTTGCACCCCTTTTCTTTTTTCTGTTAATTATATTTTATACTAAAAAAATCTTTTTGATATAAATTTAACTTTTAATTAATAAATTGGTTGATGTAAAATAAAAATATGGAAAAAGAATTAGCTGAAATAAAAGAAAAATGTTTGAAGTGTGAGAAATGTCCTTTGGCGAAATCACGCACGAATGTTGTTTTTTCTGACGGAAAAGCAAATCATAATCTTATGCTAATTGGTGAAGCCCCTGGGTATTGGGAAGATGTTAAGGGTAAACCTTTTGTCGGGAAAGCTGGTCAACTTTTGGATAAGATATTTAATTGCGTTGGACTTTCAAGAGAAAAAGATGTTTATATATGTAATACGATAAAATGTAGACCACCTGAAAATAGAAATCCTTTGCCAGAAGAAAAAGAGGCTTGTAGAGAATATTTGGATAAACAAATAGAAATTATCAAACCAAAAATCATGTTACTTTGTGGTGGAGTTGCGGTTCAATCTATTCTCGGAAATGTTGGCGGTATAACAAGAGTCAGAGGTAAATGGTTTGACGGTAAAAAATATGGCTTTGAGAATACAAAAATTATGCCAATTTTTCATCCATCATATTTGTTGAGAAATGATTCACGTGAAAAAGGAAGTCCTAAATGGCTTATGTGGCAAGATATTCAAGAAATAAAACGTGAATATGATAAGTTGTAATTTTAAAGAATAGTTGAGATATATCATATAATTGTTTATAATTAGAATAGGACTTATTTTTGACGCTGGATTTTGGTTCCAGTTAGTTGAAAGTAAGTCCATTTTATTCAAAGTTGATATCTTTTATATTTTCAATGTCTTTTTCTGAACCCCAGTTAATATCGTATAAATTGTTTTTTACAAAATTATGAAAAGAGGAATATTCCCAATCTTTTACATTTTTAATTAAGGCATGTTTTACTGGGTTGTAATGAATATAATTAATTTGATTTGTTAAATCTTCTTCTGAAATTATTGTATGTTCAAAATATCTTCTTTGAAATATGCCTTTTTCTTTTTTGTTAACGTATCCGTAGGTTGGGGTTTCTACCCCAACAGAAAAATTATTAGAGAAATAATATTTTATTGAAGTAACAATTTTTGGGTAATCATTTATATTTTCAGGATTTAAAATAACATGTATATGGTCTGGCAAAACACAAATAGATATTATTTCAAAATTAAAAAACTTTTTGCATTTAGAAAAGACTTTCTAAGTAAAGCTATGTTATCTAAAAAAATATTTTTACGATTATATGCTACCAAAATTAAGTGAACATAACTGTTTGGAATAAAAATACGTTTGTAATTCATATATTGATTTTACTATAAATGTTGTTGGGGTGGAAACCCCAACCTACATTTTAGGATTGAAAAAGACTACAATATTTGTTATAATGTTAGTAGATTGTTTAGCCCCTGCCCTACTCGGCAGCAAGGTTATAAACAATCAAAAACCACTCATCATATATTTAGTTATATCTGTAATATATTTGGGTGGTTCTTTTATTTTGTATAATTACAGTTCTTTCTTACTATCAATTGCAAAAAATACATTTTTTGCTAATTCAAATGCAATAGCAATTCCACATAATATCGATATAATATAAGTAACTATATTATAAATTCCAATTCCTCCATAAAAAGATTTAAAAACGATTATACTAATAAAAATTGCAATAGGCATACAAATTAAAAAACAAAATATTGATAATATCCATGCTAATAATTCCATTATTTATAACCCTTTTCTGTTAAAAAATTTTATTCATAATTTGATTTACTTGTAGGTTGGGGTTTCCACCCCAACATAATAAAAAAAAAGAGTCCGAAGACTCTTTTTTTTAAAACGCGCGAGGCAAGATTCGAACTCGCGACCTTTTGGTTCGTAGCCAAACGCTCTATCCAACTGGGCTACTCGCGCTCAAACTCTATCTGATTTAATTTTATCAAATAAAGTTTTTTTATCAAGTTTTTAATTATGTATTAAATATTCTATCGCCTGCATCGCCCATACCAGGGATAATATAGCCTTTTTCATTAATGCCTTCATCTACTGTTGCAGTGATAATTTCTACATCTGGATATTTAGCATGGATATTTTTTATACCTTCTGGTGCTGCCATGATACAAATAACTTTGATATTTTCCATTGGAATATTTTTATCTGCGTAAAGTTTAATAGCTTCTAGCAATGAGTTACCTGTAGCAAGCATTGGGTCTGTGATATAGATATAGAATTTTTCTGGGTTTGGTGCTTCCATTGGAACTTTATTATAGTACCAAACTGGTTTTAAAGTTTTTTCATCTCTATACATGCCGATGTGTCTAATACATGCTTGTGGCAAGATATCGATTGCTTCGTCTGTAAAGATTAGACCAGCTCTCAAGATAGGTGAAATGATAATATTAATATCTTCTTCAACTGTTTTAACTTTTGTTTTTACAACTGGTGTTTCAATTTCTTTTTCAACAAGTGGTAAGTTTTTTGCAGCTTCGTAAAGTAAAACTCTAGTGATTTTTCTTGTTGCAATTCTTACGCCTTGAGAATCAGTATTTTTATCTCTCATTTTGCATAGGTTAATAAAAATAACTGGGTTTTCAATAACTCTTACGTTTTTATCTTCCATTCTATTCTCCTTTTTTATTCTTATTTTTATTTTTATTTTTGTCTAAATTTTCTAACTTTTTTGTAGTTTGGTCAAGAGTTTTATCAAAATCCTTCAATCCTTTCATCATATCTGTTTTTCCAGATGAAGGAGAAGTTTCGATTTTGTTTTCAGAAACTTCTTGTCCAAAATATGACATTCTGTAAGTGATTGAAGAGATTTTATCAAACATATCATCAATCAAACTAACAGCATCGCCCAATCTTTTTGGTGCTTGCACGACAATATATGATTCGCCACGTTTAGTATCGTCATTTGGCGGATAAACTACAAGTGATTTTGAGCCACCAAGTCCACTAAATTCTACGGTAACAATAGCGCCTTTTGGTAATTCTAAGCCTTTTTTATTTAATGTGAACTGTACAAAAACTTCGTTATCAATAATCTTAACTCTATCGACATAACCAACAGGAACGCCCATCATATTAACTGCAGAACCAACAATTACGCCGTCAACATCTGGCATAAATATTTGGTAAGTGTTATAGGCTTTGTCGTGTTTTGCTTTTAAAAATAAAATAATATTTGCAAGAGCTATAAAAATCAAAAACCAAATAGCGAGTTCTATAACCCAATGAATAGCTTTTTTAGTTTTGACTTTATTACTTAGCATAATTTTTTATAACCTATATTTTTTCTAATTCTGAAACATGTGGTTCAAGAAGTCTTCTTCCAACTTTTTCAAAATAGATTGAACATAATTTCTTGTTACCGTAATTAATAACCTTTTCAACTACACCTTCACCGAATTTTGGGTGTCTAACTCTGTCATTTTTTTCAAAATCAGTATTTTTGTTAGATTGTAATTCTGGTTGAGGGAATACTGGTAGAGAAGGTTCTTCTGGTTTGTCATCAATATATTTTGGAATAATTGGTTCAGAAGCTTTTTCTTGAGCTTTTTGTTCTTCAACATTTGCTTCGTGAAGTTCAACATCAAGTTCACTTATCATATCTAAATCTTCTTCTGTCAATTCGTCAGAAGGTGGTTCAACATTGATAACTTGTGATTGTTCAACTGTAGGAATTTCTTCAACTTTTTCTTCAACTACTTCAACTGGTTTTACTTCTTCTTGTGGTTGTGGAGCTTGTTGTTGAATAGGTTCTTCCTCAACTTTTTCAACCTCTTTTACCTCTTTTTGTTGAACAGGTTTTTCTTCTTTTTTAGGTTTTAGTTGAATGTTTTTGAAAGCATTTTCTACAGGTGAATTTGAATACAATTTGTCTAATTGTTCTAAATCAAAATCTTTTGCAAGCTCTTCATCACTTTTTTCTTTAACCTCTTCTTTTTGAGGTGCTTGTTGTTGTGCAACCATTTGTTGAGGCATTTGTTGGTTGTACATTTGTTGTTGAGGGTATTGTTGTATTGGCATAGGCATTTGCATATATGGTTGAGGCATTGCCTGTGGTGCTTGCATCATCATAGGATAAGGCATTTGTTGCATTGGCATCTGCATTTGTGGTGGGCAGAAATATGGTTGCATTTGTGCCTGTTGTTGTGCCATTTGTTGCATATATGTTGGAGAAAAATTGTATTGTGGAACTGTATAAGGCATCTCCATACCTTGCTTTTGGTTTAATTGATACATTTGATTTTGCATCATTTCTTGATTTTGAATTTGATGCTTTTCAATAGCTCTATTTCTTAATTTTTCACTTTTTTCTTTTCCGATAACTTCGTCGTATTGTTTTTGAACAAGGTCTTTCATTTTATCTTTGAAGAACACAGATGTAGCATTTTCTACGGCTTCATTTGGCGTGATTGTGTCGTTAAAAATGCCTTTATCAGTTTTTAGGCTACCTATCAATGGTAAATATTGTGTTTCTTGTCCGTAAACAATGTATTCCCATTTTGCTAACTTATTCAAGAAGGTATTGTATGAATCAAAATCGTCTTGAATTAGCGTTGGAGTAAACATAATCATATTTTTTGAAAGTTTTTTTAGTTCATTCAAATATTTATATGAATAAGGAATTGTAGTAACTGTGTTTACATTTTTTGTGAAATAAAGTTGTTTTAATAATTTTTTATCAGAGTTGCCGTTTGAAATATTTACGAATACGATAACTTCTTCGTTCATTTTTGCAATTCTATTGTAAATAAATGAAATGTATTCTCTTTGAATTTGTTCTTCTACATTTGACAAATCGATTATAGAAGTTGAATTTTCTATCAAACTTTTGTTTAGAACAACGAAATCTTTCTTAGAATCAGCTAAAATACCTTTTTCTTGATATTTAATCAAGGCATTTTTAATCAAAACAAGTTCCAACATTTTAGAAGATTTGTATTGTTCTTCTAAAATATCAACAAGGCTATTTACTGGAATATATTGGCTTTCAATAGTTTTAACATAGTATTGAAGTTCTAAGAAGGTTTCTTGAATAACAGCTTTAGAACGAGGCGTTTTGTAATCAATACCTTTTTCAGAAATAAAGCCAAGAGTTTCGTAATTTACAGGTAGCTTAAAGTTTTTACCTGCAATAAGAGTGCCCCCTGTCTTGTCGAAAGTGCCCATTGTATCAATAATAACGGTTCTTTTATTAAACAGCTTAGCTTGGTCGTTTAATTTTCTAATCATTATGTCTTGATTATCTTGATTTTCGCAAAGAATTAAAAGTTTGTTTCTAATAAAATTAAAATCAAGTTTTAATGGAACGTTACCTTGTGCCAATTCACCGATTGTGATTGGATTTTCTCCCTCAAATAATTTTACAATATCAGACAAGTTTAATAATCCGATAACACTGTTTGAAGACGGAACTGTACCTTCAAAGTTAATCAAATTACCTTCAGGAGTAACATTATAAATAAGTCGAGCAATAGCAATATTTCCATGCTTATTTGCTTCAATGTGCATGATTTGGGCA
>ERZ808278.1084-NODE-1084-length-12772-cov-3.240072_pt1 | contig 12772 bp, 15 predicted proteins | sample MGYA00521239_ERZ808278 | MGnify/ENA primary metagenome ERZ808278 (study PRJEB31516, sample SAMN03275600) | gut metagenome | biome: mammalia-associated habitat; material: feces | host: Papio cynocephalus | place: Kenya | collected 2012-07-17 ... | reverse complement strand
TTTCTTTCCTCTTGCAAAACCGTGTCTTTCCAACTCGTAAGTTTTGCCGTTATAAACGTACTTCCCGTCAAAAAGCCTTCCCACAATGGGGAAAAGATTGTAAGCGCGCCCCTTCCAAAAGTTTTCGTCGCCTTGCCACAAAAGTTCCGTGTTCGTTTTTTTGTCAAAAATAGATTTAAGTTGCGCGCCCAAGTCTTCAACCGACACGCGCAAAAAATCGTTTTCTATAAAATAAACCATCTTTTCTTTCCGTATTTAATTATTTATTCGGTTACAAACTGTGAAAAATACTTGTTTCCAAGCAAAAATTTGTTTACCTTTTCATCGTCGAGAGTTATCAACGCGTCAATTAAAGCCGAAATATCGGTAGTCATAGCGATGGGCGAATCCCCGTCCGCAAACCTCGCGCCGACTTTTTGCATCGCGCTATACACTGCGACGAGATTTTTCTCGTTTTCGTCGGAATTTACGCCGTCTAACACGTCAAACAAATCGAGCAAGGCGTTAAACGCAGACACCGTATCTCGGTTTAAAAACCAGCTTCTGAAAAAAACGTAACCGACTATCACAAACGGAAAACCTATCAAAGTCAACGCGCTTTGCGTCGAAAAGTATAACGCGACGGAAGCGGCTATGCCGACGATAAGGAAAACGGGGAATAAAATCAGGAATAACTTCTGGCGTTTCGCTTTCACGTCGAACGCAGGAAGCAAATCTTTAAGTTCGCGTTCAAGCTTGTTCCTTTTTAATTCCTTTTCCTCTTTGTGATATTCGGTAAGTTCGTTTTCGGATAATTGACGTTTAAGATAATACGGCCTGTAAATCTGCTTTATCTCTTTTTTGCCGTCCGAATCCGCAAGCGCAATCGCCTTATTGACGTATTCCTTATGCGATTCGTCGTTTAAATCGGTGTAATTACGCGTTTTAACGGCAACCATCGCCATATAAACCTTATAATCGGAGTCCGTCAGTTCAAGGGCCTCGCGAACCTTTTTTTCGGCGTTTTCATAGTCGCCAAGGCGGATATATCCGTAAGCCTCGTCCAAAACGAGCATTTCTTTATGATAATCCGCGCCGTGAGCTTCTTTAAACTCCTCTTTCGTCGCGTGGAACGTGGAAAAATACTTCTTTGCCTGAACAGACGAGATTTCCTCGCCGCAGTTCGGGCATTTTATCTTTAAATCGGATTCTTCCAAAGCAAATTCCGCACCGCATTCGGGGCATCTTGCATTCAATTCCTTTTCCATATTACTCCCATTCAATCGTTGCCGGGGGCTTCGACGTAATATCGTAAACGATTCGGTTTATATCCTGAACCTCGTTTACTATCCTCGTGGAGATTTTTTCAAGTACGTCGTAAGGTATTCTCGCCCAATCGGCCGTCATACCGTCCACACTCGTTACGGCTCTTAAAGCAAGCGTGTAAGAATAAGTTCTGCTATCGCCCATAACGCCGACCGAACGGCAATTCGTCAAAACGGCAAAATATTGCCAAATTTCTTTATTTAATCCGGCTTTTGCGATTTCTTCACGATATATGTAATCGGCGTCCTGCAAAATTCTTATTTTTTCACGGGTTATATCGCCGATAATTCTTATTGCAAGCCCCGGACCGGGGAAAGGTTGACGCATAACGATTTCTTCGGGAAGCCCGAGCTCGAATCCGACTTTTCTCACCTCGTCTTTAAACAAATCCCTTAAAGGCTCTATAATTTCCTTGAAATCCACGACGTCGGGAAGCCCTCCCACGTTGTGATGCGATTTGATAACCGCGCTCTTGCCTTTTCCGCTTTCGATGACGTCGGGATAAATCGTTCCCTGAACGAGATAATCGACCTTTCCTATTTTTTTGGCTTCGTCCTCGAATACCTTTATAAATTCTCCGCCGATAATCTTTCTCTTCGTTTCAGGGTCGGACACACCTGCGAGTTTATCCAAAAATCTGTCCGCCGAGTCGGATTTTATAAGATTCATTCCTCTTTCGGTTTTAAAAACCCTGTAAACGTCGTTTGCCTCGTTCTTACGAAGAAGCCCGTGGTCGACGAAAATACAGGTAAGGTTATCCCCGACGGCTCTATGAACGAGAGTTGCCGCAACCGCGCTGTCAACTCCTCCGCTCATAGCGCAAAGCACTTTTTTATCCCCGACTTTTTCTTTGATTTTCGCAACCTGTTCGGCAACGAAATTCGCCATAGTCCAGTCGCCCGAAACCTTGCAAACGTTATAAAGGAAATTACGAAGAATAGTCGTTCCCTGTTTCGTGTGCATAACCTCGGGGTGAAACTGAACTCCGTAAAAGCCGCGGGCGGCGTTTTCCATTGCCGCAACGGGACAGGTTTCGGTTTTGCCGATGATTTTAAAGCCCGCGGGAGCTTCCGAAACGTAATCGGTGTGGCTCATCCAGCACACGTTGTTTTTATCTACTCCGTCGAAAATTACGCTGTCAAAATAGGTAATATCGCTCTTTCCGTACTCTCTCGTAGTCGCGCTTTCGACTTTTCCGCCAAGCGTGTAAGCCATAAGTTGCGCTCCGTAACAAATACCGAGCACGGGAATACCGAGTTCAAAAATTTGCGAATCAATATGCGGCGAAGCTTCGTCGTAAACGCTGTTCGGTCCACCCGTAAAAATTATGCCTTTCGGAGCATATTTTTTTATCTCGTCAATCGTCATATCGCAAGGTTTAAGGTCGCAATAAACGTTCTGCTCTCTCACTCTTCTTGCAATCAGTTGATTATACTGTCCTCCGAAATCAAGGACCAAAACTCTTTCGTGTTGCATATATTTCCTCTCTTTAATTATTTATCTTGTCAAATTCAAAGGCGTCGACGAGTTTTTTTACGTCCGCTTCGAACTCTTTTTTTCCTTCGACGATTTTATCCTTGTATTTGCCGTTTAAATAACGCGTATAAATGCAAACCGCAAGGTTTTTATCGTTTTCGTTAATGGATAGATTAACCGCGAATTTCAAGGAAGAACCGACCGTATAGTTTTCCGTAGTGTTCAAAGCCGCTTCGACGCAATCCCCCGGTATAGTCGTTTTGTATAAAGCCTCCACGGTTCTCGTAGCGTAGTAATCGTAAAGAGTACGCTCGAAAGTCGCGTCGTTTTTTCCGTCGGACAACGCTTTAAGCTTCGACTTATTATCTATGGTCAAAATTTTGCCGTAACGGGCGACTGCTTCTTCGTCGTCCGCCAAAATCGCAACGTCCGTCAGTTCGACGAGGGCGTCGAAATCCTCGCCCTTATTTTTATATTGGCGTTCGTATTGTTTCACGGCGGCATTTTTCATTCCGAGATTCAGACAAAAACTGCCGAGCGTTTTCGGCGAGGCGACGGAAAGAATCAAAAAAAACGTCGCGCACGCCGCTATCAACGCCAAAAACGTTATTACGGCGGTTTTAATTATAGTTCTTTTCATATTTAAGCCTCCCGAAATATTACGTTGATATTTTACCATACAACCGATTAAAAATCAACTTTATATCATTATGAAATCGTTTACTTCATAAAAATATTAAAGGGAAAACAAGAATTATGAAAAAAATCACGTTCGTTATACTTTTATCTTTGCTTATATTGCCGATTTCTTGCGCGAAAAAAAGCGAAACCGACGAAAAAATAAGTCAGCTTCGATACGACGCGCTTTATTCCTCTTGCGAAGAATACGAGATTTACGCGTTTAAAGAAATAAGGGAAGAGCCGCTAAAAGACGACGGCGAAACGGGCGAAAAGAAAAACGTTCTTATTTTCAAGATAATTTTTAAAAAGGAAACTCCTCTCAAATCGAGTCCTATCGTCAGTTTCGGGTTAAACGGCTTGACGTATAGAAAGGAATTTGAATATAAACCGCTTTCAAATTTCGTGTGTTGCAGTTTATTTTTGCCTTCACTCCCCGACAACAAGCTCGAAGTCGCGATAGAATTCAACAAAACGACTAACAGGCATACCCTCCTCACCGTTTTAAATAAAGATACGTTAAGTTGCTCGGAAATAATCGACGTTTTCAAAAAAACGAACGACGCGGACGCCCTTAAATTTTTAAACGGCGAAAATAAATACGAAATGAGAGTCAGGCTCATATCTTCCGAAGGTTACAACTGTTATTTCGTCGGATTATACGGCGAAAGCGAGTTCGTAGGATTTTTGCTCGACGGCACGACCGGCGAATTCCTCGCGAAGAAAAAATAAGAAATTTGTCGAATTATGAATAAAAGGCCGTAATTTGCTCATCATAATAGCGAAGGAGGAAATAAATGGAGTTCGACAAAACACAAACCTTCATAAATTTAGCCCGCAGTTTTGCAGGAGAAAGTCAGGCAGGGTTAAGGTATCAATTCATAGCGCAACTTGCGATGAAACAAGGATACAAAACTCTTTCGGACGAGATTAAGTATATCGCTCATAACGAAACGGCTCACGCAAAAATCATTTTCGATACCATTATTGAAAAAAACGGAAATACCGACAACGTCGATATTTCGGCAGGCTACCCCTTTGAAGGCGACACTATCGAAAACGGTCTTTTGGCGGCGGCTAACGCGGAATTAACGGAAGTTAAGATTTATCGCGAATTTTCCGAAACCGCTATGAAAGAAGGATTTAAAGACGTTGCGGAGCTTTTTTTAAGAATCGCGGACGTTGAAAATCATCACGAAACGGTTTTCAGATACCTTTACGATAATTTCAAAAACGGAACGCTTTTTACAAGCGATAAACCTATCGTTTACGAATGCGGAAATTGCGGATTCAAATTCACGGCTAAGGAGGCTTTCAACGTATGCCCGTTATGTAAAGTCAGCCAAGGGTTTGTAAAGTTAAAACTCCCTGAATAATCGTAATGAAGAAATCTACCGAAAAAAATTGTACTAAAAACACTAAAACGACAAAGAATTGCTCTAAAAATTGTTCAGGCACGAAGAATTGCCGCTAATGAACAAAAAAAAGAAGGCGACGCCTTCTAAAAAGAACAAGATGAAATCGTCGTTCGACGTGCTCGGAAGTTACACCGGAAGTTATATAGCCGGAATAAACGAAGAACCGGTTCAGGACGTTGACGATTTGTAAAAGTAATTTAATTCTCTTTATTATTTTTGAGGGCGAAACTCGCGACACGCGAGTTTCGCCCTCCGATTTTATTTTCTTTAAGCCGCAGGCGATTGCGACGAACGCAATCGCCTGCGGCTTAAAACTTACGTAATACTATTTCCCAAAACTATTTGCGGGACGCGCAATGAGCGCACGATTCACAACCTCTTCCACCAGTTTCCGCTCTCGTAGCGCAGCCGTTGCAGGAAAACTCCGTCGTTTCGGATTCGTCGTTTTCGTCGTCTTCCTCGTTTTCTCGCATAAACTCCTCGTAAACCTCTTCCAGAAGTTTCTCGTCGTCGACAGGCAACAAGGTTTCGTCCTTTTCATCGCCCGAAAGTTTGAAAACAACGAGTTCGTCGGGGTCTATTCCGTCCTTCGGTTCGGCAGGCTGAAAAAAAACGTACCACTCGTCTTTGTAATCAATCGTTCCTATGTGGTAAAATTTTTCAACGCTTCCGTCTTCTCCGGTTAAAGCAACGAAGCCGTCGTCTTCGTTGCGTTCGTTTTCAATGTATTTATCTTTCATTTTTATTCCTTTTTTATTTTCGGTCGCCATAAGCGTAACCGTTTAAAGCTTCGTGCGTTTGAGATAATCTTCGAGAATATACGACGCGGCAATCTTATCGATAACGTCTTTTCTCTTCTCTCTGCGCATATCCGCTTCGAGAAGCAATCTCCTCGCTTCCTTCGTTGAAAAACGTTCGTCCTGCGTAACGACTTCAACGTCGGTTTTTTTCTTTAATTCTTCGATAAAAAATCTCGTTTTTTCCGTTTGCTCGCACTCTTTGCCGTCAAAATTCAAAGGCAGCCCGCAAACGATTGTTTCCGCAAAACGCGATTTTGCAAGCGACACGAGATAATCCACGTCCTTCGCAAGCGATTTTCTCCAATACGTTTCGACGGGTAAAGCCATCTCGTTAAACGGGTCGGACACCGCAACCCCTATTCTTTTATCGCCAATATCAAATGCTATTATTCTACCCACTCGTTTTTCCTCGATTATAACAATTCCTTTCTGTAAGGAATCGATTGTTGCGCGCCTTTTCTCGTGCAGGCGATTGAAGCCGCCTTGCTTCCGAACGCGCACGCATTTTCAAGACTCATTCTTTCCGACAAACCCACCGCAAGGCCTCCGCAAAGCGTATCGCCGGCAGCCGTGGTATCGATTGCCGCAACCTTTATGCAGGGATAAATTTTCGCTCCCGTTCTGTCTGCGATTTCATAGCCCCGCGCTCCGAGCGTGGTCACGATTTTGTTTATTCCCGCCGCAAACAACTCCTCTTTTCCGCCGAACAATTCGAGTTCGGTTTCGTTTGGCGTTATTAAATCGACGTAAGCGAAAAACTCGGATATATCCTTATTTGCAGGCGCAGGATTGAGTATTGTGAAAAGACCTTTTTCCTTTGCAATCTTCAATCCGTAACCGATTACGTCTATCGGGTTTTCAAGTTGCGTAAGGTAAATATCTCCCTTTCTCGCGTTTTTCAAAAAATCGTCTATATCGCTTCTCGTAAGCAAAGCGTTAGCTCCCTTATCGAGAATGATGCGGTTATTTCCGTTCGTAATTACGATAACGGCAGTACCCGTGGGAGCGGCGTCGCATTTTCTTATATGAGCAACGTCAACGCCGAATTTTTGCAAATTCGTTATCGAATTTTCGCCGAGCGAATCGTTACCGACAACGCCGCACATAGCAACCTTGCCGCCGAGCTTTGCCGCCGACGCAGCCTGATTAGCTCCCTTTCCTCCGCAATTCGCTATGAAACCCTTGCCCGTTATCGTTTCGCCTTCCTTCGGCATAACCGGAGTTTCGATACATAAATCCGTGTTAAGACTCCCTGCAACGTATATCATTTAATATCCTTACCCGCCGTTTTTCAGTTACAATTATGAGTATCACTATAATAACACATTCTACGTTTTTTTTCAAGCATTTTGCAGTTGGCGAATAAAACTAATATTTTTGCCCATACTACTTTCAGGGAAGAATACGAAAGGAGGAAGTTATGGATAAGAATTTTGTTTGCGGACTTATTCTCGGAATGTTGGGCGGCGCGCTCGTCGTTGCAAATTCTTACAAGGCGAGAAAGCTCGTTAAGGACGGTCAGGAGGAAATCAAAAACAAGGTTTGCGAAATGACCGAAAAAAAAGAAAATAAAAAACAAGACGATTACGACGAACTCAACGGTTAATCTTTCTGACGCGCCCCTGCCGAAATTTTCGGCAGGGGCGCGTTTCCGTGTTTCGTAATTTCTTTAAAAATCACCGATAAATTCTCGGATTATGGAAGTTTTTCCGACAAGCGTTTCATCGCCGTCGGAAAAGTTTTCAAGAAACCTTTCCAAGCATTTCAACACTTCCGCGTTTCCGTTTTTTTCAGCCGATTTAATTCTTTGCAAAAGCATTTTTTTATAAATTTTCGGCTCGTAAGAAACGAAAGTATCGATTGAAAAATCGGCGAAGCGTTTAAACGGAGCAACGAAAAGTTCCTCGCCCCTTTCAACGCTTTTAAAATATTCTGCGGTTTCGTAAATGTCCCGCCCGCGGTAAATTGCGTCGCGGCTCATTCTGCGCAAAAGCCTTATAAACTTGGGGTGCGTGACTTCGTTACCGCACGAAACGCGCGTCCTCACGCTGACGTACAATTTTGAAGTAATATCGTCGTCAAAGGAAACGGCGTCGGGATTCAAAGCGTGGATTCCCTCGAAAATAACGATTTCCCCCTTTTTTCTTTTCAACTTTTTACCCGATAAAACGCTTTTTCTCGTAATAAAATCAAAGGTCGGCAGTTCGACTTCTCTGCATTCAGAAATCTTTTTAATATGGTCGGAAAGCATTTCAAAATCGATTCTCGAAGGCGATTCAAAATCAATCGTTTCCGCCTCCTCGGGCGATATGGTTTTAAAATAGTTATCCAGCGATACGACGTGCGTATTATGCCCGTTTGCGTCGAGATACTCCTCTATTTTATGCGCCGTGGTGGTCTTGCCCGAACCGGAAGGCCCTGAAAGCAAAACTATCGGTTTTTCCTTGCTTCTTTCGGCAATAGCACCCGCAACGGTCTTTATTTCTTCGTCGATTTTTTTCTCTTCACGAAGGTAATCCTCTTTGCTATTAAATTTTTCGTTGATATAATTTGATGAAACGGTATTCATATTCATCGGCTCCGCATTTCCGTATATTGTATTCACGGCGGCGTTATTTGTTGCACGTTGCAACGAGATTAACGCCCTTTGCAATATCTTTTTTTACGATTTGTCCTATTTTTACGGGCGAATCGAGCGTTATGCCGTTTATTCGCTTCATAATATCGAATAACTCCGATTTTTTGACGGGTTTATCGGTTTTCACCGAAACCATTCCGCCCGACGAACATCTGACGGTTGTCGTAAGCACCCGCACGGGGCAAACGACTTCGCTTTCCGCATACTTCTTGCCCCGCAGGCAATCGTACCCTCTCACGTTTTCGACGATTCCGTCGTTTAATTCAACCGAAATTTTACACCCTTTCGGACACTCGATGCAAGTCAACTCTTTTTTCATTGCTTATCTCCTTCCAACTCTACGGAGAGTTCACCCGAAATATTATTAAGCGCAGTCGCCGAAAGTTTAACTTTTTGCATTTCACTCGGTACGAGAATCGGCTTTTTGTACGTCGCAATAATATTTTCGCCGCATTTGAGATTAACGCGGGCGTTTCTAATCGTTAAACGAACCCTGAAATAAAGCGAAATATCCTCTTCCGTATTCACGTCTATTTTTTGCGGTAAAACGTAAGAGATTCCGCTTCCGCCTCGCGTTGCGATATAATTTTTGATTTTTTCGCCGCTTAAAGAATATTCCGCAGCGGATTTTCCCGCAATTTCGGCTTCCTCAGAAACAAAATCCACCAAATCGTGTACTTGAAGTACGTTTCCGCAAGCAAAAATTCCTTTTACGGAAGTTTCGCGATATTGGTCGACGACCGCGCCTTTCGTTCCGGGCGAAAGCTCCACGCCTGCCTCCTTCGACAACTCGTTTTCGGGTATCAATCCGACCGAAAAAAGCACCGTGTCACAACCTATATGAATTTCCGTTCCGGAAATCGGCTTCTTGTTTTCGTCTACTTTTGAAACGACAACCCCCGTAACCCTCTCCTTGCCCTCGATTTTAGTTATCGTGTGGCTGAGATACAAAGGAATTCCAAAATCGTCGAGACACTGGACTATGTTACGAGTAAGACCGCTCGAATAAGGCATAATCTCGCACACGGCTTTAACCTTCGCACCTTCGAGCGTCATTCGCCTCGCCATAATAAGACCTATATCTCCCGAGCCTAAAATTACAACGTTTTTCCCCGGAAGAAAGCCTTTTATATTGACGAATTTTTGCGCCGCTCCTGCCGAAAAAATTCCTGCCGGACGAGAGCCCGGGATATTCAGCGCTCCCCTGCTCCTCTCGCGACAACCCATTGCGAGAACGACGGATTTCGCAAATATCGTAAAAACGCCGCATTGCGAATTTATCGCAGTAATTTTCTTATCGGCAGAAAGAGATAAAACCGTCGTTTCGGTCATTACTTCGATATTTCTTTTTTCGAGTTCTTTTATAAATCTGTCCGCATATTCCGGGCCGGTTAAACTCTCCTTAAATCTCGTAAGACCAAACCCGTTATGAATACACTGATTCAATATGCCCCCGAGTTGCTCGTCCCTTTCGATTATCAAAACGCTTTTTTCGCCGCAATCGTAAGCTTTTATCGCCGTTGCAGGCCCCGCCGCCCCACCGCCGATAACGACGACTCCGTAATTGTCCTTCATTTCGTTTTCCCCTCTAATATCTCCGAACCCGCGCCGCATTTCGTTATTTCCGTAAGTTCTTTTCCGAGTTCTCTTGCAAGAATCTCAACGATATACGGTTGGCAAAATCCTCCCTGACACCTGCCCATTCCGGCTCTCGTTCTGCGTTTTACGGCGTCCAAAGAGGCGGCTTTCGGGTTTTCGCGTATTGCCGAAATAATTTCGCCCTCGGTTATTTTTTCGCACCTGCAAACGATTTTTCCGTAACTCCCGTCGCGTTTGATAATTTCGTTTTTCTCTTCCGACGAAAGCTCGCCGAAAAAGTAATCGGGCTTACGATAGGGGTTAAAATCGGTTTTTTCTTCAAGTTTTAATCTTTTAGCCACCAGCTCTTCAACGACGTATTTACCTATCGCGGGGGCTGCTGTGAGTCCGGGTGATTCTATACCGATAAGTTCGATAAAACCTTTATTGTTTTTACTTTCCTCGATAATGAAATCGTGTTTATCGTTATACGCTCTCACTCCGGAAAACGAGGTAATCGTTTCGCCGAACGGAACGTTTTTAATCATCTCGGACGCTTTATCCGTAATCGCGGCAAGCCCTTCGGCCGTAGTATCGGTATCGTTCCCGACTATCTCCTCTGCCGTAGGCCCTAAAATCAAATTACCGTCTACCGTCGGAGAAACCAAAATTCCTTTACCCATCTTCGTCGGAGTGAAAAACAAAGTTGCGTTCGTAAGGTTTCCCGCCGTTTTATCGAGAAGAATATATTCCCCTCGACGAGCGTGAACCGCGTAATTATCCCCTGCAAGCTTCGATATTTCACCGCTGTTTATGCCCGCCGAATTTATAACGAGCCTCGTTTCGACGCATTCGCCATTTTCTGAAAAAACCTTGTAATGAGCGTTGATTTTTTCAACTTTTACGACTTTGAAATTACGTTTCAAATCCGCGCCGTTATCCATAGCGTTGCCTATTGCGGCAATGGTAAGATTATAAGGGCAAACTATGCCGCCCGTCCTTGCGAAAAGCGCGCCGACTGCATTATCGGATACGTTCGGTTCGAGAGCAAGCAGTTCCTCTTTGCCGAGAATTTCGAGGCCTTCAACCCCGTTTGCCTCGCCCCTGCGTTTAAGAGCCTTTAAAGTTTCAACCTGTTCGGCGTTGAAAGCAACAACCAAAGAGCCGTTGTTTTTATACTTCACTCCGAGCTCCTTGCAAACGGCTTTCATCATACGATTGCCTAAAACGTTAAACCGAGCCTTATTCGTTCCCTCTGCGGCGTCGAAGCCCGCGTGAACGATTCCGCTGTTGGCTTTGCTTTGCCCCATACAAACGTCGTCTTCGGCTTCAAGAAGGCAAATATTCAATTTATATCTTGATAATTCGCGCAGAACCATCGCCCCGACGACTCCACCGCCTATAACAGCAACGTCAAACATTTTCTCCTCCGATAAATCTTTTACAAAAACGAAACGACGTCGTTTAAACTATCAAGAACGAATTCCGGTTTCTTTTCGGAAGCCGGAATCATATCCGCCGTACCCTCTCCCGAAAGCACGAACAAAGTGTGAAAATCGCAATTCACGCCAAACGCTATGTCCGTATAAAGCCTGTCGCCGACCATCAAAAACTCGTCGGGCTTGGCAGTATATTCCTTTATAAGTTCTTTTCCGAAAAGGGTGTACGGCTTGCCGATTATCATATCCGGGCTTCTCCCCGTTGAGCTTTTTATCAATTCGATAAAAGAACCGACGTCCGGAAGCGGATATTTTTCGGACGGACAATTTATATCCGGATGCGTTGCGATATATTCGGCATTTTCCCTTAAATTATCGGTAAATTTGCAAAGTTTTACGTACGTCGTTTCCGTGTCGTACGCAAGCACGCAAACGTCCGCAACGCCGTCCTCGATAATTTTTATGCCGTTCTTTTGGAATTCTTTTTTTAAACTTTTCGTTCCGAGCAGGCGAACCGTTTTTCCTTTTCTTTCCGTTTTTAAAAAGTTTATAGTTGCCGTGCCGGACGTTTTCACCTCGTCGCCGCTTTTGAAAAGATTCAGTTTTTCAAGTTTATCGTAATATTTTTCGACGCTCTTGGAGGAATTATTCGTAAGGTATATCAGTTTCTTCCCCGAGCGTCTTAAAATTTCGAGAGTTTTATCCATCTCGCCGATAAGTTTTCCGCCGAGATAAACCGTGCCGTCCATATCGAGCAATATATATTTTACATCTTTTAAAACTTCTTTCAAATTATCCATCGTACAGTTCCTTTCACGATGAAATTATATATTATACGTAAATAAATGTCAATACAAAAAAAAGCGGATAACCGCTTTCTTTTTCATTATGCCGAACAAAAATAAAACGACGTCCGTATTATTATTGTCGGATATATTATTTTTTAATCCACGTCATCGGGATAAGCGTGAGCAATAAAGGATATATTTCAAGCCTTCCGAGAAGCATCGTAAACGTAAGCACAAGCTTGGAAAACAGGCTGTACTCCGCAAAACTTTGCGCAGGACCGACGCCCGCAAGTCCCGGGCCGACGTTATTTATACAAGTCAGCGTGGCCGTAAAATTCGTTTCGAAAACGCTGTCAGCCGCTAAACGACTGCACCACGGGTCGAACGAAAGCAATATAACCACGGCAATTATAATAAAGACGTAAACGCCGAGATACGTTCCTATGCCGTTAAGAGTGCTTTCCTCCACTCTTTTCCCTTCAAACTTCACAACGCTTGCCGTACGGGGGTGTAAAGCCTTTTTAAACTCCCTTTTAATGCCTCGCCATAAAATAACGAGCCTCGAAACTTTAATTCCGCCTGCCGTCGAACCGGCGCAGCCGCCGACGAACATAAGAAGCAAAAGCACCGTTTTAGCCGCAGCGTTCCATTG
>ERZ808278.1082-NODE-1082-length-12879-cov-4.773082_pt1 | contig 12879 bp, 10 predicted proteins | sample MGYA00521239_ERZ808278 | MGnify/ENA primary metagenome ERZ808278 (study PRJEB31516, sample SAMN03275600) | gut metagenome | biome: mammalia-associated habitat; material: feces | host: Papio cynocephalus | place: Kenya | collected 2012-07-17 ... | reverse complement strand
AAATTATTTTAGTAAGGCAAAGTTAGCACATCCCACCGCCATTACCAAATTCACCCAGCCAAAAAAGAGATTTCCCATCACACACAAAAACGCTTTTATTGTAGCTTGACGCCGTTAATCTCACTATCTCCTGAAATTTGGGATTGTTCAAACAATGACAGTTGTTGTGTATTATTTTCTTTCTTTTTTTTAGACTTTACATTTTTCTTTTTAGCTTTGCGCTTGGTTTTTATAGCTGCAATTTCTTCTGACGTATATGGATGGTCATTTTCTGTGGGGTGTGGATATTTACCTTCTATATATAGTTTTAGTAATCCAGCATGCGAAAGAGGCGATGAGGTATCTTTGTAATCATAATTTGTATTGTAATCCAGAAAAACCAAATCTTTTTCCTTCGCTCTTTGAGATATTCTTTTAACTAGCGAAATAACACTATCGACATTTTCCAACATCCATTCATAAGTTGGTAAATATATTAGAATTCTTGCTTGAAAGTAATCCAGTAATTCATTACTATAAAGTCCTTTTTGATGGCCTCTTGGTGGCCCATACTTACGCACAGTACGCTTAAGGTTTTTCATCGTGGCATTATGAAATGTTTCTTTGTCAACACCACAATTCTCAAAGACCTTAAGACCTTGCCAAACAGCTTCCACGCATGTTGCTGTGCAACGTCCTGAAAATGGTATAGGAATATTTCCATGGGGGTAAAACGGGCTGAGTATTTGGGCATATTTAGACTTTGATGTCAAGTCTAATATATCCTCTTTATCCACACCTGGATATTGCTCTTTTATGCTATCAATTTTTCTTCTTTTGTTTTCTATATATATACTCATATCAAGCAGGGTTCTATACGATTAAAGAAAGAAGGTGAGTCTCATAATGAATCTATATTCAAAATATATTTTATGGGCAAAAATGTTTTTACCATTATCTCTGCTTGCATATATTTGAAATCAGGATCATTACTTCTGACACATTCTCTTTTTGTAGCAGCAAAGTTAATCTTTTTTAGTGACTCCACATCGCCTCCATGAGAATGAAGTTTATCAGCTGCATTCATATCAGAAAATAAAGTATCTTTTAATTTTGCAACTTCTATAGAAATTTTGAGTACAACAATATCTGAGCCCTCTTGCTTTTTTCTATACGCCATAGGATGGCTTTTGCAGAGGCTTAGTCTTACATAATCTTGGAGACCATAGCTTCTATCCAAATACTCAGACAAATCATCGCCACCTTGGTCTGGTATCTCTATATTATGAGATTTCAAATAATGCCAGGAAAAGAGTCCACCAAGTTCTTTTATAGAAGATAAATTTTCTTTACTTGTAAAATGATAAAAACACTCTACATTGTTCTTTTTTAATATGTTTAAAATCTCTTTTTTGTCATCCTTGTATTCCTCTTCCACTTCTATACATCTCCATCCACCTTTGTAATAATACCAGTGTTCGAGTGCCTCAGTCTCTTTTCCTCTACTTGTAAAATGGGTAATAGAATTTTGTTTGTCGTCGATGTCGATTAAATCTGCGAAACCATTGTATTCCTCGTTTTCATCATCTTCTTCCTCATACTCTTCACATTCGTCTTCTCCCTCATCTTCTCCTTCTTCTTCCTCATACTCCTCAAACTCTTCCTCCTCGTCTTCATATTCGTCATCCTCAAATAGACACTGAAAATTTAAATTGCAAATATCTTCCTCATGTGCTATAATTTTTTCAATTGTGAGGATGTCATAATTTTTCCCATCTGCCAATGAGTTTTCCTTTAGAAAGGCGGCAAATCCCAACGGATATTGCTCTTTGAGACTTTCATATTTTGCGCAAATGGTTTGATATCTTTTTATCTTTTCGATATTGGATAAAACCCCATCTATTTTATTTACCCCATTGAAATTTTCCTCAAAGCATTTGACGCCTAATGGATATTTTCCTTTAATACTATGGTACTCTTTTTCTTTTTCTTTACGAATTTTACCATCAATTTCTATAATTTTATCTTTATGATCAACAATGGCTCTCTTTTCTTTAAAAGAAAGGCTATAATTTTCCAAAGATGACATATTTATCATCCCAGAATCTTTATTCCATCTTTCTACCGCTTCACGGTAATCAATAATGATTTTTTCATACTTTGAGCAAATTATTTGATATTTTTTTATTTCTTCGATACGGGACAAAACAACATCTATTTTATATTTCTCATGTCCCTTTATACGATTTTCCTCAATAAAACATTTGAAGCCTAATGGAAATTCTCTTTTAATCCTATCGTACTTTTCTTTTCGAATTTCGTCATTAATTTTTACTATTTCCTTTTTATGGGAAACAATTGTTTTCTTGTCTTTGAAAGAAAGGCTATAATTTTCCAAAGATGAAGTGTTTATCAACCCTGAATTATTATTCCATCTTTTTACCGCTTCATTGTAATCTATGATGATTTTGTCATACTCCCTTATTATTTGGGGAAAGAACATCTTTATTAAGGCATCACACAAACTCATATATAACAATTTTAAGTTTTTATGAATGTGAAAGTACAAAATCTTTGCCAAAACCTTTTCCACCCCCCCTATGTTATACATTTTTTAACCCAAATTTAATATTTAATAACTATTTTGGCAGAAGTGTTGTAACATAGAAACACTAAACCTCCTATTCCGTAAGAACAATGACGTAAACGCCAAAATGAGAGACCACTTATCCAAATATGAGAATTCAGAAAAGGACTCAGGCAACAGCTGCTCCTCTCCTTGTTGAAAACTCATGAAAGACAAGTTCTTTTGCAAAATACACTTAAAATACTTTGGTGGGTTAAAGATAAAACTCATAAGCTATTACTACCGTTTAATAATTACAGTCGAGGTTACAGGAAGGAGGGTTATATATTTTGGGCTATGACGTGATTTTATTGTAACTTTGCGCTGAAATGATATACCCTGCAAATTTTGAAACAAGAATAGGCTTTGATGTGGTGCGCCATGAGGTGGAGAAGCATTGCATCAGCTCGCTCGGCGTGGCTAACTGTCAGACAATGCGGTTTTCCGCCCGGTATGAGGAGGTGAGCACCTGGCTGTGCCAGACAAATGAGTTTCTTGCCATTCTGCAATCGAAGCAAGATTTTCCGCTCAACTATTTTTTCGACCTCCGCGCGCCTCTGAAGACGATTAGCGCTCCCGGTGCCTACATCTCGGCCGAGAATCTTTTTAACCTGCAGCGCTCGCTCACCACCATCAGCCACATCATCAGCTTTTTCCATACCGATGAGGACGGACACACGCCTTATCCCCAATTGAAGCGGCTGGCCGACAGTATGCTGGCGTTTCCGGAAATAGAGCGCGAGGCCGCACGCATTCTCGACAAGTTTGGCAACGTGAAAGACAGCGCCTCTCCCCTGCTCCGCGAGCTGCGCGCCACTATCGCCAGCACCACCGCCAGCATCAACGGCATCATGCGCCGGGTGATAGCACAAGGCAAGCAGTCGGGCTTCTTCGATGCCGACACCACCCCGTCGGTTCGCGACGGCCGGCTGGTGCTGCCTGTGGCTCCCATGCACAAGAGGAAGGTGAAGGGTATTGTGCACGATGAGTCGGCCTCGGGCAAGACTGTGTTTATCGAGCCGGAGGAGATAGTGGAGGCCAACAATCGCATTCGTGAGACGGAAGGCGAGATCAAGCGCGAGATTATCAGAATCTTGACCGAGGTTTCCGACCTGATTCGTCCGCACATTCCCGATCTACTCGCCACTTACAGCATATTAGGAATGCTCGACTTTATCCGCGCCAAGGCCTGTTTTGCCATAGATGTGGACGCACACATGCCACACATTGAGCAAAAGCCCGTAGTGGAATGGTATCACGCACAGCACCCAGCCCTATTCCTGTCGCTTAAAGAGCACGGGAAAGAAGTGGTGCCGCTCCACATTCAGCTCTCTGGAGAGCAGCGCATCCTTATCATTTCCGGCCCTAACGCCGGCGGCAAGTCGGTGTGTCTGAAAACGGTGGGCGTGGTGCAATATATGATGCAGTGTGGCATTCTGCCCACTCTTTACGAAAACTCACACATGGGCATCTTTAAGAGTGTGTTTATCGACATTGGCGACCAGCAATCCATAGAAGACGACCTGAGCACCTATAGTTCGCACCTTCAAAACATGAAGACCTTCCTAAGCCGGGGCGACAAGTCCACGCTGATTCTCATCGACGAGTTTGGCAGTGGCACAGAGCCGCAAATTGGCGCTGCCATTGCGCAAGCCATTCTGGAGCAGCTCAATCAAAAGCGGATGATGGGCGTAATCACCACGCACTACCAAAATTTGAAGCATTTCGCCGACGACACGCCTGGGCTGGTGAATGGCGCCATGCTCTACGACCGACAGCGCATGCAGCCCCTCTTCCAGCTATCGATAGGCTATCCCGGCAGTTCTTTCGCTATTGAGATAGCACGCAAAATCGGATTGCCTAACAGTGTGATAGAGAAAGCAAGTAGCCTGGTGGGCAGCGACTATATCAACATGGACAAATACTTGCTCGATATCGTGCGCGACAGAAAATACTGGGAAAACAAGCGTTACGAAATACACCAGAAAGAGAAGCGGCTGAATGGCATCGTGGCAGAATACGATGAGAAACTGGAGAAAATTGCCACAGAGCGCCAGCTCATCATCAAAGACGCCAAAAGCGAAGCACAGGAGATTCTGAAAAAAAGTAATGCACAAATAGAGCGCACTATCAAGGAAATCAAGGAAATGCAGGCAGAGAAGGAAAAGACACGCCTGGTGCGACAGCAGCTCGATGACTTCAAACGCCGTCTTCAGCAAGACAAGGATAGCGATATGCCTGACAAAATCAAGCAGTTGGCGCCTAAAAAACCTTTGAAACTAAAAAAGCAAAAGCCCGCTAAGGAGAAAAGCGCCCCTGCCGAGACCCGCACACTCGAAGTGGGCGACAATGTGGTGATAAAAGGGGCATCCACCGTGGGATGCATACTCGGCATTGAGGGGAAATACGCCATAGTGGCTTTCGGGAACTTAAAGACCCGCGTGGAGATAAAACGGCTGGAGCGCACACTTAAACAGGTGACAAAGACGACCGAGACATCATCTGTGAGCGCATCCACCACAAGCGAAATGCGCGCTCGCCAGCTCAACTTCAAACCCGACATTGATGTGAGGGGTATGCGTGGCGATGAAGCAGTGCAAGCCGTAACCTACTTCATCGACGATGCCATACAGTTCAGCCAGCCACGCGTAAGAATTCTCCACGGCACAGGCACAGGCATACTCAAACAGCTCATTCGCCAATACCTCAATTCGGTAAAGGAAGTGAAAAGCTATCGCGATGAGCATGTGCAGTTTGGGGGAGCCGGCATCACAGTGGTTGACCTAAAGTAATAAAGCTCCATCACACACACACAGAAAGAGGAGGCACTTCATAAAAAAGCGCCTCCTCTCCTCATTATATGAGAAATGGTTAGAGATATTTCAACGTTACTTCTTCGACATGGTGCTGAGCGCTTCCATTGTGGCTTTCTGGATAGCTGCATCGGCTTGCTTCTTGCATGCGTATTTCGCGATTTTAGCCTTCGACTGAACGCCAAATTGCTTCACAAGCGTGTCGATTTGCTTCTTCTGGTAGTCCGACAGGCCCTTATACACATTGTTCATTCCAAGGAACGACTTCGTGTAGCTATACATAGAGTTTGCCACAGCATCTGCGCTTGAAGCACTTTTCATCTTTGTGATAGCACTGGTGAGCGTTGACTTCAGCTGGTTGAACTGCGCTGTGGAAACTTTTGCTGCCTCCACCGACTTAGTGGTCTGCGTTTTTGCTTGGGTTTTGCTTGTGACCTTAACAGGAGCTGCAAATGCGGCCACACATGCAATTGAGAGTATGAATAATTTCAGTTTCATAATTATGTTTTTATAAATCTAATGTGCAAAAGTAGCACTTTTCCTAAAAATATGCTATATATGCAGCCTTAAAGTGTGTCAATAAGTGTATCCATTTTCCTTTTTTTATGACCATCCAAGTATTCGAGCAAGCCTTTCATCACTGCTCTTGACTGGCTATATCCGCAATAGGGATAAGTGATTATTACATTCCCACCAATAAAGAAGCTAATGACAGGATCCGATGTGACAGATTCCACCACACGGGTATTTGTAGTGGTCACCGTGGGATCGGGAAGCAGCGAACTCATATACACACCTTTCATTCCCGCCATCATGTGCGCAGCTGCCATTCGCCTATTTCTCGCGTCCTCATCCACCATGGTATTGGTGTCACACACCACACGGCTGCTTCGGCTTACAGGAGCCGACAATGTGTAACCATAAAAATCCTTAATAGAGAACGCCTTTCCATTTAAAACAATCAAGCCTTTCTCCTTATACACAAGTATATACTCATCCTCTTTCAGGTGCGTCATTTCCCATGTGCGGTAGTCAACCAAATCAGACTCTATAAACAGCTTAGCCTCGTCAGGCAAATCAGCATATATGGTATCATTGTAAGGGCCCACATCACTCCTCCATGGAAACAAGAACTTCTCATACTGACACTCTAAAAAATCATGGTTATAGGTTATCTTTATGTCGGGCGGGCCTAACTGTCCTTCAGGTGTGTTCTTATACCTTTCACGCACCTGTTTTGCCTCGCCTTTCACGCTTTCGTAGAAAAATAAAGGAGAACCGGTTTTACCATCATTGCTTACAAATACAAAGCCAAGCACAAACATTAGAAAACAAGCAGCAGCAAGCACAAACCAAAACAATAGGTTGATATCGCGAAAAAGCCACAGCAGCGGAATAGCAAGAAGCAGCACAATGACGCAAAGCCAAATTGTATCAAGCATCTGCTTCCACCTGTATTTATAATAAAGTTTGATATACGGGTTAGTGTTCATGGTGTTTATTTAAATTTATTTAAGTGTAATTTCAAGTATGACTGTTTGATAATTCCAATTCCTAAATGATGTGAAAATCGTCGGCATCCTGCCAAACCGGAAATTTTTCACGAAAGCGGTTAAGGGCTGGCAGCGACAGGTCGGCGGCAATCACAGAGCTTGCGCCACGCTCAGTAATCAGTTTGCCTTTGAAATCAATCACAAACGACGAGCCTTCACTAAACTCAAGCCCATCCTTATCAGCGCCACAACGATTCAGGCCAAGCACATACGCCTCATTTTCAATAGCACGGGCAAACAAAAGCTGACGCCATGCGCTTTCCCTTGCTTTGGGCCAGTTGGCTACCGCCAAAAGAACGTCGTATTCATTTTTCACATTACGGCAGAACACTGGGAAACGCAAATCATAGCACACCATCATCTTTATGTTAAACCCTCTAAACCTGATAATCGGTGCAAGCGAGTGGCCCTGCTTAAACACCTTGTCCTCCCCCCCGAAGGTAAACAGATGTCGCTTGTCGTAAAAGGTTTCCTCTCCGTTCGGCTCCACAAAGAAAGCCCGATTATAGAGCAGGCCTGCCGTATGGGCCAAAAACGAACCCGCTATAGCACACTGGTAGTCAGTGGCAAGCTGATGAATAGTGCTGACCGTATCGTCAATGTTACGCTCAGCTACCTCCATAGCCTGCTCACGCTCAGAAACAAAGCCTGTGGTAAACAATTCTGGCACCACCACCAAGTCGGTCCCTTCTGGCACGTTCTGCATATTGCGCCTTAATTGTGCAAGGTTTGCCTGTTTGTCGCCATCAATGATAGCGTCTTCAATCAGCGATACTCTTAAATTACGGGAAAACATAACCACTCCTTTTTAATTATAAGCCTGTAGAAAATTTTTCTGGATAACGTGCCATATAGCCCTTATCCTTATAGTAGCGAAGAATGGTGTCTAAATCTGCATCAAAATCGCCTGTGGGAGTAAACACCTTGTCAAGGCATGCCACCTTGTTTTTATAATCAATATATGCAAGTATGAGTGGCACATTTGCCTCTGTGGCCACCACGAGCGCGCCCTTGTGCCAATTCTTATTGAGGCTGCGTGTGCCTTCAGGCGTAACGGCTATGGCAAGCGAGTCGGCACTGGCGTAGGCCTTGACCAGCGAATCGGTAAGAGAGCCTTTTCCTTCACCCTTCTTGCCCCGATACACCGGCACCCCACCTATAGCCTTAAGCAAATAGCCCAACGGAAAGAAGAACCATGCGCTCTTCATCAGAAACCCAGCAGAAAGACCAGCAGAACGTATTGCCAACTCTCCCACCAGAAAATCCCAGTTGCTTGTGTGAGGGGCAACGCATATCACGCATTTTTTTGTGGCGGGAATATTCACCTTGAAACTCCAGCCCAACTTATGCAATAACAAATGAGCGAATTTCACTTCCTTTTCTCTATAAATTACAAATATAAAAAAGCGTGTTTCTAAAAAAACGCACACAACTCATGAAAACATATCAGCTCCTATGCCATACGCTTTCATAAGTTGGCGTTTTCAAAAAAAATATTAAATGAAGATTGACGCAGTGATGCCTCTCATAAAAAAGCTGGCGCCAATATCGCCGTCCTCTCCAAAGCCCTTTATTACTTGGTTTTGGGCAACAGCGCATTCATTGCCTCCACAATTTTTTCAGTTTCACCACGCATATAGTCGCCAAGAGCTTTCTCCACTGCCTTGAAATAGACACGGCGGGCCTTGTTGTATTCCTTCTTGTTCTCAAAGTCGCGTTGCACCTTGTCGTAGCTTACCGACACACGGTTCACAGCCTCCTCCTGAAGAAGGGCTATGTCGAGAATTATCTTGTCCCAAGCCTCCACGTCAGTTTCTTTAATAGCGCTTTCAGCGACCACGCATTTGCCTGCCATGTCACCACATGCGAAGCGAATAGCTTTCTTTAAATCCCTTTTGTTAGCCATAATATTCTAATATATTAATTTTAACGGAGCCACACTTGGCTCCCAACTTTTTTGCTAAATTACAAAAAAATACTGACTTTCCATCTCAATCACCAACCTAAATCATACTATCGTTTTAAAATTTTAAAATTTGAAGCACACAAGCGTGGTTATGGCATCAAAATCCCAGTTAATGGAAATAAAGTGCTACCTTTGCACTCTGAAATTTCTCTATACTCTACATCAATTTTAAAACCATACTTTTTATAAAAATGGAAAAAACATTAGTGATTTTGAAGCCGTCATGCCTCCAGAGGGGATTGGTGGGCGAAGTGACTAAACGATTTGAGCAAAAGGGGCTGCGCCTTGCCGGCATGAAAATGTGCCAGCTCACCGACGAGCAAATGAGCGAGCACTATGCACAGCACGCAGGAAAGCCCTTTTTCCAGCAATTGAAAGACGCCATGATGGTAACCCCTGTGATCGTGTGCTGCTATGAAGGCGTAGGCGCTGTGGAAGTGGTTCGTCAAATGGCGGGCGCCACAAGTGGAAGAAAGGCCTTGCCCGGCACAATTCGTGGCGATTTCAGCATGTCGTTTCAAGAAAACATTGTTCACACAAGCGACTCTCTTGAAAACGCAGAAGTGGAACTCAAGCGGTTTTTTAACGATGATGAAATATTTGACTACAGTCTTCCTCACTTCTATTTTCTTTACGCCCCCGACGAACTATAATAAAAATCACACTCATGCGCCCGCTGTCAAAAAAAACCTCACTTTGCATTTTCTGGACGTTCTTGGCACTTATCCTGTGCACCATCATCACAAGCCTCCTTACTGAATGGGAAGCGATAGTATATGTGATGAAGGGCTTGTTTGTGGCACTGCTGCTGTTCTGTGGCATTCAGATCTACACGCTCACGCAGCGAAGCGTCTGCAAAAAAACGGTCATGTCAATGGCGGTCAGCACATTGATTATTTTCACCCTCATGACGGCCTTGTCTTTCGTGCTGGGCATTTACGACACAGTAGCAGAAACCGTCAAAAACAACCTGTTCATGAGCTGTATGGCCATTGTCATCGACAATTGGTACTGTGCCATCAATAAGCAAAATAAGTAATAGGCAGTTCATTCACATACAAGCACAGAAAAAGAGCGCGAGTGGAGAACACCCGCGCTCTTTCTCATATCAGTCGCACTCGCACCGCCCCTTAGGGGAATATGCGATTGTCATCGCCTCATAGTTTACTTAATAATCACCTTCTTACCATTGATGATATTAAAGCCCTTTTGTGGTGCAGAAAGTTTACGTCCCATCATATCATAGATGCCATTGTTAGCATTTTCTTGCTTCTTCACATCTGTAACGCTTGTCGGTTCCTTCGTCACATAGCACAACTGAGGAGCAATGCACATCGACAGCGGTTGATCCACACTCTCAAACCATGTATAGGTGCCAAGAGGCTTATAATTTGCATCCTCATCTTCAAGAAGGTGGTATGCAGAATTACGCTCACCCTCTCCTCGAGCCACACAAAGAATGTTCACCTTGTCGTTTTCGCCCTGTGGGAAACCGCCGACCACCACAAAGAAGTCCGATTCCACGCTGACGGGAGCCTCAAACATAAATTTAGTAGGCACCACTTCCTCTGAGTCATAAGCCAGCTCCGACACTTTCTTCTTTGCTATGGCAAGCGTATCGCCAGGCATGCCCTTGGCATTTGGCAGACACAAGCTTACGGTGAGTTCTGCATTCTGGTCGGCAGCTGTCACATTGTCGAAATAGATGCTCACGCCATCCACTTGCGCTGTAGCGATAGGCTTGTGGTAACGCTCAGCAAATGCCTTCATGCCCACAAAGTTTGTGCCGGCATAATTGCCATACCAGCCGAGCGAAATGCCACCTATATTATCAACTTCGTCAGAAGAAATGTTCCAAACCTCCTGAGTGCCGCCAGCCTGAATTGCATTCACAAGGAAGTCACGGGCCGAACCTGCAGCATTTGCCACCACAAGCTCAAGTCCGTATTTGCCATCTTTGGTATAGGTGACGGTTGGATTCTGCTCAGTGCTTTCCGTCACATCTGTACCATCAAATTTCCACTTCCAGCTGGTCGGATGGCCTGTGGAAAGGTCTTTGAATTGCAAAGGAACATTGGTTGGCACAAATGCGTAAGCATAAGGTGAATAATATGCGCCTTCAGGCATACCGATATGAGCTTTTGGTGCAGCCACATTCACCACCACATAATCTTGCTTGGCGGTTTCGGCACGCTCCTCGCCCTTGGCCACGGCGAGCTTCACGGTGTATTTACCAGCCTTGTCGAATTTCACCACTGGGTTTTTAACGTTGAAGGTTGATGGCGTTACGCCTTCTATTGTCCACTCCCATTTAGTGGGATGGCCTTGTGAAAGATCTTTGAAGTGCACTTCATCGCCCTCAAAAATAGTGATTTTTGCATCGGCGGAGGTGTCTTCTCGCTTAATCTTGAAACCATCGATAGCCATATTGTCGCCAGCAGTGCCTTCATAGATAAATTCAAAAGTGCACTTGTGGCCCGCGTATTTTGCTATATCGATATTGAATTTCTCCCAACTCGGGCCGTCAAAAGAATTGTCCTGAGCCCATTTAAAGGCATCGAACAGCGTGGATTGAGTGTTGTCTGTAAGATCGTTGACCATCAGTTTCAAATTTGCGGCATACAGCCACACGCCACTAAAGCAAAGGTAGAACTCCACCTTACTATTGGCCTGAACTTCAATTTCGGGCGAAACGGCACGTTCTCTCTGCTTACTATTGTCGTAGAAGATTGTCAGCGAGTACTTGCTACTTGAGTCTATGGTAGAGAAATTAGGCACAGATGTGAATGGAGCAGCCTCCGAGAGTGTCCATGTGGAATTGTTGTTGACACCATAATATTTCCACGTGGAAGCCTCGTCCACGCTATCCCAACCCTGCGTGTAATAAGCCACGGAACTTTCCTCTGCACTGAAATCAGCTTTAAGTGGAATATTCATAACAAACTTATATGAAGCGGGCAAACCCACGTTGTTGTCGCCCACTGCCACACATAGGAGCGTGCAAGTGGAATCGATTGTCACCTCTGCCGTATTGCCTGGCACTATCACAGTTTTCTCGTCGTAGCCCAAATCATCCACATTGGTAATCTCTGTACTATACCATATTGCCTTACACAATGGGTTGCTACTGGTGATGGTCACTGTCACTGGCTGAGTGAAAGTGCCACCCTTCACGCTCACTTCTGGAGCAGGGATCACCGGTTTTGCTATCACATTAAGTGTATAAGAGGCAGTGGCTGCCTTGTAGTCGTCGTTGCCAGCGAAGGTGGCGGTCACGGTAGCGCTGCCGGTCTTCTTGCCAGTTGTGAAGATTTTACCAGTCTGGCCGTTAACCACAGCAAGTGTGGTATCAGAGCATGAATAAGTGATGGGCGACACCTTGTATGGGTTAGTCAAAGGATTGGCCGAGGCGTTATCCCCCGACTCCACAGTCACTTCTGTTGTGGAATATGAGAGTTCTGGGTCTTTTGGTTCTGGCTTTATTATGCCAGCGCCATCATATTCAATAGCCATGCTAAAGAAGTAGATAATGCCAGGGGCATCAGAAGGCTGGTCCATCGTGATACAGATTTCGCCTTCTTGCGCTTCGGCTTGTGGTGTGAATGTGTAGACGGTCTGCGTCGACGTCGGTTTAATGGCGTTGCCATAGTTGACACCATTTACCGACACGCCAATCGTTACATTCTGGTTATCGGCTTTCACTTTGGCTTCAATCTTCACAGAAAGAATTTTGCCTTGAAGCCTTGTGGTTTTGAGAGTGGCATGGGTTACCGGGCTCTTGGCCGAACCAAAGTATTGACCAGAAGATGCCGTAAATGCAGTGACAGAAGTGTTGCCTCTGTAGGTCCATTCAAGCTGCTTAAGCATGGTGGTCTGAACGGTATCACTATTATTAGAAATGTGATAAAAGCCCTCTCCACCATTAGCTCGCGACGTGTTCCA
>ERZ808278.1081-NODE-1081-length-12888-cov-3.627679_pt1 | contig 12888 bp, 10 predicted proteins | sample MGYA00521239_ERZ808278 | MGnify/ENA primary metagenome ERZ808278 (study PRJEB31516, sample SAMN03275600) | gut metagenome | biome: mammalia-associated habitat; material: feces | host: Papio cynocephalus | place: Kenya | collected 2012-07-17 ... | reverse complement strand
AGATACGAATTCAAAGACTCATCTAACTAATCATTACTAAGAAACAAGGTGTGGTGAGAACCTCCATTAAGTAGTCAAAGCCACAGGTATAAAATACAAATCCACATTACTTATTTATATAATACCAATAAACCAAACCGTAATCAACCACGGATTAAAAGGTTGATAGAAAGGAGAAAGGTATAATGTAACGACCGTTAGATGAGTTAATTACATTATACCAGGTACAAGTATTGCAATGGTTATAGTACATTTATTTATGTGCTTGATTACGAGGGGAGCGTGGATAATAATTCTTTTGATTTGGTTAATTATAAAAGCATGTTCAAAAAAATAAGTAAATATATATTTTTGTAGAAAATTATAGAAATATTTTAAATATTATCTTGATTTTTTGTAAAAATATGATACAATATAAAATAAGAGGAAGGGGATAACTTATGAAAAAATTAAAATCAACCACACCGATGCTCTTGGCAATGATAGTGCTTTTAATCAATATCCTTGCACAAGCGCAAACTGTAACCGACAAATCGGAAAATACAGATGATCAGGTTTCTGTGTCCGAAGAACAATCAATTGATACGCCAAGCAATTCTGATTTGGAAATCATGGTCTATCAATACGAAAATGGAGAACGCAATGTGGTCTACACAGGTGCTCTGGGAGGATATGACGGTGGTCGATGGAGCAATATTAATTTTACGGGAATCCAATTTTTTATGTTATGGAATTTAAGTAATTCTGATAATAATGAGGTTCTGTATATTGCCCCGGTTGAACCTCAGGACGAACCTCAAAATGAAGTTAAGGATGAGCAGAACACTGCTGATAATGCGGTGTTAGCGCTGCAAACACGGGGGATAGAATGTAATGTGAATCTGATGTATGATGGGGCGTATTCGGAGCGCATTATGATTCGGAATCAACAGCTTAGTGTACCGATCAAAATATCAAACACGAGTAATAGTGATCGGGATATTATTTGCTATTTTGCCGAATATGATGAAAACGGTCAATTATTAAGCACGGTTTTGGGAGAAAGTATTCCGATAGGAAAAAAGCGCTCCATCGTTACGAATATTACAAAGACCTTTTCACCCGAAGCAAAGACTGCGAAAATTTTTGTTTGGGATAATGAAAATCTGCAACCGGTAACGGGAGCCATTACGCTGGATGAAAACGATGGGGATTACTATGCCGATACAATGGAAGAAGCACAGACTTATGATACGCAGTATTCTATTAAAGGCATGATTAATACCGAGGATGATGTGGATTATATTAAAATTGTGCCGGAGGTAAGTGGACTTTACACTCTTAACTGTATTAGTCTGACTAATGCAGTGGCGACATTATATAATCATCGTCACACTGTCCTGTCATCTCGATTTAAAAGTTATCAAAAAACTCTTTATTCAAATCAGGAGTATTACATAAAAATAACGGGAGATGTCGGAGATTATCTTTTGACAATCCAAGGCGATGTACCAAGCGCAGCGGAAAATTTCAGCATTTATGATTTTGATATTGATACCAATGTCTATAAAAAATCAATTCTGAATATGTGTCAGGAGCTTTTGTACAGCGATGAGGAAAACTCTCGGAAAATGTATCGCGAATATGAAAAAATTCTTCAAAAAGAATCCGAATTACATAGATTGCCGGATTTTTTGGCAGGACACCCGAAAGAATTAGAAAACTTTGATGAAGTGGTAAACCAATATTATGCGACCAAATACAATGAATTGGCAGCTGTGCGGCAGGAATATCTGGATTTGATTGATCAATATACAGATGTAAACTCAGAAAGCGTGCAGCTGATGAATACAGAATCGGAAAATGAGTATCCGATTGTTGGTAAATATTATCCGAGTTTATACTCAACAGAAGGCATAGAGGATCCGGATACGGAAGAGTCGGTTTCTTTAATGGCATCACAAAGTACTCCATCTTTGACCATAACGAAAACAACATCGACATCCATTACGTATAATGTGACTTTCCCGGTATCGGGAGCAACGGGGAATGCAATTTATCTTGTCAATTTTAATAATTCCAACGGATATACCACGGAAGCTAATGTATATGGCTCTAAGTCGATACATCATCAGAACGGAACGTATAACATTGATCACTTGCATCCGGGTGGAATATATATCGTGGAAATGTTATGGTCAACCGATGGCGGGAAAACTTATGGAGAAGAAAATTCAATATGTCGTTTTGTACAGCTGCCTTGCGAAACCACAGAAAATTTGCAAATGTATGATAATGGCGGCCGAGTGGCGGCATATATCGAACCCGAAGATAAAAAGCTTGCAAATTATGATGATTTTGAGACATGGCTTGACAGGATGGATAAAACATACGGAGCACTCAGAGAGCTTACGGGATATACTCCGTATAATGCTCAAAAAATAATTATGCAATCCACGCGAGAGAATTTGAATGAACGTTTTAACAATGTTGATGGTAAAAATTACTGGTGGGTGACATTTGGATATGCTGATTCTACGCGGATATTCAAGCATAGCAAAGCATTTACGCAAGGACACATGTACAGGCTGTCACAAAACGATTGGGGATTTACACCAATACATGAATTGAGCCATACTTTTGACTGTAATGGATGGAATTTTGATTCTGAAACATTAGCACAGTTCAAATCATATTATGTTTGTGATAAGCTTAAAGCGAAAATTTATGAACCCGGACGTTTTAACAACAGTAGTCATGGATGGTATACGGTATTTGGACAGTTATACCAATTCATTTGATAAAGGTACTTATGCATCTGAGGGGTTTGCAGCAGTGCTGATTGAGATACAGCAAGAAATCGGTTGGGAGCCGTTTAAAAAGACTTTTCGATATTTTTCGGGTTTGTCTTATAGCCAAGCACCAAGCACGGATGGGGAAAAGCTAAAGCTGTTTTTAACAAAATTAAAGGACTATTCGGGAAAGGATGTTCTTTCGTACATATCAGCAAGAGATCAAGGGATTATTAATAGTCATTACGGAATCACGCTGGATTATGTTACACCGATTATACCGATTATCGGGAGTGGGGATAGCAGTGCTGTTATTTCTGCGGAACAGGGCGAGTATGCAGTGTACACCTTTACGCCGAGTCAATCGGGGAACTATTATGTTTACACCTCGCCATATGCAGGCAGTGGTATCAGTAATGATACGTATATAGAGGTTTATACAGATTCAGAAATGAAAAACATGATTGCCTCAAATGACGATTATGGCGGCAGCCGGTTCTCAAAGGTTAATATTGCGATGACAGCCGGAACGGCTTATTATGTCAAGGTTCGGCATTATAAAAACGGGCAGTTGCTTTCACAGATTAATATTACACAGGATATTCCTACGCAAGCCTTGACAATCGGCGACAGTCAAGATATAATAACAGCATATGGGGAATATGCGATGTATACGTTTACTCCGGAAGTGTCAGGATTGTATGCTTTTGAGGTAACGGGTTACAACGGAGGAACGCTGAATTATGATACGTATATCAAGCTGTACACGGACGAGGCTTTGACGCAACAGATTGGAAACGATCCTACAAAAATTGTAGCTAATTTAAAAGAAGGGCGCACATATTATTTGCAATTCAGCGGCTTTTTGATGCGATATGCAAGGGGCAGGATAACAGTTCGGGAAACCGGTACACTTGAATTTACCAAGAGAAATGACAGCAGTTTCATTTATGTGAATAATCCGGAGTATATTGCAAATCGTGATATTGTAGATGATGTTGCATCAAGACAAGATAAACTTTTTGAACAAAAAAACATCACAGGAAAGAATACCTATTATCAAACACATTTGGCGTGGTATAATTCAGAAGATGATGAAAATTTCTATCCACAGCAAGACAATTTCTATGTGGGAATAGATTTCTATAATCCGAACAACTATGCGGTGAATGTAGATGTAAGTAATTTAGTTGCTGCGGAAAATAAGACATATTTGAGCCATTATGTAAACAAGACCGGTGAAAATCTGGAAACGATAACGATACAGCCATATAAACATGCACAGCTGTTTGATTATACGGCAGATAAATTTGAGTGCCATAGAGTGGGAGAACTCCCAAGCTTATTTATTATGTTTGATTTTGATGTAAAAAAATCAACAGGTGGAACTATTCCAAATGGACAGGGAATCACTTTGAGTTCTTTGGCTGCGTATGATTATGAAAATATGCGATTAAAGGAAGGAAATGAAAACGATCTTGTTTGCAATGATGTTTCGTTAAAACATGGCAATGTACTTTATGGATATGAATCACGTCCAACCGAACATGATTTAAATATCAAATATAAAGGTATTGCAAGGAATCAGTCCAATCAAATAGATGCAAATATCGAGTTGGCAATTGATAATAATACCAATGGTGCGATCCCAATCCAATTAAAGGATAATGGCGATTTGATAAACGGATGCTATCCGGCAAAACAGACCGATTGGAATGTTCAAATCAACCCGATTCATGATACTTATGAAGCATTGGTTCATACCACGGTCGGAAACTTGCATAAGTTTACTTACCATTTTGATGATACAAAGCAATGGTTTTTTGACTATAAGCATCGCAATACAAATTATCTTACCAGTGGCGATGATAGTGTGGAGAGTATCAATCAGCCTGTGCCGGAGGATGTTCTGACACGAGCAAGAAGTGAAATTATGTCAGGACATAAATCCACGAATGGCTCTTTGGATGATGCTGCATTGGAGATGGGTTCGTGGGGAGTTGTATATCATTATACGATAACCGTAAACAATACAGGAACGAAAACAAGGAAGTTAAAATACAGAGTAAGAGCCACTGCACATTATACGTTAATTGGTATGCGTGAAAACAGCAATGAGCAATATACCTTTAAAGACACCGGGGGAGATTCGGAACGTCAAATACCGTTTGAAGTAGAAATACCACCCGGTCAGAAAACGTTTGAAGTTGTTACCTTGTGTGGCGGTGGAAATGGCGGTTTGGAGAATACACTGATAATTGAGTAAGGAGGTTTTACAATGAAAAAAATATTATTGATGTTAGCTATAATTATGACAATGCTTTTGTGTAATTGGACTATTGTTAGTGCTGAAGAAGTGGAAGGATTATCCGAAGCTTTGGATAAAATTATTATGGATCGTAATTTTACACAGGAACAATTTGATGAAATGGATGAGGAATATATCAAAGATTTTGATTATCGTTTTTGGGATCATATGCTGAAACAACTAAAACTGTTGGGGAGAATGCATACAAACAGCGATGAAGAAGAGTATGAGTATTGCTTAAATAGAGATCGACCTGATTATGCATATGGTCTTCTTATGTCTAAAGTAAGCAATAAGTATGCAAAACAATACACAGAAAACGGTGTGCTTAGTTATTTATTTGATAACAATGGTCAGTATTGGGTGGCTATGCATAAGAGAGGAATAGGTACTGCTGCGGCGTTTGCATTAGACGGCACACGTATCTATGATTATGACATAATTACAATTACACAAGAAATGATAGACTTTTTGAAAGACAAGAAATCAATAGAAGATCAGTTGTTGGCAAATGGAGAAACCAAGGTTGATGATTTAAAGGTGTTTAGTGTACGATATGGGATTACATTACTGTATATTAAATGTGCTTCAAATGAATACTTGATGAAGCTATATGGAAATGATGAATCTGAAGAATGTATTCCCCAAATAGAGGAATACACCTTATACCCTGCTCAAGAGGTGGTAGAGGCATTGGCATCACATGAGGGAGAGGATTGGCCCTATAGACAATTAATTGCAAGAGAGATGGTTCAAACAAAACCCGTCTACACCACAGAAGCTCAAAGCCTGCAAGAGGAAGGCTTGTTAAACGGGAATGAAAATGGATTGGATCTGTTAAAGCCGCTTACAAGAATTGAGGCAACAGCGATTCTTGTGCGTGCAATGGGTCTTGAGGATACACAAACCTCTGCTACCTCGTATTTCGCCGATATTCAAAGTGATAATTGGGGGGCAAAATATGCAAACATCGCAAAAGATAAAGGCATTACCACAGGCGTGGGAGATGACTTGTTTGCACCGAATGATACGATTACAGCAAGTCAGTTTGCAACGTTGATATTACGGAACATGGGCGAGAATCCCGATTGGCAGACTGCCATCAATACCTTTGTGGAAAGAGGGCTCATCACTTCTGAACAGGCTGAAAAAATGGATTTATTCACACGTGGGGATATGGCAAAAATCATTTACGAAACACAACAGCGTGGGTTGTTACGGTAATATCTACAAACATGCATTCCAACGGTACTGTCTTAAAGCAGTACCGTTTTGTTTATCCCCAATAAATTCTCCTATATAAAAAAACGAGCGAATAAATTTCGCTCGTTTCCATAAAAACATATATAACAAATGCACTCTACTCAATTTTGTGATTTTTTATTTTTCGCGTGGAAGGAAATATCCTTTAATACAATTAGGATTTCTGACACATACTTGAATATGCGATTTTTCTTTTATCCCGGAATCTGGAAAGGCATCTTTCCCTTCTTAAAAATATCCATATACTGTATCAAATTTGATATTTTTATCCTTCATCATTGTGTGGAGGTTTTTTATTACAGCACAATCTAATGGGCGAATCAAATTAAAACCCCCATCATCTGGATATTGGTTTTTCAATTCATTTGAGATGCTCAATCCTAATTTCTTGAAACTTTCTTCTAACATATTATAACTTTTTTGTAAAAGAAGAATCGAATTGCGTTCGCAAAAGTTTAGACATACTCCAAGATTGATGACGGCACCTAAAACATATGGTTCTTTAATTATATTAGGTTTTCGCTTATGAGTTTGACAAGCCCACTCATAAGCTCTTTGAGGATCATTGAGCCAAAAATATATTCCATCGCCTAACCAGTCATACGAATTTGTACTGGCTATCAGATGTTTTCTTGGAGAATTTAATATTTCTTTAGCAACAGACTTGTCACAACCATGAAAGCCAATTACTGTTTGCGCTGCTTGCTGATATATGGACGAGTCGTAATTATTTTCTTTCACCAGAAACCTCGCTTGATTTTAGAATCATACCTTTATAAACACCTTTTATCTGATTGTCTTTGTTTAAGATGCCACAGTTTCTTAAAATGGTTCTTGCTTCTGTTACAGTTATTTTTTTGATAGGAGACGTTGCTACCTTTATTATAGTCTCATTTACAGTTCTCATATAATCAGCTCCAATCTTACACATATATTATACCACCTCTTTAATATTTTGTCAATCAATATTATATGTTTTGATAGTGTCATAATATACAAAATAATAATTATTATGAGAAAAAACGGGATATTTACAACATGGTCGCCTCGCTTTTTCTTTTTATGCAGGAGGAGGGGATATGACATCGAGGGATGTAAATATAGATACACATAAGATTTTTTACTGACTAATGTTGTTGCTTAAGTATATAATGTTAGCATCAATCAAGTCATACTTCAAATGAAACATGGGCAAGGTATATTTATGAATTTTGAAAAAAAATAATATGTAAGATTTAGTGTACTTATAAATTTTCGCCTTCAATTTATTGACAAAGCTGTTGTTTGATGATATAATAGTTTATGAGAAGTTGTATAAAGATAAAGGTGAATAATGATGAGTAACCCAATTAAATTAGATGGCTTGTGGACTGAGGGGTATGCCCTTGATTATCACACTGTTTCAAGTAAATATCTTGGCGAAGATCCTTTTGGTAACAAAAGATTTGATACCACATATACCGAAGTGGGTGAGTTACTATATCGAATGAAATATAACGGAAGGGAGAATAATTCCGTCGATATATTGAACTTGTGTATTCCATTTTTAGATGGTTGGATAAGAAGTAAACAAATTGATTGCATTCTTCCGATGCCTCCCTCCGAGAAAAGAAGCACTCAGCCGGTTTTTCTAATTGCCGAAAAATAGCAAATCATTATAACATACCTTACGTAAATGATGTGTTACATAAAAACTCAAAAGTACCATCAAAAACTATGGTAAAAGGGAACAAAGATTTAACAGGAACTATAGATGTACTAAAGAGTGCTGTGCGACATTGTAATCTATTACTGATTGATGATTTATTTTCTACAGGTGCAACAGCAACGGAGTGTACACGCAAATTAAAAGAAGACCCATTGATTGATGAGATCTATGTTTTTGCTATTTCAAAGACAAGAACATAATTTGATGAGGTGATGGTTATGAAAATATTTATTGCGGGTGCAAGAAATATTACAAGTCTTGATGATAATGTAAAGGCAAAACTTATGTCTATATATAATAATAAGCACAGTGTTTTTGTGGGAGATTGCTACGGTGTTGATACTGCCGTGCAGGATTTTTTCATAAGATTGAGTTATAACAATGTTACTGTGTTTGCGAGTAATGGTAAAGCCAGAAATAACATCGGAAACTGGAATGTTGAAAATATCCATGTTGATAGTTCGGTAAAAGGATTCGACTTTTATAAACAAAAAGATATAGCTATGGCAAACAGTGCTGATTACGGGTTTATGATATGGGATGGAAGTAGCCGTGGCACTCTTAACAATATCATAAATCTTATTAATCAAAATAAAAAAGTGTTGGTATACATCGCACCCTTTCGCAAAATGCTTGTTATAGGAACAATGCGTCAATTAAATACTTTAGTTGAGCATTGCCCTGAATCTACCAAAAAAACTTTTAAAAAGCTTTTGCCGAAGAAAGCAGATATAAATGATAAGCAGCTTTCTTTGCTTGTGTGATATAGCAGTCAGAGTATTGACTTGATATTGAAAAAGGATATATGATTTCTGGGCGAGTATGTCGAAAGACTGCTCGTCTTTTGTTTGTATCAAAATTGTATAATTTTAAGCATATTTAGAAAAATGAATTTGATTTTATAAGTTACCCGATTGTTTCCCATGTGTATTATATCAAAAAAGTTTAATTTGAAAATTTTTCTTGACTAATTGCATTGTTTTACATATAATATTAGTGTAGATGGAAATCACTGGGTGGTAAATGCGTTTTTATTTTTCAAAACTCTTGACAAATTAGAGATTTTCATCTATAATATAAATGCAAGATGGGTTAGCTGTCTGCATTGTCAGTTTTACAGTGTACTGCATTAACACTGTTTATACAAACACGCTTCACAATGTGCGGCGCAGAAACATTGTTTAACAACCCTCGGTGCTACGCCGGGGGTTTTTCTTAAGGAGGACGTTTATGACTGAACGTGGATTATATTATGCAAATGCTGATTTTACAACTCTAATTAAATCGGTTGGTGGAGAATGGAACGATACAAAACATCGTCCCATAGTATGCTTAATCAAGTCTACAGAGAATGAACATTTATTTTGGGCAATTCCGATGGGAAATTTGAGACACAGAACTGAAGAACAGCAGAAGCGAATAGAGTATTATATGAATTTACCGGTTGGAGATATTCGTTCTTGCTTCTATCATGTCGGTAGAACAACAAACCGTTCAATCTTTTTTATAAGTGATGCTATTCCGATTATAGACAAGTACATAGATAGCGAACATGTCGGTTCGAATAAACTTCATTATATCATTAAAAACCCGAAGCTAATTGCTGAATTAGAGAGAAAACTATTTAGAATTCTATCTGTGGAAAATTCAGATAAAAATCATTTTCGCCAGCATATTACTGATGTGAAAACGAGGTTGCTGGAGGAATTGACAGAATTAGCTTTGCAGGGGGCATTGTCAAACAGTGATGATGTATAAGATTTAACGCATTTTCAGACCAGTAAGGTTGATGTTATCAATGTAACCCAAAAAGGTATAGAGGTAAAATATTTTCTGCTACACGACGCCCACCCGACAAAAGGTCGGAATTTAAATATTCGCTCTGCTTTTAATAGGGTTATATTTATACCTAAAGAAAAAATGAAAACGAAAATTTTTTATCATATCACATCATTATAAATAAGCACTATTTTTTTATTTCAAACAGAGAATATATTTTATATAAAACAATCAAAAAGGAGATATATCAGTATGAATATAAAATTATGGTTATTACGCTTAAAGCAATTTTTTAAATCAATCTTGCAAAAAATAAAGACATATGGTATAATGGAAGAAAAATCAAAGGAGTCTTCGCAAATGGCATTTTTTCAAGTAAATTGGAATGAGTACACTACAGAGCTTTCATCTATTGCTGCGCCTGAAATATGGTCTAACAAAACTTACCCCGATAATGGAATACTCGCAAACTATATTGTAAACACATATAAAAAACTTCAAACAGAAAGAAAAATTATAATCAAGTCAGATTATGCCTTATTCAATACCGGATTATTTACAAAATATTATGAGCCGATATACGCTTTTCAGACAGGTTCTGACATATCTTTTCTTACAGATTATGAGCTTGGCAATAAGGGAATAACTGAACGTCCTGAGAGAGCGAATTATTTTTCTGAGCCGGAATTATTGCTTTTTGATTGGCATTATCCCATAAATGTTCATTATCCGCACATTCTTGAAGATTCCGAAAATCAAAAACGTATTCCAAAAGATATTTTGCAAAGTGAAAATCTCATAAATATTTTTGACGGTGCTATTAATACTATGAAGAAAAAAGTATCTGCAAATTATAAAATAGCTATTCCTCAGTACTTTGACGGAAAAATACAATTGTTGTTACCGCTTTGTTTACAATCAGATAATCAGCCGGATTTAGCATTGGTTGTAACAAAAGTCGGAAATTATTATCAAGGACATACCTGTTTAACGTTAGATATGGCTTATAATAATGCACGGTTAATTGCTAAACCGGAAAGCAGCTGGCTAACAATGTAGCATTTCCGTTTCTTTCCGTTTTGATATTGCGCAAAATATAAAACAATACTTTTATTATTTTTACAGATAACTTTTTGAAAATCATTGACTTGAATTTTTGAAAGTGTTATAGTAAATTATGAACTTAAGATATGCATGCAGTAAGCAAATCTATCCAATACAACCCTTTGGGAATTTGTATTGGGTATTTTTTTGCATTTTTTTATTCATATTTTTGTTATCGTGTTTTGTTTGATATAAAATATTCAATCATTTGGCTGTATTATGGGATTCTTTGAGTGAGGAAGTGGGGAGATTTTTTTATAAAAGACAGCATTTTCGTAAAAAAACGTGAGAATATTTTTAAGGAAAAGATGGGAGAACGGTTGATTTTACGGTGTTTTTACGATAAGGAATCCGATAGGGGATTTTAAGGGGATGGGAGAGGAAAAAGTGGGATTTACGCGATGATTGTGGGATGATGGGAGTGTGGAAGAAAACCAGCTCTATGTAAAATATAAAAATGGCTTAATACTGTAAGTTTTAACTACCCCCGTAAGCATAATGTAAGCATGAACCGGTATTTTTAAACTCCCGAAAATATGTATTTTTACGCATTAAATCGCTTCTGTATGCCGTTTGGTGGAAATTTAAAAAGTTTTTTTAAAAGATTTTGAGTATAACTGAAAGAACAGGATCCCTGTGGTATCATATACTTGTCAAAAGGTTCAGAGAAACACCGAAAAATGATTCGGTATCGAATTTTTTGACAGTTACATATTTTTAATATTTGGAAAAGAAAAGGAGGAAACCCAAACACATGACCAAACATAAACGCAACACAAAACGCAACCAATGCACCAACATCATAATAGCGTCACTTTCTATTGCTTTATTATGCACACTTAATTCATACCATGAGGCAAGCGCAACAATCGAAAAGCTTGAAAATGACCGTCAAGGTACTACCTATTATTTACAAGGCACTTACAACGGTAACGGCATTTTTGAATTGTCAAACGGCAATAATTACCGCGTAGAACATGGAGCATATACCGCGAATCAACCGTACATTATCCAGCTCTATGACAATAACACGCCAACCGACCCCACGGATGATATTATCACATACATAGGGCAAATCTAATTACATAATATCATCTTCACCTGCACTTTGACAAATAAACAGAAGTCCATCTCATGTGCTAAAATTGTACGGTTATACCGTCAAGCACTGTATTAGGGTTTTACTCTATACTATACATGAGATTCACTAACGTTTCATATTCGCAAAGTCCTTTGCATGAGCAACGGCAAGCATACCCTTGGTATACCGTGTAATTTTCTGTTAGAAGTTTTACAGGGTATATCATACCCTAATAACAATACCAACCCATATAACATAAGGAGGATTTTACCATGAAAACAACATTATCAACCTATGAATTAACAAAAATTTTCATTTCAACAGACAACGAAATTAAAGCCGATACCATAATCGCATATTTCCCGAAAGTCTTAAAAAATGATGAAAAGCTACGGTCACAATATGCGACTATTATCAATTATCTAACCATTTCGGACGATATTTACAAGAATAATGCCGCATTGACAACAGTAACGCAAAAATTAGAAACAGCCGAAAGAACGGAAACACAAGATTCGGAAGAAATTCAAGCATTGACAGCGCGGAAATATCTCTTAATTCGATATGACGCGGCATTACAAGACGAACGCAACAAATACAATACTTTTGAAGATAAAAATATATTGGATTGCATAGCAACAACGGAACACGACTTTTTCAAAGGTTTGTTATTTGCAACGAATCATAAAACCTTTAACAATGATAGAATTGTAGTTAAGGGCGATTTTGCGACACTTCAAAAGAACATTATCAAGTACAATGCTATTGAAACAAAATCAGAATTGTCAGAAGATGACGAAAAAGAAAAGTCAATCCTCTGGAAAGAAATCCAAAAAGGCATTAAAACTATTGCTGATGGTTTTGTTGGCAACCT
>ERZ808278.1080-NODE-1080-length-12906-cov-9.150105_pt1 | contig 12906 bp, 12 predicted proteins | sample MGYA00521239_ERZ808278 | MGnify/ENA primary metagenome ERZ808278 (study PRJEB31516, sample SAMN03275600) | gut metagenome | biome: mammalia-associated habitat; material: feces | host: Papio cynocephalus | place: Kenya | collected 2012-07-17 ... | reverse complement strand
AAACAGAAAAGGCGGCTCTAACCGAAGTCAGAAACCGCCTAAATGAAAGGAGGAGTGGTACCACCAGGAATCGAACCGGGGACACAAGGATTTTCAGTCCTTTGCTCTACCAACTGAGCTATGGCACCATCTTGCTTATTTGCGGTTGCAAAGGTACAACAAATATTTGAATTGAGCAAGAGAAACCGAAATAATTTCTCTTGCTTAATGTTTATTAACAAACTTCGGCGAAGTTACCCCAATAATTGGGGTGGTTATGCCGAAGTTTTTATGGAGTGCTAGTCTTTCAGCGGATTCCATCCCTGTGCTTTCAGTTCGAACTCCTGTCCATCACGTGTGATGAGCATCTTTCCGAGACTTTCCTTGGTGATGTAACCGATTTGCTTCACGCCTTCCATCGCCTCCACCTTCTCATGGTCGCCGATAGGTACGGTGAAGAGCAACTCGTAGTCTTCGCCACCATTCATCGCACAAGTGGTGAGGTTCATGTTGAACTCCTCAGCTTGTACGGCAGTCTGGTAGTCGATAGGAATGTTCTTCTCATATACTCGGCATCCGCAGTGGCTCTGCTCGCAGATGTGCATCAACTCGCTGCTCAGTCCGTCGCTTACATCCATCATGGCTGTAGGTTTGATGCCTGCTTCATGCAGTTGGGCGATGATGTCGCCACGTGCCTCTGGTTGGAGCTGGCGCTGCAACAAGTATTCCTTTCCAGCGAAATCTGGCTGGAAGTTGCGCATCTCTTCGAGTTCTTTGTTGAGGCTGGCGAGCTTGGCGGAATCTCCCTTCGCCTTCGCTTCTGCCATCTTCTTGCGAATGTCCTCCACCTGTCCGTAATACACAGCCTTCTCTCGTTCCAAGAGTTGCAAGCCCATGTAGGCACCGCCGAGGTCGCCCGATACACAGATGAGGTCGGTCTCCTTGGCTCCATGGCGATAGACGATGTCTTCCTTGGCAGCCTCGCCGATGCAGGTGATGCTGATGGCAAGACCGGTCAGTGAGGAAGTGGTGTCGCCACCCACGATGTCAACGCCCCACTTGTCGCAAGCCATGCGGAGTCCCTTGTAGAACTCGTCCATGTCTTCCACCTTGAAACGCTTGCTCAGGGCAATGCTCACTACCATCTGTCGTGGAGTACCGTTCATGGCGAAGATGTCGCTGATGTTCACCATCGCACTCTTGTAGCCCAAGTGCTGCAAGTCGATATAGGTGAGGTCGAAGTGTACGCCCTCCATCAGCATGTCGGTGGTTACGAGCACCTCCTTGTCGGGATAGTGCATCACCGCACAGTCGTCGCCCACGCCATATACGGTCGAGGCATTCTTGTTGTCATATCCTTTGGTGAGATGGTCGATAAGACCAAATTCACCCAATTTTGCTATATCCATATTATAATGTTAAGATCTTCTAATCATCTCGCGCATAATCTCCGTCATCTTTGGCTGTGCGGCATTCGCTGCCACCTGTACCTCCTCGTGGCTTACTTCCACTGGTACGTCGAAGCCACCGAGGTCGGTGATGATGCTGATGCCGAATACCTTGATGCCACAGTGGCGAGCTACGATGACCTCTGGCACGGTGCTCATGCCTACGGCATCGGCACCCAGAAGATGATACATGCGATACTCGGATGGGGTCTCGAAGGTTGGACCCTGTACGCCGATATAGACACCATGCTTCACCTCGATGTCCTTCTCCTTGGCAATCTCGTCGGCGAGGTCGCGGAGCTTCTTGTCGTAAGCCTCGTGCATGTCTGGGAAACGAGGACCGGTAGGGAAGTTCTTGCCTCTCAGTGGATGCTCAGGGAAGAAGTTGATGTGGTCGTCGATGACCATCAAGTCGCCTATCTTGAAGTGTGGGTTCATGCCGCCGGAGGCGTTGCTCACGAAGAGGGTCTCGATGCCCAATTCGTACATCACACGCTCTGGGAAGGTAACCTCCTTCATGTTGTATCCCTCATAGAAATGGAAGCGACCTTCCATCGCCATGATGTCCTTGCCGCCCAACTTACCGAAGATGAGCTTGCCGGCATGACCTTCTACGGTAGATACCGGGAAATTTGGTATCTCACTATATGGAAATTCGTAGCTATCAGTTATCTCTGAAGCTAATTGTCCGAGGCCTGTTCCCAGTATGATCGCAGTCTTTGGACTTGTTGTCATCCTTTCTTTTAGCCAGGATGCTGTTTCTTGAATTCTTTCGTACATAGCTTATAATTTTTTCGTTGAATAATTCTTCTTGGTCGAGCATGAAACTTACCTTGATAGGCAGTTCGTACATGCCCTCTTTCACACTCTCGTAGAATCCATCCGCTTCTCTCAGTCGCACGGCATCCTTCTCGGTGGTGATGATGATGCGAGGTTCTGGCAATGACTCGAAGGTCTCGTTGATGCGGTCGATGTCCTTGCCCTTGAAGCGATGGTGGTCGCCGAAGGAGAGGGAGTGCAACTCCTTGACCATCGGCTTGAGGTCGTGCTCCATCTGCTTAGGCGATGCGATGCCCGTAAGGAGCAGCACGTTGTAATCCTTTAGCTCGTCGAGTGCTATCTGTTTGTCGTTGAACACGCCCTTCGGTGTGTCGTAGTCGATGCAAGTGAAGTAGAGCTTCTGGAAAGGGTAGAGGTCCATTGCCTTGGTGAGCACTCTGAACTCCATTGGCTTCAAGTCCTTTGGACATTTGGTGATGATCACGATGTCGGCACGGCTCTTTCCACTCAATGGCTCACGCAGTCTTCCCGCTGGTAGCATCTTGTCGTAGATGATGAGTCGGTGGTAATCCACCAACAGGATGTTGATGCCCGGCTTGACGTAGCGATGCTGGAAGGCATCGTCGAGCAAGACAACATCTACGTCCTTGGTCTCCTCCTCGCTCTGCAGGGTCTCGATGCCCCTTACTCGCTTGGCATCCACTGCCACATAGATGTTGGGAAACTTCTGGTGCATCTGGAAAGGTTCGTCGCCTATCTCGGGCATGGTGGTGTTCTCGTCTGCCAAGACGAAGCCCCTTGTCTTGCGTTTGTATCCTCGGGATAGTACAGCCACCTTCATCTTGTCTTGCAACAGTCGGATGAGGTATTCCACGTGTGGCGTTTTTCCCGAACCGCCCACGGTGATGTTGCCTACCGAAATGATGGGCAGGCTGAATGCACGGCTCTTCTTCAGTCCGATGTCGAAGAGCCAGTTGCGCAGTCTCACGATGCTGCCGTATATCCAACTCAGTGGCAGCAGCCAATCGTTGATCTTGATTAGATCTCCTTCTGTTCTCATTTTCCTATACCTTATTATATATAGAGTCTTTTATTGTATGTTCAGCACGAATGGCAAGGATGCCTGTACGGGTTCTTTCTCCTTCATGTTGCGAATCATCATGAAAGGCTTGTAGAGGTCGCCGAGGGTGAGTCGCAACTGCTCGTCGAGATAGTTGCCGCCATTGCCAGAAACCTCGTCGAGGAGCTGGTCCATCCAGTCGGCTGGCGCAGGATATTCCTGTGCGTAATAATCGCTTACCTTGGCAAACTGGGCTGCCTTGGCGATGGCGTCGTCCAGACTTCCGAAGCCGTCGATGAGCTTGATGTTCTTGGCATCCGTTCCGAGCCATACTCTTCCCTGTGCTATCTTCTCCACTTGGTCAACGCTCATCTTTCTGCCGTTTGCCACACGACTGCGGAAGAGACTGTAGCCACGGTTCACGTATGCCTGGAGGTAGCCTATCTCCTCGGCACTCCAAGGGCGGGCGGTTCCGGCACTGGTGTAGGCACTGTTGCGATTGGTCTTCACCTCATCGTATTTGAAGCCCAACTTCTTGGTCAGCAAGTCGCTGAAGTCTGGCAGGGCACCGAAGATGCCGATGCTACCGGTGAGGGTGGTAGGCTGTGCCATGATGTATCTAGCTCCCATACTCATATAGTAAGCACCCGATGCAGCCATGCCTCCCATCGAAACCACCACAGGTTTCTTCTTGTTGAGCTGGCTCACGGCTCTCCATATCTGTTCGGAAGCGTAGGCGTCGCCACCACCCGAGTTGATGCGCAATACCACAGCCTTCACGTTCTTGTCGTCGGCTAAGTCTTGCAAGTCTTGTATCACGGTCGTACTGACAATCTGTTGCACGGGTCCGTAGATGCTTGGGGTGGCTGTGCTCACAATGTCGCCTTGGCAATAGTAAACGGCGATTTCGTCGCCCCCGAAGTTGTCGTCGGAGACGGCAGCGTTCACGTCTTCCATGCTTGCCTGGTTGATTTTCTCGTCAGCCTTCAGTCCCAGTTGCTTCTTCACCACGTCGCGGATTTCATCATAGTAGCAGAATCCATCCACCAACTTGCGAGTCTTCAAGAGCTTGGTGTCTTCCAAAGCCATCAGTCCGTCGGCGTAATGGTTGAGCGAGTCCTTGCTGATGTTGCGGCTGTTGGCTACGTCGGTCATCACCTGCCGCCAGAGACCATTGATGTAGCGGGAAACCTGCTCACGGTTGGCGTCGCTCATCTTGTCCTCGGTGTACATCTCGGTGAAACTCTTGTACTTGCCCACCTTCACCACGGTGAAGTGGACGCCAAACTTGGCAGCCACATCCTTGATGTATTGAGGTTGCGAAGCAATTCCATGCCAGTCGATGGCGCCCTCTGGGTTCACATACACCTTGTTGGCTGCCGATGCGAGGTAATATCCTCCTTGCGAGTAGGAGTCGCCGTATGCGATAATCCACTTGCCGCTCTTCTTGAAGTCGTTGAGGGCGTTGCGTATCTCTTGCAGGGTGGCGTAGTCGGTTTGCAAGATACCCGTCTCCAGGTAGATGCCCTTGATGTTGTCGTCGCCCTTAGCCTTTTGGATGGCAGAGAGAATGCGGTTCATGCCTAGGTTGTTGAGCTTGTCGCCTGTGAGTTCACCCAGCCAGTTGTCATCGGCCTTGTCGTCGATTTCGCCCTGTAGTTTCATCACCATCACGGAGTTTTTCTTCAGGGATGGGGTACTACTGCTGGCGCTCACCATGCCGATGAGGCAGATGAATCCGAGGATGCTCATGATGAGTCCGAAGGCGAATAAGCCAACGACTGTTGCTGCTACACTCTTGAAAAATTGCTTCATAATCTGCTGATATTATAATTATAGGTGCAAATTTAGTAAAAAAGAAACAAACGGCAAAGAGATTTTGAACAAAATAATCAAAAATAGGTGAAAATATAACGTGAATTTAACCAAAAAATCAGTATCTTTGCATTCGGATTTAATAACGGTAACAATAACCAACATATTATAAAGATGAAAAAGATATTTTTGTTTTCCGTGCTGATGCTCTCGGCTATCGCTGCATCGGCACAATCTACGGCCCGCAAGTTCGTGCTCAAGAACAGTGCGGATGGACAGAGTGAACTAACCTGTTATCTCCCGCAGAACCCTACGGGGCGTGCTGTGGTCGATTGTCCTGGAGGCGGATACGCTCATCTCGCCATGGACCATGAGGGGCATCAGTGGGCTGAATATTTCAACAAGCAGGGCATTGCCTTCTTCGTCTTGAAGTATCGTATGCCTCATGGAGACCGCAACATCCCTCTGGGCGATGCATATCAGGCTATGCGTACCGTAAGGGATAGTGCTGCCGTTTGGCACATCAATAAGGAAGACGTGGGAATCATGGGCTTCTCGGCTGGTGGCCACTTGGCATCGTCGGTCAGCACCCATGCCGAGTATGATGCTCGTCCTAATTTCTCCATCCTCTTCTATCCTGTCATCTCGATGGATGAGAAGGTGTCGCACAAGGGGTCTTGTGTCAACTTCTTGGGCGAGGCTCGCAAGACCAACCCTCAGTTGGTGAAGGAATGGTCTAACGACAAGGCTGTTCGTCGCCATCTTACACCTCCAGCCATCATCTTGCTTTCGAGCGACGACGAGGTGGTGCCACCTGTAACCAATGGTGTGGCTTACTATTCGGCGATGCGCAACGAGGGCAATGAGTGTACGATGCATATCTATCCTACTTGCGGTCATGGCTGGGGATTCCGCGACGCAGAGCATGGTTTCCCTTATCATGAGCAGATGTTGGATGACCTCACTTGGTGGTTGCGTTCGCATAAGTCGCCTAACGAGAATGCTGTCCGTGTGGCTTGCATTGGTAATTCCATCACCGATGGCTTCGGTATCGGCATGGCACCCGTCAACGGCTATCCTGCTCAGCTGCAGAAGAAGTTGGGCAATGGTTATGAGGTGAAGAACTTCGGCGTGTCGGCTCGTACGATGATGAACAAGGGCGACCTGCCATATATGAAAGAGTTGGCATGGAAGGATGCACAGGCGTTCAATCCGAACATCGTCATCATCAAGCTCGGAACCAACGATGCCAAGACCCATAATTGGGCGAAGGGTGCTGAGGAATATCGCCAGAGCATGCAGGCGATGATCGATACCCTGAAGGCTCTTCCTGCCAAGCCAAAGATTTATCTCTGTTCGCCTATCCCTGCCTTCAAAGATTCCTGGACCATCAGCGACAGCGTCATCGTCAACGGCGAGATGCCTATCATCCAGAAGTTGGCGAAGAAGAACAAGTGTGGTTTCATCGACCTCCATACCTTATATAATTATAGCGACTTGATGCAGAAGGACGGCATCCATCCTAATGCCAAGGGAGCGGGGAAGATGGCGGAAATCATCTACGAGGTGCTAGCAACGCCAGCGAAGACTTCTCAGTCAAAGACAGCTGCTAAGCGCAAAAAATAGGCGAAAGTCACGGTCATAGGTCACGCTTGTTACCATCACTTTTACTATCCTCAAGAACACGGGAATTTCGGTTCTCGTGTTTTTTTATGCCTTTTTCTTTGGCTTTCTCGAAAGAAAGCCGTATCTTTGCACACAGATTTCATGTTGAAGAATGTGTGTATGATAACAATTGTATTATCGTTGCCTACGGGCAATAACCATCCTCACGACATAGATGCTTTAGGCTCGGCTCCGCACTTTTCTGCTGCCCTTCGAAAGCAAGACTTCATGGATTTTAAAATATCCTAGTCATTCCATACCTCTCAAGACAGTTTCGACTTGAGAGGAAAACTTGTATATCGTTCAACTTCCTAATTCCAGAAAGTAAGGATTTTAGGGGAATTTAATTCTCGAAAGTAAGGATTTTAGGGGAATTAAGTGAAGTTGAATCATTCTCTTTTCTTATGTCAAGAATCAAACTTTACGACTACCAGCAGAAGATGCTGGCAGACATCATTGCTGTCTTTTCCGAAAAGCAGCATGGGGTGTTTTATGACAAGAAGGGTAAGCGCATTTCTACTGGCAATTCCGTGATGGTGCAGATGCCCACGGGCACAGGCAAGACTGTGGTGATGGCTGCCGTCGTGCAGTGGTTCCTTCGTAACCACGAGGGCGATGTATGGATTATAGCCCATCGTCGTGAACTGGTGGAACAGGCGCAGCACACCGTGATTCGTTTCCTGGAGAGCTTCCGGATGTCGAAGTACTCCTGTCGGGTCAAGGTGCTTTCCGTGCAGTGGCTGGCTCGTCATGCCAAGAAGCTGGCGACCGCTGATTCCATCCCATACGAAGGGGGAGAACTCACCCACGATGTGGGGCTTCTCATAGTTGACGAGGCTCATCATGCCGTTGCCGATTCCTATCAAGATGTGTTTGAAATGCATCGCTCCGCCTTCAAGTTGGGGATGACCGCCACCCCATGCCGCATGAAGAAGCAGTCCTTTAGCAAACTCTTCGAGTACCTGCTCGTGTCGCCTCCCACCCGAAGCTTCATCGACCGAGGCTATCTTGCCCCTTACGACTATGTGGTTATTGGCAAATATTCCATCGAACAGCTCACCGTTGACCGTCTGAAAACCCGTGGAGCCGATGGCGATTATGCCACCAGCGAGATGGATGAGAAACTCAATGTGCCCGACAGCATCAAGCGACTCTATGAGAGCCTCTGTCAGTATGCCGAGGGTCGCAAAGGCATTGTCTTCGCCATCGACATCGGTCATGCCCAGGAGATAGCCCGATATTATCAGCAGCAGGGGCTGCGGGCTACGGCACTCGACAGCACCACGCCCGCCAAGCGACGCTCCGAGATGGTGGAGGCGTTCCGAAAGGGAGAACTCGACTGTCTGGTGAACGTCAACCTCTTCGACGAAGGCTTCGACTGTCCCGATGTAGAGTATATCCAGATGGCACGTCCCACGCTCTCCCTCGCCAAATACCTGCAGATGGTGGGCAGAGGGTTGCGCATCAATCGGGAGAACAAAAAGAAAGTGTGCATGATTATCGACAATGTAGGCAATTATCGCAAGTTTGGTTTGCCCGATAAGGAGCGCAATTGGGCAGGTATGTTTTCGGGACTCAGGGATGGTAAGGGACTTCTGCCTCCGTCGCTGAAGCCAGGAGTGCAAGTGCAGGGTAGCGACATGATGGTCACGGTGAAGCGAGCGGGCAATTTTGCCAAAATGACCAAGGCGCAGCAGAAAGAGTATCTTAAGAATGTGGTGCCTTACAAGGAGTTTAGTACTTATATTAGCCGCTACGGTTTGCGAGTGAGTGCCGAGGATATTATTTTGGAGCCGATGCACCGATTTATTTCCTCCTTTGTGGGTGATTATGCCGCCTATGAGTCAATCTCTGGCTCATGGGGAGTGTTAGGGCGCAATGGCAAGTCGGTGGTTCCGCCTAGATACAGTCGGCTTCAATTGTTGCCTCGTGGCAAGGTGAAAATATATTACCAGTCGGGGCTTGAAAGAATCGTTCCGCTCAAGTCGCTGATGCAGCCCGTCTAATTATGTCAATATTTTGCAAAACATCGGCTCTTTTTGGTTCATTTTAATTCAAAAAGCTATTTTCTTTACTTTTATTTTGGTCGTATCAGAAAATAATACTAACTTTGCAACTATTATATCGATAGGAGTAATCGTATCTAACTTTATGATGTGTCTATGAGTAAAAATACAAAAAGGATGTCCCCGATGGGTGTCCGTCATTCTCAAGACATAAAAGCGTTGAGTTTGGCTCCGCACTTTTCTGCTGCCAGTCTCAAGCTATCCAAAGTGGCTCGCTAGCGCCCTTTGCTCCCCATACCTCTCAAGGCTTAGGCTTCTTGAGAGGAAAAGTCGTATATCCATACTTCATCCGATAGATTCTTTATGAGCTGGTACATCGTCTCGACCCCTCGTCACCAAGAACGTCTCGTCAAGCAGAACCTCGATACCTACCGTGTGGCAGGCTTCGAGCAGGATTATGGGGGGGGTAAAAATGCCCCTTCGTTCAAGACGTTCCTGCCCTTGCGCAACCAAACTTTCACGGATGAGGTTACGGGCAAGCCGCAGGTGGTCCATGCCCCGGTCATCCCCGGTTTGGTCTTCGTGCAGACCACCTTGTCGTTGCTTCAGCAATGGCTCGACAATGCGGCGATGGGTAGCAAACTCTATACCGATGTCAACGAGCGTCCCATCATCGTTCCCGAGTATCAGATACGCCTCTTCAAAGACTATCTCTCCTTTGTGGAGCAAGACGTGATGGTGCTTCGCAAGCCCTACAGTTATTTCCTGAAAAAGAAAAAGATACGCATCCTCAGTGGTAAGTTCGCCGGTCTCGAAGGCCGACTGTTCCAAATCAAAGGCAACTATAAGCTCGTCTATGGCTTGGGCAATACAGCCCTGGCACTCTCCGACATTGCCAAGAACCCCTATGTCGAGATTACCGACGAGGAGCCTACCCAGATACGTTACACCTTCTATTATGGCAAGATGAAGGAAGAGCTAGATGCCTTGTTGGTGGATGGGGTGGAGGATATGGAGCTATTCCGATGCCTCAACCGCTGGCGACAGGAAGCCTCCGTGCTTACGCAGGAGAGTCCCGTGGCAAGCAGTTATGTGTCGCTGGCATTGCAGCAGTCGCTATCCGATCTCTATACCAAGCATCGCCCCCTCTTCGAAGCCAAAAGTTCGGTACGCATCGCCAAATCCATCTATCAAGATACCGAAGACTATCTCAGTCTCGCTGGCACCCTCGTCGAGGAAGCCGCCGTCTTGAAGCAGATACAACAGCGAAGGGAGAAGATACAGTCTCGCAAGCTTTATGTCTCCGACCCTTTGGGGTTGAAGCAAACGGAGGGTCCCACCACCACTTACGGTTTCCTCCGAGAGCAAGAGGCGAGTTTCGCCGAGGTCATTCAGCTCTTGGGCGATGATACCGACACCCAGCTCCAGAGTCGTCAGAAAGCCTTCCGCCTCCTGTCCACCCTCTTCCTCACCGTCGCTAAGAAGTTGGAGCAGCGAGGCTATCGGGAGCATCTCGACACCACCGCCAACTATCGTCTTCGCAAACTCCTGGGCATGGCAGCCCGCCAATATCGCAAGTGCAAGGAGGGGCAGGATGAAACTTTCGTCCATAAGCACCAGCAAACCTTGCAGCAGCTCCTCTCCCACGACCTCTATAAGCCCCACGGCTTCTTCGACCTCCTGAGTGCCATCCGTCGCACGCCGAAAGTATCGTCAGAATAGGAAAAAAGGAAAAGTCACGGTCACAGGTCACGTTTTCCTATCGAAGTGACCGGTGTTGAAAGTAGCGTACCGCTCACTTCCCTGCGCCAAAAGGCGAATCGTTTGATAGCTTCTATGGTTTTATGAACCAAAATCCCGAAGACGATATGTTCTATTATCATCCTTCTGAGGATAGAATCGTCCTTTCCCATGCCCTCTTTTGGGTGATGACCGCATCTATTAGGGCAAGATAGAGCAGATGCTGCCAACCTTGAATAAGTTGGTGGTTCGGGAACAACAATCTTGGATGAGTTCTATATAATTTGCCCTAAAAATAACATTTCTTACAAAAACATTTGGTTGTTTAGAAAGAAAGTCGTATCTTTGCCAAAAGAATTTAAAAGATACATAATATGGCACAAATAGCATCAATGAATCAAGCACAATTGCAGCTTTTGGATATGTTGTCTTTTATTAAGACTCCAAAGGCTCTGCAAGACTTAAACAAGGTAATCTCTGATTATTTTGTTAAGATGGCTGATGCAGAAATGGATAGAATGTGGAATGATGGCTCTTTGAGCGAAGAACGCATAGAGAGTTTCCGCCATCTTCATGAGCGCACACCATATAATAAACCAACACTTTAATAGCTGGTGCTATGAATATTGTTTTGGACACAAATTGTTTGATTATGTCAATCGCCCCGAAGAGTCCTTACCGCAATATTTGGAATGCTTTTCTAAGAGGCGACTATAAGCTTTGTGTGTCTAATGAAATCATTGAGGAATATTCCGAGGTGTTGGCGAGAAATCTTTCTCCTCAGATTTCTGAGGCCATAATTTATGCAATATTGACTCGTCCCAATGTCATTCGGCTGGATCCACATTTTTCTTTTGGCTTGATAGATGCTGATAAGGATGACAATAAGTTTGTGGATTGTGCAATAGCCTCCAATGCCAAATGCATCGTAACAGAGGATAAACATTTCAAGGTTTTGGAAACTATACCATTTCCAAAGGTTGAAATTGTAGGTATAGATGCTTTTAAGTCTTGTTTGGAACAATGGCTTAGACATTAAGAAGAATAAAAATTCCCCATTCGAGTGGCGACCAGCGCAGAGCGATACGCTCTGGGGAACAAAATCTAAAGACTTTAATTCAAAATGGACAAGAAACTAAACGAGATACGCAAGGAGATGATAGGACAATTTCGCTTTTGGAGTATTAGGAAAAGTAAAATTAATGACCTCGGCATTATCTTATGTTACAGCTATGTATGTAGCTCATAAATATAAATATGTTAATGTGAGAGAATCACTTCTTGCAGTGTCCAAAATTGTTGAAGTTTTGGATTTGAAGGGTAAACATCTTCCTTGTCAATTTATACGACAGAAGAATTGGTAACTTTACTTACTGCCAAAGAAGATGAAAAAATAGTATGATAAATTTATAGAAGTACCTTTAAACCTGTTTGAAAATCTGAAAAGTCCAATTTCTTAAAGTACTCTGTATCCCCAGTAAACACTGGGGATACAGAGTTATATTAACATAGGGGGTTGGATGCTTACTGATAACCTCTCTTTTCATTCTTTTTCTATTTGCTTATAAGAAGCAAACAGCATTCGTTAGGAAAAGAGTAGAATCTTATGCCAGGCAACATAAAGAGCGAAAGGATGTAATTAATGCGCCAGCCGACAAACAATCGCAACTCTGTTGCGTAGGCCCTTATCGGCAGCCCCTTGTGGGTAAAGACTCCGCTGCCGATACCAAAACTCTATGGGAGCTATAGCGGACATAGCTACATCCTCTCGTTCTGAGAAAGAGAGGCTTGGTGAGAATGTGGAGCTCCCTTTGGAAAGGGAGACGGAGGGTTTCGAAAAAATCTTATGTTAAGAACTTAAGTTAGAGCAATGAATATAATCAATACAAATATCAATGGCGTGCTCATCATCGAGCCACGCCTCTTCCGCGACACTCGTGGTTACTTCTTCGAGAGTTTCAGCGAGCGAGAGTTTGATGAGAAAGTTACTCCTATCTTGGGGCACAAGGTACACTTCTGCCAAGATAACGAGAGTATGAGTAGTTATGGCGTGATGCGTGGCTTGCACTTCCAGCGTCCACCTTTCACCCAGAGCAAACTTGTACGCTGTGTAAAAGGCAGGGTGCTCGATGTTGCTGTGGATATTCGCAAAGGCTCACCTACTTATGGTAAGCATGTGGTTGTGGAGTTGACTGAGGACAATCATCGCCAGTTCTTCATTCCGAAAGGCTTTGCCCATGGTTTCGCTGTCCTCTCAGAGACTGCGGTATTCCAATACAAGTGTGATGAGTTCTATCATCCAGAGGCTGATGGAGGTATCTCGATCCTTGACGATAGCCTTGGTATTGATTGGAAGATACAAACAGAACACGCCAATCTCTCAGAGAAAGATACGAAGCATGAGATGTTGAAG